>JACCDK010426674.1_pt1 | contig 37784 bp, 38 predicted proteins | sample 7445871 | NCBI WGS metagenome assembly JACCDK01 (sample SAMN15323436, study PRJNA562643) | freshwater metagenome | isolation source: river surface water | place: USA:Blue River Watershed | collected 2017-08-15 | reverse complement strand
TTGCTCACCACCCGATGCGTTTTCCTTACTGCTGTAGATATGCTCGTTCATCGAACGCTGATCGATGACTTGGCCCTCCATACTCATACCAGGTTGTGCCAGCCATTGCTTCTCCCAGGGTTTGGGGGGCGAGTAAGTACAGCCCATCAACGTCAGGCTCAGCATCAAGCAAACTTGGATCGCTATTAATAATTTCAAGAACTTAGCTCGCCGCCTGCAAGATTAGTCGAACCCTAACCGGTCTCGGGGCCTCAAGATAACTAATAAGCAACTCCCCCTCGCTACGATTCGCTACAACATCGGTTCTAGGTGTGATGGATAATTGGCACTTTCCAAATCGATCCAAGGTTGGTGTGCAATCAGATGCTACGAGTTTAAAGTTTTCGCTGATGGAAAACTTTAAGGCTTCAACAGAAGACTTCGTTCCTGCATAGATCGTGACTGTTTTTGCTTCGTAGGAAACAGCCGAGAGGCTCGAAGCATTCACCGCTTGTTGAGTCCAAGTCAAACGCGCGGGACTGATGCCGAGATAAGCTGCTATATCAGCTATATCGTTCGCTTTAAGGTAACTTGAGAAATAGCCCATACCCCCAGTATTCAGGTTAATCGCCCGCGCGATCAAGCTCGGCGCATTTTTCCCTACCCAAATATTGCCGAAATTTTTGTTTACCGGATCTTCGCTATGACAGTCATAACAAGCAAGTAGCTGAGGACCAGGAGAGGTCTCAAAACGTTGACGACCACGCTCAGGATCTGACACTGACTCATCCTCGCTTAGGCTCACCGACACCATAGGCGGCTTTGGTGCGACGGGCAAAGGCTCAAAAGGCTCGGCGCCGCCACAAGCCCCAATCGATATGCAGCAAGCGCCCAGACCAAGCCTGCAGATCCATGCGCCAACTCCTCTGCCCCCCAAGTCTTAGCCTCCGTTCCAAGGGACATAGGCAATACCGACTTGCTCGATAAGCGGTGCTAGTTGTTGCTGAAACTCTGTACTCTGGGAAAAGCCGTAGAGTAAGTCTGCTGGGGTTAGTTTGCCGTAGCTCACTCCCTTGTAGGACTCACCAGCCAAGAGCGAAGTCCAGTATAAAAAGCCTTCAGGGTCTGGCTGTCTGCCAAGCACATTTTGATACATTGCCTGAACAAATAAAGCATCACCCTGACTTGATCCGACCGTACCGTATCGCATCAAAAACTCAGCACTCGATACAAAGCCATCAGCAATATCTCTTAGCTTTGCGCCTTCCTGCGATCGATCCAGCCAGTAACCCATCCCTGCCTCATCGGGCGATCGTGCAAAAGCCGCCCGATACAGGCGGTCTACGGACTTCAGCGTTTCAGAAGGTTGAAGCTCGAGGACCTGATCGGAGAAAACAATTTTCTCAACGCCTAAGAAATAATCGGTACCCTCACCTTGATAAGCACCCACCACCTGAATAAATAGCCGCTGATCTGTGCTCACCCATAGGATCTGAGAGGGCTCCTCATGCGAAGCGTCAGCCGGCGATTTCGGCATTCTTCCAAGAAGGTCAGCTTGGGTTAATCGCTGTAGCGATACATCAGCGCGTCGCAAAGGCAAATAGACTTCATCGATTCCTGAACCGCCAAAAATTGTATCGTTTCCTGAACCAGGCCATATGCGATCGTCCCCCGCCAATGCATCGACGACATCACTGCCTGCCCCCAACTGCATATGATTGGACAGATCATTTCCTATCACCGTATCTGAGCCCGGTCCAAGCAATGCCGACTCAATCTGAGTACCGATGTTGATCGTGATCTGTCCAGGATCCGTAATGAGCGCTGCCTTTGCCTTCACCCAACTCCAATCACCTTCTTGTAACGATAAAAATAACGGATCGTTTACAAACCCTGCATGGATCGAATCGGCTCCGCCTCCGTCACCAATGAAATTGGGACCACTCGGATTAATGAAAAATTGGTTATCGTATTGGATACCTTGCTGGCTGGGCCCATACAAGTACTGGAGCGCAGCCATATCAAGCATCGCGAACTGAAGCTTATAACTATATGATTTATCGTTATAGCTCATAACCGTGTAATACGTATCATCTTCTTTGGTGGGCAGGTAAGGTGGTGTACCCACACCATCACCATCCGCACCCTCATCAAAAGGATGCTTTAAGCCAAGCGCATGGCCTATTTCGTGTATCAAGGTCATAGCGGCGTAGGACCAGATCCCGGGATTGAGATTGGCGGCTGTTGCATTGATAAATACATCACTTCCATAAGCTTCGTCGCTCGGAAATCTCGCGTAAGCCGATGACCCTGACTGGGTATTATTCGAAAACGCCATCACATTCGGCTGATAGGGATTTGAAGTCTCCATGAATCGAATATTGATGACCGATTCAATGTAGTCGAGCGCTTGCAGTATCAGTGCTTTTTGAGCAGCTGTTAAAGGCTTCCAGCCATTGAGATCTTTTGCAGTGAAGTAATCAAGGGGCGATTCTGGAAAGTGAAAATATATAGTTCGCTCCGCGCCGAGCCACTTTTGCGCAAAGATTGCATCTTCTGCTACGAGTGCATCAAGCCAGTAGGGCAGTGGCTTGGCACCGTCCATCAAACGCCATTGTTCAACGCCTTCTGCAGGCTTCACGAAATCTTCATACACCAGTGCCGTATCGATGCCTGTGCTTTCATAAATTAAGTCCCAGCGATCGCGAAGAATAAATAAGTCATCGCCGGTGCCGCCACTCAATCGATCAAATCCGCCGCCTCCGTCAAGCGTGTCGGCACCCCCATAGCCATAGAGCACATCATCACCTGGCCCGCCACGCAAATCATTATTAAATGCATTACCTTGAATCGATGCCATCGTTACACCTCAACGCCTCTTAGGCTATTCCTGCTTGGATAGCCTTTACACATGCTGCAACCGCCTCTTTCCAATCCGGACGCTCGAGTCCCCAAAGCTTGCTTGCCTTGGTGCAATCAAGCCTTGAATTCACCGGCCTGCGCGCGGGCGTTGGCCACTCGTCGCTGCGAATTGGCTTAACCTCAACCGCCATGCCCGCGCACTCAAAGGCATAGGACGCGTAGGCTGCCCAGTTGGTTTCTCCTGCGGGCACCCAATGATAAAGACCTCGATCAACTTTCAGTCGATCGAGGCCGTATTGTTGGAGCAAATGGTGAATCGATGATGCAAGCCATGAGGCCGATGTGGGAACACCCCATTGATCGGCAACCACCGATACCGTGTTTCGCTGCTGACCTAGCCTCAACATCGTCTTCAGAAAGTTCTGGCCTTCGATGCCATAGACCCAGGAACAACGAAAGATGAGGTAGTCGGCACCACTGGCAGCGAGCGCCTTCTCACCGGCCAGCTTGCTCGCACCATAGCGATTCACAGGATCTGTTGGATCATACTCGTGATAAGCAAGGCCTTGATTGTCATGCGAACCGCCAAATACATAGTCTGTTGACCAATGAACGAGCAAAGCCTTGATGGCAAGCGCTTGTTCACCGAGAACCTCAAGTGCTTTTGCATTGACGAGATCTGCCACGTCGCTTTCAGCCTCAGCCTTATCCACTGCGGTATAGGCTGCAGCATTAAGGATGAGCTGTGGTGCATAACTTTGCATCAGTTTGACAACCGCTTCTAGGTCGGCCAGATCAAGTCCTTGGCGGTCGAGCGCTAACGCTTGAGGGAAGACTGCGCTAAGCGCACTACCAAGCTGTCCGCTCGCTCCTGTAATCAAAACTCTCACGCAAAAACCTCTGCGTTTTTAAGCAGCGTTGCCGAGGCATCTTTACTCGCTAACTGCGGCTCGCCGAGAAGCTTGCCTTGATGGTCACGCGTGGGCCAGTCAATACCAATCTCCCCATCAGACCACAAAATAGATCGTTCGTGTTCGGGGTACCAATAATCGGTCGTTTTGTACTGAAAATCAGCAAGCTCAGACAACACCAAAAAGCCATGAGCAAAGCCCGGTGGCACCCAAAGTTGATGTTGATTGTCCTCGGTCAACATCACACCAACCCAATGCCCGAAATGTGGCGAGTGGCGTCTTATATCGACCGCTACATCATAGACGGCACCTTTTGAGACTCGTACGAGTTTGCCTTGAGGGTGCGTTATCTGGTAGTGAAGGCCCCTTAAAACTCCTCGGGCTGACCTTGAGTGATTATCTTGAACGAAGGCTGCTTCGATACCCGTTGCTTGAGCAAAAACTTTGGCATTAAAGCTTTCCATAAAAAAGCCACGCGCATCACCAAATACTTTCGGCTCAATCAACAAGACTTCGGGCAAAGCAGTAGGCGTGACCTTCAAGCTCATCGCACACCTGCCTTTCCAAGTTGCAGCAACCGTAACAAATACTTTCCATATTCGTTTTTCGCCATGGGAGCAGCGAGCTTTTGTAACTGCTCGTCGCTGATCCAGTCATGCCGCCAGGCGATTTCCTCAGGGCACGCGATCTTTAAGCCTTGGCGCTTCTCTATCGTTTGTACGAAACTTGATGCTTCGAGTAAGGATTCATGCGTACCCGTGTCAAGCCAGGCAAAGCCTCGCCCCATAGTCTCGACGGCAAGCTCACGTTGTTCTAAATAACGTCGATTGAGATCGGTGATTTCAAGTTCACCGCGCGCAGACGGCTTAATCGACGCTGCAATATCGCAAACCTGCTCGTCATAAAAATAAAGACCAGTCACTGCGTAGTTGGACTGCGGCTTAGCAGGTTTTTCTTCCAGGCTGATTGCGTGCCCTTGCGCATCAAAAGCTACGACACCATAACGCTCAGGATCGTGGACATGGTAAGCAAAAACACTGGCGCCATGCTGGCGCTCGTCTGCTTTCCGTACCAATTGCTGTAATTCGTGGCCGAAGAAAATATTGTCCCCAAGAATAAGCGTGCTGGGCCGATCTTGCACAAAGCGGCGCCCAATGATGAAAGCTTGGGCAAGTCCATCTGGGCTTGGCTGCACCGCATAACTTAACTGCATCCCCCAACGGCTTCCATCGCCAAGCAACTCAGAAAAACGTGGCGTATCTTGGGGTGTAGAAATAATAAGTACTTCACTGATCCCTGCAAGCATCAAGGTACTCAAGGGGTAGTAGACCATCGGCTTATCGTAGACTGGCAGCAACTGCTTTGATACCACCTGCGTGACCGGATAAAGCCTCGTACCTGAGCCCCCAGCCAAAATAATGCCGCGACGTTTGGTCGAACCGGAGGAGGGGAATTGCATTTTTTCCATAATTTAAAACTCCTCAGGGCGTTGGCTTTATTGAGTGCGAGCTTTGTTGATAATGAGTATCAATCCAATCACGATAAGCACCACTCTTGACGCGATCCACCCAATCGCTATGGTTTAAGTACCAAATAATGGTTTGCTCGAGACCTTGCTCAAAGTTATAAGAAGGAGACCATTGCAATTCATCACGGATCTTTCTTGCATCGATGGCGTAGCGCCGATCGTGACCAGGACGATCGCGCACAAACTGAATTTGATCTGTGTAAGACCCTTGGGCTTTGGGCTTCAGTCGGTCAAGCACTGCGCATAAGGTATGAACCACATCGAGGTTTTTCATCTCAGCATTGCCACCGATGTTATATACCTCACCCACTCGACCTGCTTGAAGCACACGCATAATGGCATCGCAGTGATCCTGTACATGTAACCAATCGCGTACATTCTGACCATCGCCATAGACCGGCAAGGCTTTCCCCTCAAGCGCATGGCTAATCATCAAGGGAATAAGCTTTTCGGGAAACTGATAAGGACCGTAATTATTAGAGCAATTCGTGGTAAGTGTTGGCATGCCATAGGTGTGGTGCCATGCTCTTACGAGATGGTCCGAAGCAGCTTTACTTGCCGAATAAGGGCTATTGGGGGCGTATGGCGTGGACTCATGAAAAGCAGGATCGTGCTGCCCTAAAGAGCCATACACTTCATCGGTTGAGACATGCAAAAAGCGAAAATTTTCTCGATCGGCACCTTGCAGCGTGACCCAATGATTACGTGCTGCTTCAAGCAAGTGAAAGGTCCCCACGACATTAGTTTGGATAAAGTCACCAGGGCCGTGGATCGAGCGGTCGACATGACTTTCGGCAGCAAAATGTACGATTGCGCGCGGCTTAAGTGCCAGGACCAAGCCCTCAACGGCCTCGCGATCGCGCAGGTCCAACTTTTCAAATCGCCACCGAGCTGTCAGCGCTGAGGGAGCACTTATCGATTGCAAATTTTCCAAATTTCCGGCGTAGGTAAGCGCATCAAGCACGCACAGGGGCTCTTTGCCGGCGTGGACCCAGGCACAAACAAAATTACTGCCAATAAAGCCAGCTCCACCAGTGACTAAGATCATGCGGCTGCCTCCTCATCGTAGAAACTAGATTATCGCTCAGCCAGCTTGATGCGGTCTTGGCAAACGATCACTGCCCAACGCGCCAAGCCTCAGCGCCCTTTAAATAAAAAGCACAAGAAAAGGCCTGTCCGCCATGTTGTTCGAGCGCAGTCATCAACTGCGGTCGTCTCATCGGGTCGCATATGAAAAACATAAAGCCACCACCTCCTGCTCCGGACACCTTGCCAGCAAAAGCGCCAGCCGCCATAGCAGCCTCGTAGGTCGCCTCGATTTGTGGGTTGCTGATAGCGCCCGAGAGGCGCTTTTTAGCATCCCAACCTTGTGCAAGCGCCGTCGAGACAGCGCTCATATTGGAGGCCAACAGGGCCCGCTTCATACGCCTTGCCTGCTCCTTTACAGCGTGGGTTGCCTCGATCGCTTCATGCAGCCCTTGTTCAACTCGCTGACTTTGATTTGCGATAATTTGCGCTGATTCTCGAGACACACCTGTAAAGTACAAAACAAGCGAGGCTTCTAGTTCATGTAGCAACGCGTCTTCAACTGGCAAGGGATTAACGATCGACACACCGTCCGGTCTAAACTGCATATCTATTAGCCCACCGAAACTTGCCGCATACTGGTCCTGGCGGCCGCCTTGCAAGCCACAATCAAGTCTTTCGATTTCCCATGCCTGACGAGCAATTTCATACTCTCCCCAGGGCAGACGCAAAGCTTGTTGCCACGCTTGAAGCATGGCGACCACCAGTGTCGACGATGTTCCCAACCCTGAGCCCATCGGTGCATCGGTTGCGGTTTCAACGGTAACATTAACCGAATGCCAACCCTTTGACAGCAGCAAATCAAGATCAGAAGAAAGGCGATTGTTTGCCATCTTAAGCATTCGCCTTAGGACTGCAGCATGCAGTCTTAGGGCAGGCAAGGCGTCAAGGTTTGATAACGATTGCCATGATCCTTCCCATTGAGTCGCTCGGTCTGAAGAGCAAAATCTTAAAACTGCTGACTCCGAACTCGCAAGCGAAAGACTTAATCGCACATGCACAAAACGTGCAATGGTCACGCTTAAAACCTCACCCCCAAATAGGCTGCAATAAGGATCAACATCAGTTCCCCCACCCGCAAGGCCAAGCCTAAGAGGCGCTTTAGCCATCACTTGTATCATCGTAAAAGCCTTTGCCATGCCGCTTGCATCGCTTGCGCTGAAAACCTGTTTGCGTAGTCAAACCCCTTTTTCTGTTGCTCGTACCAACTTTTGGGATGGCTTAACAAATCAACAACCGATTTTGCAAATTCTTCAGGATGTTCAGCCACCTTGGCAACATCATCGGCCTGCTCAAGTCCCTGCATACCTATCGGCGTTGTGACCAATGGAACGCCTTGAGCTAAGGCTTCGATTACCTTGTTCTTCACACCAGCGCCAAAACGTAAAGGTACCAACGCTACTAATGCTTGGTTATATAACTCGGCTAATTCGCGATCAGTCACATACCCAGTCACTTGAACAGAACTCTTAGCCAAACACTTGACCTTGTCTGTGGGATTGGATCCAACCAAAGCCAGCGTTAAACTAGGAAAAACCGACCACACCTTGGGCATAATCTTGTGCACAAGCCAGTCGGCTGCATCCTCGTTGGGTGGATGAGCAAACCCAGCAACAAAAATTAGAATTTTTCGTCGCTCTAATGCAGGCGGGGCTTTGTTTTGCTCGAAAACATAGGGCTGAATAGCCATCGCCTTATTTGGAGCTTTAGCCTTATGAACATCAAATGAATCAGTGGACCCTGACGATTTAAGCTGTTGAATGACAAGATTTGCCTCCTCATTCGATGGATAAAGCACGATATCGGCGCGCCGCCAGATATCCATCTCACGCTGACGCATGCGCTCAATAGATGACGTCATATGGCTGTCTGGCTGAAGTTCCTTTTGCATTTGCATGCGCGCAAAGTGAATGTCGTGGCCGTAATAGATGATCGGCTGCACTGAAAAGCGCCGTAAAACGGGCTCAAAAGCCTCAAAAACATCAGGTCGGCTAAGCACGACCGCGTTGAGGTAAGCCGCGTTTTGGTCGAGCCAGATCTCAAGTCCACGTGCTGCATCGTCGCCATAAACCACCTCTACACCAAGGCTTTGGAGCAAAGGCGTGTAGTCGGGGTCATACCAGCCGTTGTGCGGCCAAAAGGTGACATGACTGCCGATCGCTTGAATCGCTTTAATAAATTCGCTTACTGTTCTCGAACCTGCATCTCTATCGGGTTGCGGTACGTAATGATCCAAAAACAAGATATGATTTTTAGACTGGGTTCGGCCCCTGGCGAGATAGACATGTTGACCATTTGGGAAATGATCTTTTTCCAGCACTGGACGCCATCGCTCTAGAAATCGCTTTTGATTCACAATCTGGTACGACTTACCCCCTTGATTCAGATCGGTGCCGTGTGACAAACCTTCGTGATGCACCACGCATGAAAACGGCTGGTAATAAACCCGGGAACCATGGCTTCGCGCACGAAAAGCGAAATCAGAATCTTCGCAATAGGCAGGCGCATATCTTGTATCAAAGCCTTTAAGTTGCTCCCAAAGCTTCGTACGTATCAGCATCGAAGCCCCCGATACGTAGTCGGTTTCTCTCACAAAGTTATAAAGGTATCGCGAAGCTTCGTCACCCCGCCCCCAATTCCAAGCACTTGCGTCTTGCCACAGAATGCCCCCAGCTTCCTGAAGCCGCCCATCACTTGAGATCAGTTTTGAGCCAACAACGCCACAATCTTCATGACGATCCATTAATTCAACCAAGGCATCAAGCCAGCCTTGGCAAACTTCGGTGTCATTATTTAGCAAATAGATAAATTCTGTATCACACCCTTGCACTGCATCGTTACAACTTTGCAAAAAGCCAAGATTGAAAGTGTTTGCCCGAAAGCCGACACCCGGCAATAGGCCAAGCATCGCCATAGCGGTTTCATTCGATGCATCGTCGACGACGAGAACTTCAAACACCACCTTTGCACGATGTTTGTCGATCGAGCGAAGACAGGCTAAGGTGTGATGGAACTGCCCAAAACTTGGAATGAAGACCCTAACCCGTGGCTTTTCTTTTGTACGCAGATCAAAGCCTTCATTGATTGCCTGTGCAATTAAGGCCTCTGGACTGCCTTGCCTGAGATTGGAGTCAAGGTTTAAGCTGGGCAGGCGTTTTGAAGCAATGTAGCGATCATAGGCTGGATCACCTCGAAACAATGGGCCAGCAATTTTGAACGCCAAAGTGGCCATACGCATCTTGGATGCACGAGATAAAGGTAGTGCGAGCGCAAGTCTACGCAATGTCCCGGCCAACCAAGACCCCATCGCTAAGCTCGATATCGCTCGAGGCGCCGGATATCAGCTTCGACCATCAAGCTACAAAGGCTTCCAAGATCGGTTTGTACAGACCATCCCAACTCGCGCTGGGCGCGGCTGGGATCGCCTACCAGTAGATCCACCTCGGCTGGCCGGAAAAAATGCGGGTCAATTGCGACACAAATCTCACCCGTTCGACGATCCCTCCCGGTTTCTAGAAGCCCTGTACCTTCAAATTCCAATTCGATACCTGCAGCCGAAAACGCTAATGATACAAAATCACGAACCGAATGGGTCTTGCCACTCGCCAGCACATAAGAAGAAGCCTCATCGGCCTGAAGGATCAAGCGCATGCCAGCCACATACTCCGGCGCATAGCCCCAGTCCCTTTGGGCCTCGAGATTACCGAGTTCTATGCGCTTTTTTTGACCCTTAGCAACTGCTGCAACGCCCTGAGTGATCTTTCTTGTGACGAATTCCGCACCACGAAGTGGCGACTCATGATTAAAGAGAATTCCGCTGACACAATGCAACCCATAAGACTCACGATAATTGACAACCATCCAATGTGCATAAACTTTTGCAGCCCCATAGGGACTGCGCGGGTAAAACGGCGTTTGCTCGTTTTGAGGAATTGTCTGCGCCTTTCCAAACATTTCAGAGGTCGATGCTTGATAGAACCGCGCCTCAGGAGCCTCCGAACGCATGGCCTCCAAAAGGTTAACGACCCCAAAGCCCGTGATTTGGGCTGTCATGCCTGGATGCGTAAACGATGTGCCGACAAAACTTTGGGCGGCCAAATTGTAGATTTCATCCGGTTTAGACTCTCGAATGAGTCGCAAACAACTTGCCGGATCGATCAAGTCGAACTCGAGCAACTGAAGTCGCGGGTGGTCAATCAACCCAAGTTCTTGCAATCGCCAAAAGCTAGCTGAAGCCACATGCCGAAACGCCCCAAAAACCAAATCACCTTGTTCCAAACAGTGACCTGCGAGATAGGCGCCGTCTTGGCCAGTGATGCCCGTGATCAAGACACGGCGATTCATCGTATGTTTCCCAAGGATGCAGCCCAATGATTCGGCTCGATCCAGTGATTAAAGTGCATGAGCGTTCCGTCTCGCTGTGAAAAAAGTCGCCAAATCAGTCAAAACAAATAGCGTATCGACCGCTCGGGTGAGCGTGATCGTACCAGTGTTCAATCACGAGGCATTTGTGCACGAAGCGGTTATGAGCGCTTTATCACAAAGCCATTCGATTTTCGAATTAATTGCGATCGATGACGGCTCCAGCGACGGAAGTTTGGAGCAATTAAAATCCATCGCAGCGGCTGATGAGCGGGTCAAGCTTTTGAGTCAGCGCAATCGAGGTGCTTCTGCAACGATCAATCGCGGCCTATCGCTGGCGCAAGGTGACTGGCTTGCGATTTTGAATTCGGATGATCGCTGGCACCCGCATCGATTAAGTCGCTTGCTCGATCTTGCATCCCGCAAAGCAGCACAGGTGATCTTCTCTCGCTGCTGTGCCATTGACCATCAAGGAAGGGAGCTTGAAGCAAGCCATCCCTGGCAGGCGATGTACGCCGACCTTATGCATAGCCTGGCCCAAGGTAGCTTGAGTCAAACGCTTTGCATCGGCAATCCGGTCATTAGCACCTCAAACTTTGTCTTTCATCGTCATGCGCTGAATCAAATTGGACCGCTTCGCCATCGTCGCTTCGTTGCCGATTGGGATTGGGCACTGCGAGCTGTGCTAACCAAAGGGGTTCAAAGCCACTGGAGTGATGATGCGCTATTCGAGTACCGTCTACACGCAAGCAATACGATTGCCGGAAGTGGTTTACGCAGTTCGATGGAAATTGCGCACATGTTTTCAAGTTTGCAACGAGCGTTTCCAGATCAGGTCGAGCAACTAGAACAGACGCGGCGCCGGTTTACACGTGACATCCGAAAGCACGCGGAATTGTCGGCATATGCCAGGGGTCAGCACGACACGGACCATCGCCATCAGAGCGAGCGGGAGCGTGCCAGCGAACATATTGAAAATCTCGAGCAAACCCTCAGGCAAGAGCGTGAGATAAGAGAACATCAAATCAACGAACTTGAATCGATCTTAAATAAAGAACGAGAACTTGCTTCAGTGGTCAGGGCTACACTTGAGTCCGAGCGCGACGAGGCTCGCTCTGCACAGCAGGCAAGCCATGAGTCGCGCGAGAAGGCTATTAGCGAGTTTAGTGAAGCGCTCGAAGACGCTCACAAGAAATTCAACCAAACGCTCGAACTTGCTCACAAGCAACGTGACGACGATCTAGCTCAACTTCGGGATGCTTATGAACACGAAATCATCAAACTCCAGACGATCTTAAATCAAGAGCGCGAACTTAGCTCAGCAGTAAGGGCTGCGCTTGAGTCCGAGCGTGACGAGGCACGCGCTGCCCAACAAGCAAGCCATCAGTCGCGCGAGGAGGCAATAAAAGAGTTTAGCGAAGAACGTGAAAAGACCCTTATAGAGTTTAACCAAGCGCTCGAAGACGCTCACAAGAAATTCAACCAAACGCTCGAACTTGCTCATAAGCAACGTGACGACGATCTAGCTCAACTTCGGGATGCTTATGAACACGAAATCATCAAACTTCAAACGATCTTAAATCAAGAGCGAGAACTTGGCTCAGCAGTAAGGACTGCGCTTGAGTCCGAGCGTGACGAGGCACGCATCGTGTTGAACGAAACAAGCACTCGCTTAGCGCAAAGCGATCAAGCGCTCGAAGCCACCCGCGCGCGACTCGAAGAAACCGAGCGTCAACTAAAATATGAGCAACAAAGCAGGCTTGGCTACCAATTCAGAAAGCTCTGGATTCGAAAATGAGGCCTGGCGATTCAAGGTCAAAAGGTCGGATATTTGTATCAATCGTGAGTCATGGTCACGACGATCTTCTACCTCTTCTGCTGGATGATCTCGCCAAACAACCACGCGATATGATTCAAAGGGTACTCATCACCCATAACCTGCCACCAGCACGCAGGCTCAATAGCCCTGCTCTCAAGCCTCATATGGTCATGGTTGACGAGTGGGTCAATAGCTCGGCACAAGGTTTTTCGAGCAATCACAACAGCGCGCTTAAGATGCTCGATCGTCAACTTGGCCTTGAGGCAAATGATTGGTTTCTAGTGGTCAACCCTGATATCAGGCTGAATGACGAGAGTTTAGTCAAGCTCGGTCTTCGCACCGATAGACAAAGCGGAATCGTTGCACCACTCGTTCTTAGCAACACGGGGCATCCATCGGATGCGGCGCGTGACTTACCGACTCCGATGAATCTTATACATCGATACATGTTTCGTCGTCGCAACAGCGAAAGCCCGATATGGTTTGCCGGTATGTTCCTAGCCATTCGAGTCGCCTGCTGGCGCGAGTTGGCAGGGTTTGATGAGTCTTACTTTCTCTACTGTGAGGATGTCGACTTCTGCCTCCGAGCAAGAATTGCAGGCTGGCCCTTAAGGCATGAAACCCAAAGTACAGTCAGCCATCAGGCGCAACGTGCGAGCCATTATTCGATACAGCATTTCCTGTGGCATGCCCAAAGCTTGCTTCGGCTGTGGTCATCGTCGAGCTATCGGAGCGTTAAAGCACTAAGTTCGGCAAGACACCATCGAATTTGATGTAGTCTCAGAGGCCTACCTCGCTTTGCTACAGTTATGATCTCCTTTGCCATCGCCTTCATTGTCTCCCTCGTGAGTTCGCTGTTTATCTTGCGAATCGCACACCTCCAGGGAGAGTGGGGAATTGATCAGCTCTCGGAAGACCCTCGCAAACTGCATCGCCGACCCGTGCCGCGAATCGGTGGAGCGGGCATTATGGTTGCCGCACTCGTCGCTTCGGTTGTCGTGAATTTGAGAAATGCCCAGGCAGGGCCGATGCTCCAGATTATGATTCTTACCGCTTTACCAAGCTTCGCCGGCGGCATTGCTGATGATTTATCAGGTCGCGTCAGTATCCGACTTCGCCTTTTCCTGATGATGGTGGCGGCTTCTTTGGCAGCCTTATTGTTTCAATTCACCATCACCAGAACGGACCTTGTGTGGCTGGACGGTTTGCTTCAATCACATCTCGTCTTGGCCTACTTACTCACGCTTGTCGCTCTGATTGGCATCACCAACGGCATGAATTTGATTGACGGTCTCAATGGCCTGGCAGGTATGGCATCGATTGTGATGTTTCTTGGCTTGGCTTCGGCAGCCCTAGCAATGGGCGACGCCGTCGTACTCACGATCGCGATGACCATGGCTGGGGCAATTGCTGGCTTTTTTATCTGGAACTGGCCTCGAGGATACCTCTTTAGGGGCGATGGCGGGGCTTACTTTGTTGGACATATGCTTGGGCTCACCTCGATCATCTTCGTATCACGTAATCCTCAGGTCTCCGCCTGGTTCCCCGTCTTGCTTTTGGTCTACCCACTGCTAGAGGTCTTGTTTTCGATTTGGCGTCGTAAAGTGCTCAGAGGGCGATCGATTGCCATGCCCGATGCTGCCCATCTTCATCATTTGATTTATCGTCGCGTTGTTCGGGCCGCCATCGGCGCAAATCCAGCCGAGTCTCGGCAGGTAAGGCATGCATTTGCTGCGCCTTATCTATGGACACTCACATCGATGGCCGTCTTTCCCGCGGTTGCTTTTATGGAAAACACTGCCGCCCTGATGATGTTCACACTTATTTTTGTGGTCTCCTATGTCTGGCTTTATGTCAGGATTGTTCGCTTGCGCGTGCCTCGTTGGCTGACCCTCACCGAATCCACCGATTTGGGGTAAAAGAATGAGTCGATGGGCGATCGGGGATATCCAGGGCTGTTTTGATGAACTCATCAGTCTCGTGAATCGTATTGATGCAGTGGAGGCCCCAAACTCAGTGGCTCAACTTTGGCTTGTTGGGGATCTGATCAACCGAGGGCCAAAATCGCTTGAGGTACTCGACTGGGTGATAGCCCAAGAGCAGCGATGCCGGGTTGTGCTCGGCAATCATGATCTCAATTTTTTGGCCGTTGCTGCCGGCGTGCGCCAACCCAAAGCCGATGACACCTTGACGGCCTTGCTTAAGTCAAAGCAACGAAACCAATATGTCGAGTGGATCCGCCATCAACATCTTGCCCATTTTGATGAAGGCGTTTTGATGGTGCATGCGGGCGTTCCATGGCCATGGGATCCAGCGATCACACTAGCCCACGCAGCCGAGGTCGAGTATCGCTTACAGTCTTGGGACTGGGCCCGTTGCATTGCATCGATGTACAGCAATGAACCTTCACGATGGACATCATCGTTAAAAGGGGTTGAACGAAGACGATTCACCGTCAACGCGCTGACCCGCATGCGCTTTTGCAGTCTCGATGGAACGCTTGAATTCAAAAGCAAAGAGGGGGCAGGCAAAGCGCCAAGCGGCTATTACCCTTGGTTTTCGCTTCCCGATCGACGCTGCGCGAAGACTGCTATTGTTTTTGGGCACTGGTCAACGCTCGGTTTAATCAATACAGCCCACGTCATGGCGCTCGACACGGGATGTGTCTGGGGCGGTTCGCTCACCGCCATGAATCTTGATACACGCGAAGTCATTCAAGAACCATCAAAACAAGTGAGCATTGCCTCGCGTACGCGAGCAGCAAGCTCGTGACGCGTCAATCCCTCCGATGCGATTGCGTCGAGCACTTGCATATGCACTTCAAGCTCAGTGGCCTGAAGGACAGCTAAAGCACATGCCACGAGGCTCAGGTCGCCAATAAATGCGGGAATCAAGCTGCGTTGTCCATATTGGCGATAGGCCAATACAACGGGCCGAATCGGTGCTGATGCCCTTACGGCAGCTTCAAATAGATTAGCGTGGAAGGCTAGCAGGCTTTCCCCCTCGCCAGTAGTTCCTTCGGGAAAGAATGCGACAACTTCACCGTCTCGCAACTCCTGTGACATAGTCTTTAAAACGCTATGAACCGCATGACGACGACCTCGCTCGATAAAAATCGTGCCAGTTCGCTCACAAAGCATGCCAACAACTGGCCAAGACCGAATCTCGCTTTTCGCAATAAAATGCACCGGCCTGAGGCTGTCTAGCGCCAAAATATCGATAAAACTTATATGGTTCATAGCAACTAATTCGCCGCTATGGGGAGCTCTGGCGCCGTCACTCGCTGGGCGTACTACAAGACGCATGCCGCAAGATCGCAGCATCGCATTGGACCAGTAACGCTTGATGCTCAGTTTTTTCTGCGCACTCACCCAAGGAAAAACCAAAAGTACTGCGAAAAACCCCCACATGACGGTGCTAATTAGGCGGATGCTTCGCACCATGAGCAAGACCTGCTTCACGGAGGCTTCCTCAGGAAAATGCTTGTTCGAACAAACCCGCAGGCCCGTGAAGGGGTATGTAAACCTTAGGGCTCACGCGGATACATCAATGCCTCGACCCGAGCGCAAATTGCGTGCCCGATTATTAGGTGGCCTTCCTGAATTCTTGGTGTGTGGGCCGATGGCATTTCAAAAAGAACATCACAAAGCGCATTCATCGCACCGCCTCGGTTACCCGTAAGACCAACGCTGATCAGTCCTCGGTCTTTACACACACGAAGAGCGCGCAGGATGTTGGGTGAGTTACCAGATGTTGAGTATGCGAAAAAAAGATCGCCCCTTTGTCCGAGTGCCTCAAGTTGCCTGGCAAAGACATAATCGTATCCGTAGTCATTTCCAATGGCGGTCAGAATTGAAGAATCAACGGTCAAGGCAATCGCTGCCATACCTGGCCGATCATAATTAAAACGAGATACAAATTCACCTGCCATGTGCTGAGCATCACCTGCACTGCCCCCATTACCAGCAAAAAGCACCTTACCGCCAGCACGCAAACAACCAACACAAGTATGAGCAAGCGACTCAATGCGCTCAAGCAAAACGGTGGAATTTGCAATTGAATGAACCAGCGTGGCGCTTGCGAGCAAATCCTGCCTGATCGTTTCAATAGACATATCAATTACCTTGCAAATGACTCATGACGATCTCGCCTTGAACCATCGTCATTTTATTCATACCAATCAATTCTCGCCCTATGAAAGGCGTATGCTTGCCTTGACTCAAAAGGCTTTTGTCGTTGACGATCCATGCCGCATCGGGGTCGAAAACGCATAGGTCTGCAACGCCGCCTGGCTGAATGACACCAGCATTGATGCCAAGAACCTCGGCCGGAAGCCGTGTGAGCTTGTCAATCACTTGAGCCACCTGCATTCGCTCTTCCCGCCCCCATTTCAGCGCCAAGGGCAATAGCAATTCAAGAGCGCTCGCACCGGGAGAAGCTTCTGCAAAGGGAAGCTGCTTCTCATCGTCATCAAGCGGCGTGTGATCCGAACAAATCGCGTTAATAACACCTTCTTTTAGGCCCTGACGCAGGGCAGCCCGATCACGTTGAGAACGAAATGGTGGGTCCACGCGCAAGTTGGCATCAAAGTAGCCGATAGCAACATCTGTGAGATGTAAATGATGTACCGATAGATCGGCTGAAACCTTCAAGCCTTGCTGCTTTGCCTGTTTCAATAAGCTCACGCCCTCAGCCGAAGAAAGACGACATAGGTGAACGCTTGCACCCGTAGCTTTCATCAGTTCGAAAATGGTGTGCAAAGCAACGGTCTCTGCCATCACAGGCACACCCGACAAGCCTAGGCGTCCGGCAACTGGGCCACTGTGGGCAACGCCATTACGCGAAAGGAAGTGATCGCAGGGATGAACCCAAAGCGTAAATCCAAAGCTCCTAGCATATTGCATTGCCCTCATCAGGACTTGCGTGTCGGTAAACATAGCGCCAGGGTGTCCAAACCCGATACAACCTGCTTCAGCGAGCTCAGCCATCTCAGTGATCACCTCGCCTCGCAAACCCACGGTCATCGCGCCCAAGGGGTAAAGCGATGCAGCCTTGAGCCCTTTTGCACGATGCTTGAGCATTTCGACAAGGCCTGGTTCGTCGAGCGGCGGATCGGTATCGGGTGGGCAGGCCAGCGAAGTAACACCCCCTTGCAGAGCTGCCTTCATTTCTGATTCGAGCGTTGCCTTGTACTCAAAGCCGGGCTCGCGCAGCCTGGCGGCAAGATCTACAAGACCAGGTGCTACAAAAAGGCCAGTCACATCGACCGTTTGATCGGGGGTGAAACCGTCAGGCGGGTCGCCGACGCTAAGGATTTGCCCTCCATGCACATGAAGGTCCATAAGCTCATCGATTAAGACGACATCTGCATTAGCATCTTGAGCAATCGGTCCGACGATGCGGCCACCACGCAGGCTAATCTTCATAGCGGATCCGGTATCTCGCATAGCTTCATATCACCCCAATCGCTTCGCATTGACGAGTCATCGCGCCTCGGCAAGCATGCTCATCACCGCCATACGAACCGCGATACCGAAGGTCACCTGTTCGAGAATGACAGCTTGTGGACCATCGGCTACAGCCGACTCAATTTCTACACCACGGTTCATAGGGCCTGGATGCATCACGATCGCATCGGGTTTTGCCGATGCAAGCTTTTCCTGCGTAAGACCGTAATGTTTAAAGTATTCCTGGGCCGAGGGCAACAAAGCACCGCGCATACGCTCGTTTTGAAGTCGCAGCATGATGATCACATCAACATCTTTAAGACCTTTTTTCATATCGGTATAGACTTGACAACCCATTTGCTCAAGCCCCGAGGGCAGCAAAGTGAGAGGTCCTATCACCCTTAGCTCCGGTACACCCAGTGTTGTTAATGCATGGATATCACTGCGTGCCACCCTCGAATGAAGCACATCCCCAACGATGGCGACTCGCAATTGCGTGAAATCTTTTTTGAAGTGGCGAATCGTATACATGTCGAGCAAACCCTGCGTCGGGTGCGCATGACGTCCGTCGCCAGCGTTAATGACATGCACATCTGGGCCTCGGGTACGATCAACATGATCGGCGATGAGAAAGGGCGCCCCACTTGATGCATGCCTCACAACAAACATGTCTGCGTGCATCGCAACCAAGTTATCGATGGTGTCGAGGAGCGACTCCCCTTTGGCAGCCGATGAGGTATTGATATTGAGATTCACTACATCAGCCGAAAGACGCGTTGCTGCAATCTCAAAAGTCGTGCGCGTGCGTGTTGAATTTTCGAAAAATAAGTTGAAGACGCTTTTTCCCCTTAGCAGCGGTACTTTCTTAACCTCGCGCGTATTCACGCCAAGAAAGCCCTGTGCTGTGTCCAAAATGCTATGGATAAGCGCCCGAGGTAAACCTTCAATTGTTAAGAGGTGCTTGAGTTCACCGTTGGTGGTCAATTGGGGATGGGGCATGGGATCTTTTGATCAGCTCGTTGGCATTAAACCAGAAAATTCTCTCGAATATCGACCAGGTTGAACACTAACGCTCCTGAATCGAAAAGCGTAGCAACTTGCGATCATCTTGAGCGAGCAGCACGGCTTCACGAGATCCGAGGACTATTGAGCCGCCGCAGTAGTCAGCCTGGATGGGAAGCTCTCGCCCGCCTCGATCAAGCAGCACGGCCAGCTCCACTTTCGCTGGTCTTCCGTAATCAAAAAGCTCATTCAGCGCTGCACGCAGGGTACGTCCGGTGTAGAGCACGTCGTCAATGAGCACCAGATGGGAGCCTGTAACCTCAAAGGGTAGCTCGGTCTTCCCTGTCACCAATGCGGAAAGCGCTCGCCTCTGGGCATTGTGGCCATAGTCGTCCCTATGGTAGGCACTCGACAGGTAACCCAGGTGTTGTGAAAACAATTGCGGGCATCTATCGCTAAGTATGTTGTGGAGTCGTTCGGCGGCCCAAGCACCGCCACGATGAATACCAATCAGGATTCGCTGAATGCCATCGCCTGATGCTTGCTCGGCAAGCGATGAGGCAAGCGTTGCGAGCGCCTGCTCAGCATCGGGAGGGGCGTTGCGTCGATCCTGCTGCATCACTTTTCGTGCTCCTGGTAAACGAAACCACAATCCGATATTAAACTTACTTCCATGACAACGCTTGCCGGTACAGGAATCGCTTGATTGCTCGGCAAAAGAAATTCGATTCTTTTTGAGTAATCCTTATGCAACCCGAATCAACTCGCATTCATCCTGTCATTCTTTGTGGCGGCTCAGGAACAAGATTATGGCCGCTGTCGCGCCAGCAATTTCCAAAACAATTTGTACCTCTGATGCAAGGCAAGAGCCTACTGACCTTGACCGCCGAACGACTCAAACCCCTGATACAACAGGCCAAAGCATCAGATACACCAAGCATGGCTTCCGGAAACCTTGTGGACATCAATCTGGTCACGGCTGCTGAGCATCGATTTTTAGCCCGAGACGCTGTAGCGCAAGCCGGATTGAGTTGTCGACTATTTCTCGAGCCCTGCGCGAGGAATACCGCCCCTGCTATTCTCGCGGCCGCGTTAGGCATTGCCCAAAGAGCCTCGCCTAATGATTTATTGCTTATCGTTCCCGCAGACAACTATATACCCGACCACGAAACGTTTGCTCGCGCTGTGAGAGCCGGCGTATCGAAGGCTGAGAATGGACATTGGGTCATTTCAGGCGTTGTTCCTAGTTTCCCGGCAACTGGCTACGGTTATATTGCCTTGAATCCCGCAGAGGCAAACGAAGCCATGCGTGCTGGCCTTTATCCCAGCGATGCCTTCCCGATCAGAGGCTTTGTTGAAAAACCTTCTCAAGAGCGCGCTCAGGCCATGCTCCTGGAGGGGGGGCACTTCTGGAATGCCGGCATTTTTTTGGTGAAGGCATCAACAGCAATTGAATCGGCGAAACAACATTGCCCAGGCATGATCGATACCATTCAATCTGCAATTGCCGAAAATGCTGAAGAACAAGATGTGCAACTTGGACCGAGCTTTGCTAAAGCTCAAAATATTAGTATCGATTACGCCATACTTGAAAAGCATGAAGCGGTTGCGATGGTCCCATTTGCCGGGGCTTGGAGCGATGTTGGCAGCTGGAAATCGGTGGCCGATCTAAGCTGCGAGCCCGATGCCCAAGGCAATCGCCACATGGGCAATGCACACACACTTTGTGCTAGCCACGATAATTTTGTCTACGCACAAGACAGGCCCGTTGTCACAGTGGGTGTTAGCGATTTACTGATCATTGATACGCCCGATGCCGTTCTCGTCGCTCACCAATCAGCGGTCGAACAGGTCAAAGAAGCTGTGGCGGAACTCGATCGCCGCGGTGTGAGTCAGGCCCGGTTTCATCGACGCGTAGCCCGCCCCTGGGGCACTTACGATTCGATCGACGCGGGTGACCGTTTTCTGGTCAAGCGCATCACCGTCAACCCAGGCTCAGCGCTATCCCTACAAATGCATCATCATCGTGCCGAACATTGGATCGTTGTAAAAGGAACAGCAAAAGTCACCCGAGGCGATGAAGTCTTTATTCTGGGGGAAAATCAATCAACCTTCATACCGCTTGGCGTTAAGCATCGGCTCGAAAACCCAGGAAAAATGCCGCTTGAAATGATCGAAGTCCAATCTGGGAGTTATCTTGACGAAGACGATATTGTTCGATTTTCTGATCAATACGGCCGAGCTTAGGCGCGTAAGAATTGTTCAAGGATTTCCACGGCAGCCAAGGCATCGATGGATTCATCAGCATCGATGCTCGCTGACCCAAGCAAAGCTTTGATTTGACGTCCACTGCGGTCGCGCGCAGCAAGACTTGTGAAATTTTCATTAAGCTCAATCACGGGTTTTGAAAATCTTCCCCTTAGTTGATTGGCAAAGCGTTGACAAAATGCGGTATTGGGTAGCGGCGCACCGTCAGGATGGCTGGGCACGCCGACAATCAAGGACTCAGGTTCCCAGTCACTGACCAATCGTGCGATCTCGGCAAAGCGTTGATTTTTATCACGGTTATTGATTTGCAATAAAGGCCTGGCGTCGCGCGTGATGAGGTTTCCAATGGCAACACCGATACGATTTAAGCTGACATCAAATCCCAGAACGATCTGAGAACTAGGCATGCCCTGCGGCCGGTGATAAAAACATCGGGTGAATACCTAGAAGGCCAAAGGCATGGTGAAAGCGCTCTTCAACAGGCACATCAAACATCAGCGAGGCTGTTGCCGGTACGGTTAACCAGGCGTTTGCTGCAAGTTCCTCTTCAAGCTGACCCTCACCCCATCCTGCATAACCCAATGCCATCAAGAGTCGCCGCGGTCCCTTGCCTTCGGCGACAGCCTCAAGCACATCTTTGGACGAGGTCAGCGCAATATCCGAACCGACATGGATACTCGAACTAAATGACCCCGCGGGCGAATGCAGCACAAATCCACGGTCATTTTGCACAGGGCCGCCGGCAAACACTGGCTGGCTTGCAAAACGCGTATCGTCTAACTTAAGACTTATGCGCTCGAAAAGATTGGCCAGGTCAATTTCAAGCGGGCGATTGACCACAATACCGAGCGCACCTTTCGGTGAATGCTCTGCCAGATAGATCACGGTGCCCGAAAAATTGGGGTCAGCCATAGCTGGCATCGCCACCAAAAAGTGGTTGGATAAGTCAGTGAAATGCTCGGGGTGTTGGGGGTGTTGAGACGCTGTCATGGTTGGACCTTAAGATAAGCCCAAGTGTAGCAAGCCACCGGGGCTGCAACCCATCACCTCACCAAAGCATTCATATCCAAGATCGGCATCATGACCGCCAGGACGGTTTGCGCAACCTAAGCCCAAGCATCCGGCCGACGAATTCCCAATCCAGGTATACGTTCGGGAAGTTGCGACTGCGCAATATGAGACTTACTCAGGATTTTTGACCAATGCGCGTATTGTTTTAGATCAGAGGCAATATATCTTGCTTCAGCGCGAGCAATCGGCGCAACAAGCCCCAATCGAATCTGTGGGTGGTATTTACGGATTGACGCGAAGGCAGCCTCTAGGTCCGAATCATTTGAGCAAACAACCACCTGCTCAAATTCGCCCTTCCAAGCACCATTAAGCATGTCGCAAGCGAGATTCACATCCGTTTTCTTTTCTGTGAAATCATAAACCTGAACACGATCGATTTCTGGCGTCTCGTTGATGGGGCTTACCAGACGAAGAAATGGTTTTGTCGCTGCCATTCGACCTTCAACGATTTGCAAACGCATTGGATACAAGGTCCTGAGTGCTTGTAGGTAAATCCTCTGGCGGCGCGCCGACTCTGCGCTATCGCACATCTTGGCTAGTACCGGCGCAGTGTAGTAACGGACCTCTAAAAGATTCGGTGAAGGATGCAGGACATACCGCTCAAACAAAGCGACCAAATCTAGCCACTTAAGTCTCGTTCCTCTGAGCAACCCGTAGTAAAGGTTATACCCATCAACGAAAACTTTTGTTCGCATCAGGCCCCCCAAAAAGCGAAGCCGCCAAAAGGCGGCCCGCAACCCCAAAAGCACCTTAACCTGCAAGGCGGTCGAGGGGTGAGTCGTTTCGAAATCCTATCACTAGTCACAATCGAAAACAATCACCTCACCAAAGCATTCATATCCAAAATCGGCATCATGACCGCCAGGACGATGGTGAGTACGATCGCTCCCATCACAAGAATCATGAATGGCTCAAGGATGCTGGTGGTTAAAAGTGCCCTACGCTCGGCTTGAGCAGTTGCCACGACGGCGGCCTGATCAAGCATTTTGTCAAGATCCCCAGTGGCCTCGCCGCTTGCGATCAGGTGTTTAAGTAGCGGCGGAAAACCAGGGGCATCGGCAAGGGCCTTCGACAAACTCATGCCCTCTCGCACACGTTCGAGCGCAAGCATCACCGCCTCACGCATCACAAGATTGCCTACCGTACTTGCCGCAGCCACTAATGCCTGCATTAAGGGCACCCCTGAGGCCACGAGCATGGCCAGTGTTGAAGCAAAACGCGCCGTATTCCAATCGACGATCAATCGACCTAGCACTGGCATGCTGATCAAGCGCCGATGGACAAGACGCCGAAACCCTTTGCCTTGCATCGCCCGATAAAAGAGCAAACCCGCTACAAGGCCGGCCGCTGCTGCATAAAGGCCATAAGCCAGGATTGCATCAGAAACAGTGATCAGGGCCTGAGTGAGCCAGGGTAGGGTTTGTCGGGTACTTGCAAAAACCTGGACCACTTGCGGCACCACAGTACTCATCAATGCGATCACGACCGCCATCGCAACCAAACTCACAATCGCAGGGTAGACCATGGCAAGCCCAATCTTCTGGCTTAGTTGTCCCGCCCGTTCTAAATCCGAGGCCAGTCGCAAAAGAACAGGTGCCAAATCACCCGATTGCTCACCCGCTGCAATCACCGCACGGTACGTTTCAGGGAAATCACGCGGATAAGCGGCTAGCGCTTGTGCCAGGGACTGACCGGCAACCACTTCACTGCGTACGGCCGAAATCAGATCACGTAAGCGCTTTTCCTCGGCTTGTTCCACCACGGCAAGCAACGCCCGCTCAAGCGGCAGTCTTGCGGCAACAAGACTTGCTAGCTGTCGGGTTGCGTTTGCAAGGGAGCTCGCTTTGACTTTTCCTGATAACCAAGCGATATCACGACTTTGAGCCTTTTGCTGTTCCGAACGATCTAATTGCAAACACAATAAGCCACGCTCGCGCAGGATTGAACGCGCATGACGCATCGACTCCGCATCAAGATAACCGCTCTCGCGCTTACCATCGCCGCGTAAAGCTTCAAAGCGAAAGGCAGCCATATGCGTCTAGGCGTCGCGGGTCACACGGACCACTTCGTCGACACTTGTTGATCCGGCTTGAAGCCAACGCTGCGCATCTTCGCGCATGTTCTTAAAACCATTGCGCTGAGCCAGCTCACGCATGCGAGCCTCAGAGGCAGCTTCGTGAATCAAGGCCTGCATGGCTTGATCGACCTCTAAGAGCTCACAAATGGCGGCCCGGCCGCGAAATCCGCTTTGCGCACAGACTGGGCAGCCAACCGCTCGCCAAGCACCGGGGTGTAGCGGGTCAGGCACCTTGCATGCTTCACAAAGCAGTCGAATCAAACGCTGCGATAAAACGCCTAATAAGCTTGAGGATAATAAGAACGGTTCGATACCCATATCGACAAGCCTTGTCACAGCCGCGATCGCATCATTCGTATGCAGGGTTGCAAGCACCAAGTGACCAGTCAGCGAAGCCTGTACCGCGATCTGAGCGGTCTCCAAATCGCGAATTTCACCGATCATGACCACATCAGGGTCTTGTCGCAAAATTGCGCGAAGCGCTCTTGCAAAATCCATATCAATTCGGGCATTGACCTGAGTCTGGCCTACACCCTCTAAATCGTATTCAATCGGATCCTCAACCGTAAGAATATTTGTTACGGTGCTATCGAGCTGACCGAGTGCCGCGTAAAGCGTGGTGGTCTTGCCCGAACCGGTTGGACCGGTCACTAAAACAATCCCATGGGGCTGACGCACGAGCTTACTCAAGGCGACACGGGTATCGTCTGCCAATCCCAGCGCTTTCAAGTCGAGCCGGCCAGCTTGCTTATCAAGCAAGCGAAGCACCGCGCGCTCACCATGCCCGGTTGGAAGCGTCGATACCCTCACATCGACCGCCTTGCCTGCAACCCTTAAAGCCATCCTGCCATCTTGCGGCAGACGCTTTTCTGCAATATCGAGAGAGGCCAAAATCTTGATACGCGAAAGCAAGGCAGCGTGTAACTCGCGCCTTGGTCTGGCCACATCCCTCAAGCTGCCATCGATACGAAAACGTACCAGCGAAAAATGCTCAAAGGCCTCGATATGAATATCAGACGCACCATCGCGCACCGCTTGGGTAAGCAAAGCATTAATCATCCGAATAATTGGTGCATCGTCTTGAGCGTCGAGCAAATCTTCAACTCTTGGCACGTCTTGCATCAATTGACTCAGATCGAGATCGCTCTCAACTGCGTCGACCACAGCTGCTGCAGAACCGTCTTGTTTTGCATAGGCCTGGGCAATATCGCGCTCCAATTGATCTTGAGGCAGACGTTGAAAGACCAACTCTTGATCGAGGACCCTGTAGAGCTCATTCACACCAGCGCTGCTGCTTGCCTCACATTGCAAGACCAACAAACGCCCTGCGTCTTCAGCCTTAACGAGTAATCGATGGCTTCGAGCAAAGCTATAAGGAACAAAACGAGCTGGGGACACAGGTACCCAAGTCGAATCGTCGATAGTCATCGAGGCACCTCGGGAAGCACGGGGGCCTCCTGCTTGGGCATCAACACAGCCCCAGGAAGGGTTTGCTCTTGCTGAACAGCTCGCATAAATTCATAACGATCTTGCGTGAGGGCATTAGCCGCCTCTGCGCTTCGAAGTACACGGGGTCGGAGAAAAACCAAAAGGTTGGTTTTGTTTCGCGAGCGCGCATCGTAACGGAAAAGCTGTCCTGCAATCGGAATGTCGCCAAGGATTGGCACGGACTGCGTGTCACCACTGCTTCGGTCCTCAATCAGACCGCCGAGAACAATAATTTGACCGTCATCAACCAGCACATTCGATTCGATCGCACGCCGGTTGGTGATGAGGCCAGCACTTAGCGTTTTGTCCTGAATACTAGAAACTTCTTGATAGATTGCAAGCTTCACCGTGCCACCCTCTGACACTTGCGGTCGCACACGCAAGGTCGTTCCGACATCGCGTCGCTCAACCGTTTGAAATGGATTAACAACACCACCGCCTGCGCCGGTATTGACATAAGAGCCGGTTACAAAGGGAACGTTCTGCCCGATGATGATCCGGGCCTCTTCGTTATCAAGCGTGAGTAAATTAGGTGTTGCAAGCACATTACCGTTGGCGCGCGATTGCAAGGCATTGGCAAGCACACCCAAATTGATTAAGCCCGCGGTGTTTGATCCTGCACCCGGAAGCGGCGTGTTTCGGATGACACCGATGTTAAGCCCCTGGGCTGCGCCAAGCACATTCGTGGTGAGATCGAGAATATTCGTACCCTCACCGCGAGCAGATAAGTTGGTACCGCCAATCGCACGCGATGCACCTGAAACCGTACCGTTTAAGAATTGCCACTGAAATCCAAGCTCAGCAGCTTTATCGGCATTGACTTCAACAATCAATGATTCGATATAAACCTGAGCACGACGCACATCGAGCTTATCGATCACCGCACGAATATCGCGAAAAACCGGCTCAGAAGCGGTGATGATTAGCGAGTTGGTGGCCGCATCTGCTGCAATCACAACAGCCCCTAAGCGGTTAATACTGCTTGCCGGGCCGCTTGCACCCGCAACACCAAGCTGCCCCGACTGCGAAGCACCCATGGCCATATTTTGTCCACCGAGCCCAAGCGCACCGCCACCCTGCGGAGTTGCTCCAAATCCTGTGCCAGCAAAGCCAGCAGCACCTCCCATGGCGTTTGGCCCCATCGATGAAGATCCAAGACCTTGTTGAGCCGCAGCTCCGGCATGGGTCAGACCACCAGAGCCACCACCGAGGCCTTGATTCATCATAGCCCCGGAGGCACCAAAGCCTGATGCCCCAGCAAGCGAGCCGCCAAGACTTGTACCCTCGCCACTCAAAATGCCTCGAAGCGTTTGCGCCAAGCGGGTCGCTTCAGCGTTTTTTAGATAAACCACATGGATATTGCCGGGCTTGCCCGATGGCTGATCGACTTGATCGATCAGTTGCCTGACCTGCTCGATGCGCGCAGGTGATGCCGATCGTACCAGCAAGGCATTGCTTCGAGGCTCAGGAACAAGACTCACCTTAAGTCGGGCATCGTTAGCACCCACCTCGCTCGCCTCGAGCAGTCGTGATACCAGCAAAGCCACCTCGCTTGCCGAGGCGTGTTTGATTGCTATCGAAACAAACTCAGCCTTGACTGGTGCATCAAGCTCTTCGATCAATTGTGCAATACGTTCTAAATTGCTCGAGTAATCAGTCACCACCAGACTGTTATTGCTTGCCATCGCTGAAATCGTATTATTGGGTGGTACAAGCGGACGAATGATCGGCAAAATATTGTTCGCCAACTCATAGCGCAAGCGAAAAACTCTCGTAATGACTTCCTCTCCGCTGCGGGCTAAACTCGCCTGTTGCTGCACAGGACCGCCATGCAATTTTGCATCAACTTCTGGTACGACTCGCAGGCTATCGCCGACGTGAACCATCGCAAAAAGCTGCATACGGAGCGCACTCTGAAACAAGGCAAGCGCTTGATCCTTAGTCAAGGGCCTGCTCGATTCCAAGCTCATACGGCCCTTCACACGTGCGTCAACCAGGATTTGGCGACCCAATAAATGGGAAAAAGCCGCGGCCACGGTATCGATGTCGGCATCTCTAAAATTCAACTGCAGGCGATCACCGCCAACACGCTGAATCGAGCCCTTGCTTTGCGAGGGGGCATTGCTCGGTATCGCGGACGGGAGCGTAGCAGGCGCAGGAGATAACGCTGAGGGCTGAGACTGCGAGTCGGGCGACGCCCGCGACTGCGCGTCTGGCGATAGTCGAGGCTGGGTGTCTGTCGATGGCGGGCTCGCTGCTTGGCTTGAGTTTGTAGTGCCAGCGCTTATCGCTTGAGCTGACGGGTTTGCGGGCAATAAGGCAGCAGGCTGCTGAGCATAGGATGCTTGGATAAAGGGCAGCAACAGAAGTACTACCGATAGCTTGCGATTTGCGATACGTCGAGCAGCCATGCGAAGTCTCTGCGACTGCACGACTTTTCCGTTATTCGTTCTATATGCTTGATTCATTGACATCCTTTATAGCGGAGAGATGGCGATTGCTTTAGGGCAACAATCGCATCACCGTCGCGTCGGCCTCCCGAGTCCCCATCAATGACAAAAGCGGCCTAAGCCTTGCTTCTTCCGCAGGCAGGGGACGCGCTTCAATACGAATACCCCTTCCTGCTTCTGGCGCAGCTCGCAGATCCAGCACACCGTCAAGTGTGCGCATGGTCCATTGCTTGCCGTTACCAAGATCAAAAGCCCAGTCGTAACTTCCAAGCGGTTGAACCGGGGAAATGCGTGCAGCGAGATCGCTTATCACCAGGTTAACCCGTCCTACCGAAGGCTTAGCCGGATCAGCATGCGTCGCAATCAAAAGCTCGCTCCAGCGAAATTGCAAGCGTGCGCTGGGTTGCAAGCTATTCCAGGGCGATCCCAGTGCTGCAAAATCAAGTCTTGGCAAATCTAGCTGTCCTGCGGGCACTTGAAGCGTTTGATCGCGCCAGGCCAAGCGCAAAGGTCGATCAAGGCCTTGCATGCTCACTTCGAGCGCAGGACCGCCCGCGAGTAGCGCAAAGGGATTGATACGCCATCTCAAGGGCTCGGGTAGGACAAGGCCCTTAACCTGATCGCGTGCACGCGCCTGTTCACCCCCTTCATCGCGACCACCTGACCCACTAGTTGCGGAGGCGCTCGTTGCTTGGCCTGATTGTTTGACGCTGACAAGCAAATACGCTTGTCCACGCCAAATCGTGCCGCTTGCCTGAGCCAGGCGAATTCGGCCAGCAGTGGTATTTGCGGCAGCTTCGTCGAGCCAGGTTGCCGGCGCATGCAAGACCGCAGCAACGACCATGATCAACAAAACAACAATAATCTTCATGTGCGTCCAGCCGCTTCAACGAAGCGAATCCGGATCTTTAAGCGGTCACTTTGCGCAGCCCGCTCGATGCGAAATTCTGACCATTGAGTTTGTGTTTCGCGTCTCACCTCAACAAGCCAAGCCATAAACGGCATTCGCGGTACCGCTGCTGCCTCAAGCAAAACAGATCCTTGATCGAGAACTTTTACTGAAACGCCGTCGAGATCGGCTCTTGCCTTCAGGCTTGCTAGAATTCTGGATTCTAGATCTTGCCGCTTTGCCTGCGGAAGCTGTTGATCCAGACTTCGCCATTCTTGGGCTAAGGCTTGCATCCGCCCCCGCTCACGCTCAAGCCGATCCAAGCGTTCATGTAAGACCTGCCTCGATGCGAGCATGGGTTCCACCCAAGCCAAAAGCAAGACTGCAGGAACTAGCACACAGAGGGTGAAGCCAATCAGACGACGCTCGCGTTGTTTAAGCGATTGGAACCAGTGGGCAAGCCCTTGCAGCTGACTAGGAACCATAACCCTGCCTTGATCGTGCCTGCCATTGCATCAAACCTTCCTGAGCCGCACCCCATTGCACCGACCAACCTGCTTTCGATGCAAGATCTTGAACAATTGGCCGCAGACTTTGTTGATCGACTGCCGAAGCGTTGTAGCGCAGGCTCAAGATCGCTCCCGATGGGCCGGTACGCCACTCGATCATTTGGACGGCGTCGGCGGCGCTTGCGCCCGCTGCACGCGAAAGCGCCCGCTGCATAAGAAGCATGCCCGCTATAGGATCCATATCCGTGGCTTGGCCAGATCCGACAAAGGGTGACTGCCGGCGCTGATCAAGGGCACGCTGCAGCTGCAACACTGGATCAACCATGACCGTCTGATTGGGCATCGTCTCTTTGAACAAGCGACCAAGTTCTGCTTCAGCTTCCTCGACTCGGCTTTGCAGGGTCCAAGTGTCGATTTGCAATCCAATGCCCGCTACAGCCATGCATGCCAGGCCAAGCGTCATCGGTCGCCGCAAGCTGCCTTTTGGTGAATGGCTCAAGGCCCAGCGGACTTGTGCAACAAGTAGTGCAAATCTTCGACCTATACCCACTGAGTCAGCTGAAGTCGCAGCCCAGGCATTTTTCTCATCACCTAATACTAAGGCCTCAAGTAAATTCAAACCTTGTTCATGTTTTTTTAATGCCTTGTCAGGCCATTGACGGATGCGCGTTGATGCCTCGACTTGCCCTCGAGCTGGCGGCCAGAGGACATCGAGGTTGCTATGTTCCCAGGCTTCCGATGGCTTGTCGGTTTGCGCTATCTCTGCGACGTCAAACAAACATTGGGCAGGCCAAACACCCTCAAGCTTTAAACCAAGCGATCGAGCTTCGATCGCTAAAGCTTCGATCCATGATTTATCACTTAATGCCGCATACCACTGATCGCGCTCGAATCGACATGCCAGAACCAATCGATCTAAATCCTCAAGCAATGACCCCTCAAGCTGACTCTTAAGGGCGTTGACTCGTTCGACACCAACAAGCGGCAAAGGCTTAAATCCCAGCAAACGCGCATCTCTTGGATGAAGGTAGAGCTTGATCCCCTGAGCACCAGTCCCTAATGCCAGCGAGCCTGAGCCTGCTATGGCCTCATTACTTGCTGCTTCGAGCGAAAGCAGCAAGGCCTTTTGGGCCCGCCCCGCAACCGAAGTCCGGGAGGGCAAAAAGCAAGACCTGGATTGAGGCCTTAGCGCCAAGAAATGGTTTCCTTAATAATGGGTATGAAAAACATGGAGTTTGAGCAGCAGGACCGGATGATTCAGACCTTATATGACAGATTTAATACAAGCCCAAGACAGGCATAAGCTTTCAAAAAATAAACCGCTTTTCGTCAAACCGAGTGCGACCATCGCCAGCCTTAAAGTGTTTCTCGCCAGACGACGCTGACTGCCTCACCGTCCAGACCACTTTGAGGATTTCGGTCATAGAGTATGCGAGCACGTGAACTCACCCGCCCATAGCCTATCACCCCCTCCATAAAGAAGAAACGCGAAAGGACAGTGAAGCGATCGCCTGCAAGCTCCTCGCTCAACGATAGGCTTGCCTTAAGCGCTGCCAAATCCATGAAGGCTCGCTCTTCGCGACGCTTTACCAAAATTTGGGCAGAAGCCAAGTCAAGGCCTGGAAGATAAGCATGTAACAACTCGGGGCTTGCCGTATTAATGTTCAAGGATGAACGCTGAGGCAGAACAATCATGTACCGCTCTAATCGTTGATAAATCGGCTGATCCATACCAGGAACCAACAGAAGATCTGCAGCGCGGCCAAAGCCAGGCGACACAGCATAGGCAGCAATCAACTCTGCAAGGCTTGCGTCAAGCCCTATAGCAGCAAGTAATTTTCTCAGGGCTTGGAGGTCTGGCGCTGAAGGCTTGGGCGTTTGCGGAAGTGGATCCGAGGCTGTGCGATCGCTTGTTTGCAGCAAGTTGCGAAGATTAAATCGGGCTTGAGCGTCCTGGATTTGACCGGAAAGCACCGCCTTTGCATCCTTCGTACCTGCACGCGCACCCCCATAAACCGTCGGATCAAGCTCGGTTTGTTGTATGGCCATGGCCCAGGGTTCGCCTAAATGGTCGATGGTGGTGGTTCGGGCATCCAGACGAAGCACAAGCCGAGCCCAATCACTTGCTGCTCGCTCGATCCATCGAATCTGAGACGCATCCATGCGGTTTTCGATGGTACGCACGGCTAGTTGCTGACGCTCAAAGACTTGTGCTGCAAGGCTTGCTGCAATAGCAACAACCAGCATCGCAGCCAGGACAGCCGCGCCTTCAGCCTTGCGCCTCATGATTCTGGTCATCAATCAATCGCGCATCGAAAGCACACGGCGAAGCCGTTGCCCGTTTTGCATCACGATCAAAACCTCCAAACCCGACCACCGCTCAGGGGGAGATCTTGGATCTTGCGCAAGTGCCAGGCCAATGGGGCGCAATTCCATGCCACGCAAACCACTAAGCAAGGCTTGACTTTGACCAAGCTCTGAAAGACTGCGCGTTAGGACGCCATCACGAACCTCCCACCGTACCCAGCGAGGCGCCCTGGTAGGTAGCTGTTCGCTCATGGCACGTTGCAATAGCAACCAAGAGGACTCAGCACCCTCTGCAATTGGAAAGCTCATCATTTGCAAGGCAAACTGTCCGCTCTGTCTCAATTGGGCAGCTTCCATCAAATCCAGTTCAAGCTGACTCATCACTTGATTAAGGCGTTGGCTGCGATCGGTACTTGCAACAAGCTGTTGGCTGCTTCGTGCAACATGATCGAGACCACGCCAGGCAATTGCGGCAAGGATCGCACTTAAAAGCACAGCGATCAATATTTCAACAAGGGTTAGGCCACGCTGCAAACGAAGTGGCATCGACGCAACCTGACCGGCATACGAACCAATATCACCATCAACATGAGCATCCGCATGATCATCAACATCAGCATCAACATCATCACGTGCGCCATTGCTAGTCATGGTGCCTCCACCTAGTCAAGGTCAGCGAACCACTGTAGCGAAGCCAACCAATCGGGCCACCTGTCGCTGGCCTGCATCGAAAACCTGTAACTCAACCCTTCTAAAGCCAGCGTTAGGCGTTGCGATAACTTTTTGCGAACAGCTCAGAACGGTATCGAGTTGAGAACAATCAAATCGCTCCTCACCAATATTCGGCCACTCGCGCTTTAGCCGAATTTCCATGAGGCGGTTTTCAGCGCTCCATTGGGCTAGCATGCGTACATGCGCAATTTGTGCAGTTTGCGTACCCACCCCCAGGCTTCGAAAGACCGCAAGCATGGCAATTGATAGCAGCATCAACGCAACCAGGACTTCGACCAAGGAGAAGCCATAAATCTTTTTAATAAAACTCATAGCGTTCTGTACTTAATCGGACCAATGCCATCGCTTTGTAAGCTTACGCCTTGGCCCGCCCTCCACAGCACAAGCGACCAGGGCGAACCGATAGGCTCTGCACCGATCGCAAGAAAGAATGAAGGGTTTACGACCGCGCCTTTGGCCACATCGACGCCACCAGGATGCTGACGCAAGGCAATGCTGTCGGTGCGCCATTCGGTAAAGGCTTCCCAGGCCCGTGGCTTGAGCAGTTCATCGCCTTCAATTAATTGCCAGCGGCCAAGCTGATTGCGATAAAACCGATAACCTCGGTCGTCAAGTTCCAATCGAATCGATTGCGCCAGCAGCCTTGCTTCGTCCTGAGCTGCATGAATTCGCGCGCCAAGCCGCTCAGCCTCGAGCGTGAGGCCTCTGCTTTGTAGGCCTTGAAGCGATAGCGTCGAAATCACGATCACGCTTGCCAACACAACAAGCACCACCAAGACCTCGATGAGGCTAAAGCCCTTATCCGCACGAAGCCTTAATCGCGACCTCATGCTCGAGTCATCAACAAGGCAAAGCCTAGAGGGTCCAGTTTCCCACATCAGCATCGACACCACTGCCCCCGGGTTTGCCATCAGCGCCCCAACTGAAGACATCGATTTCACCTTTAAGCCCTGGATTTAAATACTGATAAGGCCGCCCCCAAGGGTCAACGGGTAGCTTATCGAGGTAGGATTTCCATTGACTTGGCTCAGGGGGGACACTCGGGCGGGTGACCAGTGCCGCAAGACCTTGTTCCGCGGTCGGGTATGTCTGGTTGTCAAGCCGATAAAGCTTCAAGGCTTGCATGATCGAAGCAAGGTCTTGCTTGGCTGCCACCGCTCTTGCCTCGTCAGGTCGGGTCATCACCCTTGGCACAATGAGCGCTGCGAGCACGCCGATAATGACGATGACCACCATAATTTCGATCAAGGTCAGCCCGGCCTGACCTCGAATCCCGCCCACCTTACGTCGGCTTAGGCCAGCACTGTCGTGAATCAGACCCAGCCCAGCTCGAAAGCCTTGGGTCAATGGCTTGTTGACGCTATCAGTTCGGTTCATAGTACTCGCGTGTAGGTGGAAAGCAAAGGCGCTGATTCTCCGCGCTGAGGCTGATTGCCTGCCTTGCAGCTATCATAACAACCCAAGATGACACCGAATCAAGCACGCCTTCCAATCTGGTCACGAGCACTTAGTGCGGTTCTTGCCATCGCACTCGCTTACTTGATTGCGTACTGGCTAAGCAAGTGGGTTGCGCCAAAGCCCCTGTCTGCACCGACAGCCTCGCTTGCTCCGGCGCTTGAGCTTAGTGGTAATGCCTCAAAGCAAGCTGCTGAAGCACTTGGTTTGCTCTTTAGCAAACCCGCTGAGCAAGCCCTTGACATGGCCCCACCCGACATCAAGCTTCATGGCATTGTGTTTGCAGGTAAGGACAGCAGTATCGTGGCCAATGCAGCAGGCGAGAAGCCTCAGGTGTATCGGGCGGGTGAACCTATCGGCGCTTACCGTATCCGATCAATTCAACAGGATGCGGCCATACTTGAGCCTTTACCAGGCCTGTCAAAAGGTGCTTTGGGTCAAACGCTGCGCATCGAATTGCCCAAACGTGAGAGCTTGCTTCGCTAACCTGGGATCAATCGGCTGAGATATTGCGCACAGCCTTGAGGCGATAAAGACTTGGCCCTTTGCCCCAGACTGCAAAGAACACATCCCAGTGATGAAACATACCGCTATAAATCGGAGCACCGGCATGATGCGCGCGATGGTGTCCAGGTAGGACAATCAATCGGGCGATCCATAGGTCCATCCCCCAATCAGAGCCTGCATGCAGCCAAATTGCGTACGCACGACGACAGGCCATTGCCAAAAGCATGGCCGGCCAGGGTATGGTTCCAAAAAATACATCAAGCATCAGGGCTAGTAAGACCACCTCGCAAAAAAAGGCGATGATCCGCGAACATGGATGATGGCGATGAGTTTGCAACCAATCGCTGGCATCGACCGTGTGATGCCATGCATGGATAGGCCACAAGTAGCGCGTGTGCTCAAGTCGATGCCGAAGGGTGGCTATGCCGTCACCAAGCCATAAAGCAAGTAAAAAGGAGAGCATAAAGCTCAGGGTTTGCTCGCTTAAACCATCGATCTGAGTCGATGCCAGTTGGTGTTGGCCAACACCCAAACCAAAAAAGCTAAAAAGCCAGAGCACCGGCCCAAGCGCTAAGGCTTCAAAAAGCCAAAAACCAAGATTAAGCGCCCTAGCTTCACGATCCTTCGGATCATGGAACGATGCTTCGCGACCCGCGCAAAGACTGACAGTAAGCGGCAGAGCAAGCCAAAGCGCAGCAGACCATAGCAAGGCTTGTAGATAACTTGTCGAAAGATCTAGCATTCATAACTCCTTAAGCACATCGCTCACTTGCAAAAGTGCAGGCCCGAGTAGCACGACAAAGAGCGCAGGCAACATACACAGCACTAAGGGCACAACGAGCTTGACAGCGATCTGTCCTGCGCGCTCTTCAGCGTCAAATTCGCGCTGTTGACGCATGCTTTGGGCTAGGGCCTTTGCCGCGTCGATCATCGGGGTCCCAAGACGTTCAGCCTGAGCAACCAAGGACGCAAGACTTTCCAGCGACTTAGCATTACAACGCCAGGCCATATCAGCTAGCGCTTCAGCGCGACCAAGGCCCGAACGCAATGCGAGGCTTAAGGCTAAAAATTCATCACCAAGTAGTCGTGAACGCGCTGGCAGGTCGATCGCAATTCGGTGCAAACTCGCATCAAGGCTAAGCCCAGCATCCATGGCAAGCGTGAGCAAATCGATCGCATCGGGTAACTCTGACTCAAACTTTGCAGTTCGACGCTTAGCACGAACATGGACCACAGCATCAATCGCACAAGTGATGATGACTCCAAAGGCGAACACCATGGTTTGAGCCGTCGATTGCAAAAACAAGATCGCAAATCCGATCAGCCCAGTACCAGATACGATAGCGAGCCATCGAAGCATTTGAAGTGCGCGCATGGGTATAGGGTGTCGCAAACCCATGTGAACCATTGAATATTGAAATCGCTTATCGAAACGTTCTACAAACGCTGCTTTAAGCTTTCTACCAACACGATCGGCCAAGACTTGCTTAGGGCGATTGGCGCTTGTGCTTGTCACCATACTAGTCCTCATGTCGATCAACATGTCGCACCATGGATCGCATCCATAGGGCTCCGCAAAGACTTAAACCTAGCGCGGCCAAACTCAGCACCTGGCCGCGTGGGTCATGCCACAGCACAGCCATATGTTCGGGACGCCACACACTCAAACCGCTTGCGATCGCAAGCGGGAGCAAACCCAAAAACCATCCTGACCATCGCGCCTCAGCAGAAAGCGCCTTCACTCGAGCTCGTAACCTGAGCCTCGCGCGACTATTTGCCGCCAACTGATCAAGCAGATCTGGAAGCGGCCCACCGAGATCCTGGGCAATACGAAGTCCGAGAACGAGCATGCGAAGTTCGGCAAGCGGAAAACGTGCAGCCAGGTCATCGAGAGCGTCCTGCAAGCGCATACCCGCATGTAATTGCGTTCGAACACGTGAAAATGCCTCGCCCAAGGGCCCGGGGAAACTTTCGCCCGCCCAAAGAACGGCTGTCGGTAGCGAATGCCCGGCACGAATCGCTCGTGCAAGAAAGCTCAAGAGTTCAGGCGTAGCAGACTCGATCGCGCTCAGCTTGCGGCGGATACGCCATCGCCTCTCACCAGGCTTCACTGCTGCATCAGCCCGTGACCATGCAAGCGAATCGTGATGCCACTGACGCCACTGACGTAACGTACCAAGGCTGTCACTGAACGCAGAACGATATGATGTCCAGATCGACCAGATCATCGCACCAACACCGAGCATCAGCAAGATCGCAAAGCTATAAATCATAAGCTTTCCATCGCCTACTCGTCTTTAAGCCAGATGGCCTGAGCGCCCGAACGTTTTGCAATACCATAACGATAGTCACTGGCTTCATGGATCTCTGTGTTGATGCTTTCTTGATCAGCCTTGTTCACTTGCTGCGCCTTTGCCCTTAATTGCGTAGATAGCTCGCGTTGATCTTCTTGGAGCAGCAGCGTATTGATTGCATAGCCCATACCGAGCACGATCAATGGAACAAGGACCGATAAACCAAGCGCCGATTCGAGTGCGATACTCCCCTGCTGACAATGACTGGGATGCTTAGCGTTCATAGCGATCTCAGTACCTTAAAGTCCAGCTGCTTTGGTGACGGCTTGGGCCAAGCAGCCCTCGAGCAGCTGTGTATAGCTCGATTTGCAGGCGGTCCTTGTCGATGCGAGCGCACTGGCTCACTTCAAATGCTGGCAGCGATTGCTGCAGGATTTGTATTAAGCGCTGACATCGCATGCTGATTTGCTCATCAATCAAGGTCTGACTAATCTGGGAAGATGGCTCGATATCACTGACATAGCGGACGGCCATGTTTGCGGTTTCTGCCATTTGCCAACTGCGGTGCAAGAATAGACCTGCGTAAGTCATGGCTATGGTCATCGGCACCAAGAGGCTAAGCATTAGCGCGAGTTCAACCGTACTCAATCCAGCCTGCTTAGCAAGACTTTGGTAGCCATGAGGGATAGATTTAGTGCCCTGGGCTATCGATCTAGCGCCTTGGGCTATAGATGTAGTACC
>JACCDK010388008.1_pt1 | contig 37814 bp, 23 predicted proteins | sample 7445871 | NCBI WGS metagenome assembly JACCDK01 (sample SAMN15323436, study PRJNA562643) | freshwater metagenome | isolation source: river surface water | place: USA:Blue River Watershed | collected 2017-08-15 | reverse complement strand
TTAGAGATTTATAGCCATCGTCTTCTTTTTTAAACTTATTTCTTTCTTCAGAAAGTTTATTTACCTCTACCTTCTTTTCAGTAATGAAGTTTACATAGGGTACAAATACCCGATTTTCTTCAGACTTCTTCACCTTCATGTTTTTCATAAAGTCTGGAGATGAAGTTTCTAATTGAACTTCCTCGTTGTTGTATATGAACTCGAAATACTTTTGTCCAGGAAGTAATAGACCGACAATTCCCGGAACCTGCTTTTTCCCATCAAAAATCACTTCTCCGTTTTTCATCTCCGCAGTATCAGCGTAATATAACTTTTGGCCGTAATATTTAATTAAATGAACGGTGGTGTCTTTTTGACCGAGCACTTTGATTCTAATTTTCTGTGCATTTGCTAGGTTCACTAAACAAATAAACAATAACAAGGCTTGTATTCTTTTCATGGTGCAAATTTACAATTACGAATATCGATTTAATTTAAATTACTTACTTATTATTAACATTTCTTTAACCTATTTATTGAACAACTGCATAACATTTTTCCTGGCTGAAATTGTTCCAACTCCAACGAATAGAAGAAAACTTATAGGAATTAATACAACTGCCAATAAACTGAGTTCTTCATTTAAATATATACCACCAATTTGTAGCGTTTTGTTGATCCACCATTTTAGAATAAAAAACAGTCCAAAAGCAGACATAATGGAAACGGCAAAAACTATTGAAAAATATTGAATAAAAAGTCGAGCGATAGAATACGGCGAATATCCAATTCTTAAAAGTGTTTTCACTTCGTATCTGTTTTGAGATAGTAGCAAATGCATATACTGCAGTAAAACAAGCACCGAACTAATAACGGCAACAATTGAAACAATGAGCACAATGAAAATAAGTGTAGATATAATGCTTTTTAATCTCCCTACAATCATTTGTGCTTTCTTAGGTTCTAATCCTTTATCATTCAAGTATTTTTCTAAACTTCCAAATTGCCCTTCTTTACCTTTAATTATCAACTGAGTAATTTTACCTTCTTGATTTTCCCCATACTTTGAATTCGCGTAATTCATAAATTCCATTGGGACAAGTAAGGCTGAAATTTCATTAGTAAAACCAATTATTCTTGCGTTGAGCCATTCCTCTCCTTTTGGACCAGAAATTCTTAACTTGAAAGGGATCGAAGTTGCCACTTCATCGGAAATCTGAGGAATACCTGCCGAACTCATGAAAGTATTCAACATAACCACAAAGTCTCTCGGCATTATTATGGGTAGTTCTTTCGATTCAGGACTCCATGTCCAATTGGATGCGCTAGCATCCAAAAACTCTTTATCTATTGATTGTATGAATGCATCCGTCTTAAAAGGCGGTACTAAATCACTATTCGTTTCCAACCAAACGCGAAAGTTATTTGATTTAACTGCTTGAACTTTTTCCACAAAAGGTTGCTGTTGAATTTCTGAAATTTCTTCAGCTGTAAAATCATTATTCGATAAATTGAACGTACTAGCTGAAGTCACTTTTCGCTGAACAATTAAAATATTCGCCCCAAGAACCTCACTTCCTTCACCAAACTCGTTAATTCGGTATAAAAAATGTGCCGACGTAATAAGAAAAGTCATTCCAAGTAATGCGCCAATCGCAGCAAGTGCTAATTGCTTTTTATCTTGATTTCTAAATAACAATTTCTTTAACACGACTATAGTTTTATTTCTTTATCAACACTAATTTTATCAGTAGGATCTAGCGTCGTTAAAATCATTCCAGCATTAAGCTCTTTGCACCTTTCTTCAATTAGAGCAATTGCAAGTTTTGTATTGTGTTCGTCCAAATGTGAAAATGGTTCATCCATTACTATTGTTTCGAAAGGTTGAGACAACGCACGCAGAATAGCAAGTCTTTGCTGCTGCCCCATCGACATGATACCCGCAGGTGAATTCCATTTTGTTTCTATTCCAAGATAGATGGCCCATTCCTTGAGTTTATCTATCGGCATACCTCCTTTTAATCTCGTATTGATTAATATGTTCTCCTCAGAGGTTAAGTTGGAAAACAATTGCAAATCTTGGAAAACAAAAGAAAATTTGTTTTGCCTAATTCTCAACCAATCTGAAACAGAAAAAGTATGTACTAAATTCGAATCAAATATTAATTTTCCTGAGTAATCATGTCGAAGTCCTGCAAGAAGATGTGTAAATGTTGTTTTTCCTTTTCCGCTCGCTGCATTAATTAGTACTTTTTGACGGCTTTCAATGACGTGGTAATTATTCCATAGGCTGTCTGCAGCATGAGGATATTCCTTTAAAGGATCAGGTAGGATATTATCAAATACAATTTTCATTCAGAGGTGAGTTTTTCAAGAATCATTCCATTATTTATCAATTCGGAAATTACTTGTTCAAACAAAGCTATTTCACTGTACGGATCCAAATAAATCAGGTTTTCATACCTCTTGAGCCAAGTCAATTGTCTTTTTGCATAATTCCTGGTGTGTTGCTTTATCTTTTCTATGACGTGAAACTTGTCCAAATTTGATTCAAACCATTCTTGGTAACCAACTGTTTTTAAAGAAGTTAATTCTGAATGTTTCTTCAATTCAAAAACTTCCTTTTCCAAACCAAATTGAACCATTTCGTCCACGCGCGCATTTATTCTTGAGTAAAGATCTTCTCTTTTCCATTCTATACAAAACCTTAGGTATGGAATTGGAATAGGATTTAATTCTCCAGTTTTTAAATTTTGCAACGAATCACCTGTAATTTTTAAGATTTCTAAAACACGTAATAGTCTTCTAGGATTATTCGCGTCTATTAATTCTAGAGCTTTGCTATCTATTTTTAGAATTTCTTCTTTTAGAAATGATATTCCTTTTTCGTTGAACTGCTTGTTTATTTCTGCTTTTAATTTCACATCTCTCGGCAGGTTATCAATTCCATTCAAAAGTACATCTACATACAATCCCGATCCACCCACTAGTACGAGCACATCTTTTCGGATAAAATAATTCTGAATAAATTCCCTTGCCTCATTAGCAAAACTAGCTGCTGTAACATCGTCTAAAATAGAATGAGAGGCAATAAAATGATGCTTAACTTCTGATAATTCATGTGCAGCAGGACGAGCGACACCGATATTAAATTCTTTAAAAATTTGTCTTGAATCAGCAGAAATAATTTCAGCCCCAAAGAATTTTGCAAGATCAATGGATAAACCTGTTTTCCCAGAAGCAGTGGCACCTTGCACCACAATTATCATTTTTTTCAATACATCGCCTTATATTCGTTGTAAATTTCGAAAATTCTACGCACATAAAATGTGGCATGTCCTCTATATGCTCCGCATTTTACAATTGGTAGGCGGTAATAATTGGAATTACGAAGTTTTAATAATGCTTTTTCTACGTTTCCATCCCAAATTAGAGGGTTTAAATTTAACTTTTTAGCAAGTCGCTGAGCATCCTCTATATGGCATTTGCCCGCGTTGTACGAAGCCAATGTAAATTTTACCCGTTGCATCATGTCAGGAATTTTACTCCATGCTTCCATAGAGGAACCTAAAAGCTTCATTCCTGCAACCAATTGTTGTTCAACGGATGAAGAAGGAGAAATCCCATATTTCCTTCCTGTGGCAGGCATGAACTGTATAATTCCAAACGCCCCCCCCATTCCCCTTGCTTGAGGATTAAAATTTGATTCTTTTTGAGCTATTGCCGCTAAAAGCTTCCAGTCCCATCCACTATTTTTAACAGCATCTTGAAAAGATTTATCAAAAGGTGTTAGTTTTCCTTTTTTAGGAATAAAAGTAACTGGCAATTCTGAGGTTGCATAGTCAAAATATCGTTTTTTTAGTTGTGTAAATGCAACAGACTTGATATAACCATTAAGAAATTCATCTAATTCACTTTTCAATTCTTCACTAGAATTTCTTAATCCAAAGGCAAGCTTTTGAGGAAATGAAATGACAAGCGATACGTCAATATTATCATACAGATCTTTTGAAATTCTAGCTAAATTTTCATGTGCAACAGTAAAATCAATTTTACCTTCATCTACTAATTCAATTAAGTCTTCCGTTATGGGATCTCCTTCATAAACCTTAATATTTATATCAATCCCAATTTCATCTTCCAAATATTCTAATCGATTTAAAAAGCTGGAGTTTTTGCGAACATAAATCGTTTTTTTATCGAGCTCTTGAACTGAATTTATTTTTTTTCCTTTCCGCTGAATCAATACTTGTGGCGAAGAATAATGTGAACTAGTAAAATTAATATCTTGAACATTTGAAAGAGATACACAGAGATTTGCGGCAATTACATCACCTTCTCCATCTTTTAAAAATTCAACTAACTTATCACTTTCATTGACCACCTTAATTTCTAATGGCAAGTTCATTTTTTTTGCAAATGAATCCAAGATTTCATATTCAAAACCTAATTTTTTATCACGGTATTCATAGTATGACAGCGAGCTATTTTCGGTAAGTACAATTAACTTACCTCTTCTTTTAATCTCTTTAAGATCTATTGTCTTTTCATTTTCATCGGGAATATAGCTGCAAGAATGCAGAGAAATTAGAAAAAAACATATAACAAAAGACCTCAATATCAACATTTTAAAAAATTAAAAATATACGTGAAAACGTAAAAAAAGTTTCTATTTAATTATTTGTCCATTTAAAAAAAAAACAGCATATTTGAAAAGATATTGTGGAGCATATGAACAGTGATCAAAACGAAATTTATTCAAAAGTTGTAAGAGCAGGAAAGAGAACATACTTTTTTGACATTAAATCAACAAAAAGTAATGATTTGTACATCACCTTAACGGAAAGTAAAAAAACTTTTGGTGAAGACGGAGATGGGAACTATCAAAAGCACAAAATTTTCTTGTACAAGGAAGACTTTGAAAAATTTAGAGAGGGCCTAGATGATGTTCTATCAAAAATTGAAGAATTAAAAAATCAATAATTTTTTTTCGAATATAGAATTAATCGCTATATTTGCACTCTCAAAAACAAAGGGGGTTTAGCTCAGCTGGTTCAGAGCATCTGCCTTACAAGCAGAGGGTCGGCGGTTCGAACCCGTCAACCCCCACATCAATACAGAAAAGCCTTTCAGAAGATTTCTTGAAAGGCTTTTTTGATTATGTACTATTTTTCATTTTGAAAATGATATTAAAAAAAGTCTCTAAATTGACATGTCGCTATTGAATAATTAAAAATTTTACCTAAAAAAAGCTACATTAGCACATGAAAGTTTATTTTTCCGTACTTGTTTATTTGACCATCTTTGTAAAATTACACGGGCAAGTCACAAGCAGAGGTGTCGTTATCAACTCATCGCAAGTCGACAATAAATTAAACGGAACAGCATATGCCTTGGTTGTAGGTATCTCAACTTATAAAGACCCCTCTATTCCTCAATTACAGTATGCCGATGTGGATGCTCTTGCCTTTCACGAATTCTTAAAAACAAATGGAGTTCAGGAAGACAACATTCATCTCTTATTAAACGAAAATGCTACTAATGCTGCCTTCTGGACTATTCTTAACTATATTTCTGAAAAAGCAACAAAAGGAGATCAAGTCTATATTTACTTCAGTGGACACGGAGACGTTGAAACCAAAACGATTGTGAAAGATGCTTATCTCTTACCCTACGATTCCCCATCAAGTGTATACCCTATGGGGGCAATCGGTATGGTTTACCTAAAAAGTTGGTTAGCTACCTTCTCCTCTAATGGGATTCAAACGATTTTCATAGCTGATGCCTGTAAAAGTGGTAATTTGATTGGCGGAAGAGAAGGTATGGAGGCAGCGGCTAATATGTTGAAAGATAAATGGCAAGACGAAATAAAAATTGTCTCGTGTCAACCTGGTGAATTATCACTTGAAGGAGCAAATTGGGGAGGTGGTCGCGGATTATTTTCTTATGAATTAATAAATGGCCTGTCCGGAAAGGCAGATAAAAACCTAGACAAATTTATTTCGCTAAGAGAATTGTACCTTTATTTGATGGAAGTAGTTCCGGAAAAGGCTGGTAAACACCCTCAAAACCCAATTTTAACTGGAAATTTAGAACATATCATTTCTAAGAAGAATGAATCGCTATATGCGTTCAATCAACATCTTAAAATCGAAGAGTCTGATGAATATCTTTCCATGAACACAGCAAATAACACAAAAGGAATTGCAAAACCTACCGATCAAGATTTACCAAAAGGCGATTCAATCGCAAATACAAATCAACTTTCATCTTCCTCACACAAACCCTTTGCCCCCTTAACAGCAAGTCGTTCCATTTCGAACATTACAAAAGATACAAACCTAATAAAATTGTTTACCAAATTATTAACTGAAATAGATCAGAACAACGTTATTTCATATGACCCGCCAAATGCATATGACTCCTATCGACAACTTATGAAGCTCAGAGAAGAGCACAAAGCATTGAAAGAAAAAGCAACGCTCGTTTTCTCGAATAAACTAATGACCGACATCAAAATATTAATCGAATGGATGTTGTCGGGACCATCCAATAAAGACAAAGGCTTTGACTTAGGAAAAATAAGTTTTGAAGCCACCATTTTACGCGAGGTTTTAGGAGACAAAAAACTCAAAGAAAATGGAATGTTTGCACAAGTTCTCATGGCTGAAAGCTGCAAAACGATAACATTTAAGAGAAATCACGAATTACATATGCCAAAGGAAATTGCTTTGACAAAATTAGATACCGCCCTCGTCTTTGACCCAAATGCTGTTTATGCAACTTGTTTGAAAGGAATTATTTACGATCAAGAATATTCAGATAAGAAATCGGCGATTGCAGAATATAAAAAAGCATTGAGAGGCAATCCAAACTTTACAATTGCGAAACATTTGTTAATAAAAGAATTATACACATCCGAAAACTATGATACGATACTCTCTTATTTGGCTTTGGGAAATCGAAACCTTTTTATTGATGTAATGAGTTGGGCAACATTTAAAAAACTTAACATGAAAGACTCAATTTCTACTTATTATGCAAAGGTTTTAAATCAATGTTATTCTCCTTTGAATAGTGAGGTTTCTTACCGAAACAATAAGGATGTAGGCGATTGGTTAATTGATATTAAGCAACATGCTGACGCTATTTTTTTCTACGAAAAGTCTATACCAGCCTTACAGCGTTTTATGGGTGATTCTTTATTTAGAAAAATTAAAGGGCGTACATTGCAAGAATCCGATGGGGAAATTGATTTTATAGAAGAGTACAGTAGCTTGTACTACAATTTGGCATGTTGTTACGCTGCTACGGGCAACATTTCAAAGGCTCTAGAAGCAATAGAAACTTCACTAGAAGGAGGTTGGACAGATTTCGAATGGATGAAAAAAGACGAAGATCTCAAGGCACTTCATTCAAATAGAAAATTCTTTAGAATGATTCGCCAAAAAGAAAAAGCATACAAAAAATTGAATAAAAACTAACTACCTCACCCCCCAATCCACTTCCATGGTTTCTTGGCGCGAGGTAGGTTTTTGTTTGCCATTGGTGATCTCCTCTACCCGCTTTTCAGCGTATTGTTTTAAGGTGTTCACTTTGAGTTCTTTGCCTTCGTGTTGTTTTAAGCATTCCAAGATGCTGTAGGTGAAGGCACCATTTTCAATGGTTTTTCCATTTACTTTGATGGCTTCTAGTGCACTCTCTTGCCCACCAGCTGCGGAGATAATCACCGAACCGGTATTGTTGCGCACGTTTACGAAAAGCTCGTTCATTTTTTTGAAGTTGCTTTTGTTTTCTTCTTCGAGTTTGATGATGACGCCCCGAGCAGCCAAAACCTGTGAGCTGTCCATGTTTTTTTCCTTTTGTTGAAGCTCTTGTTTCAATACCTCCGTTTTATCGTTTTCACCGCTGTTACACGCATCCAACAACAACAACTTTTGACGTGCAGGAATACCATCAAGCAAACTTTCCAGTTCTTCGTATTTTAAACCTCGTGCTTTGGGGTTGTTAAAATCCACATCGTGCATCGCCAGGTAGAAGTTTAGGCTATCATCCAATAACCCATGAGAACTGCACGAGATGATCACTTTGTCGTTTAAGCTGGTTTTATTCAAATACTCTTTGAGTGCTAGGATATTCTCTTTGGTGACTTGTTGGTCAGTTAACAATAGGGTATCAATATGCTTATTTTCAGTAGCGAAAGCTTTTGCTAGATCTCGAACGTCTTTCACGCAGTATTTCAGGTTATGCCCTTTCTCTTTGAATTCATTCACTCCGATTCCAATGTAATGGGTTTTGGCAACGATTTCTTTGGTTGGCGTGTAATTCACATAGGTAGGGTACTTGAAATTCTCCAAACCGAGTTCGTTCATAACGGATACTTGGATTTTGTTTTCGCCAACGGATAACGGAACACTCACGGTGGTATCCCACACCTGTTTTTTCAATTGCGCGATGGAAATACCCGCTGAACCATACAATGGAACTTCGTTGACATACACATTGAATCTGCGAAGTGGGTATTTTGGATCATTGGCTGAGACCTTGATTTCAAGCGTCCCTTCTTTGTTTTCATAGGCGATGTCATCAGCCCCAAAAATCTCTGCGTTCGGAACGGCAATTTCTCCTTTACCCAACTTCTCTTTATCCAAGCCCAAGCGGTCGATACGCTTTTCCCAGGATTTACGATATTCGTCTATCATTCCACCGTCCGAATCACCAAAATATTTACCTATACTATCCAACACAATGTCTGGGCGATTATACACCGGATCGAGCTGTTCGAAGCCAATAACTTTTAAACTTGGTGTGACGTAATGCAGCATTTTACTGGCATCCTTGGAGCACATGTAGTAAGGAGAGTTGGGGAGTTTGACGAGCCAGTTGTTGTTTGCGAGTTGGATTCGCTCGTAGATAGGAAGATGTGAACTAATATCCCAGTAGACTGATTTATTGTTCGAATAATTTATAAGAATGCCATTATCCTCGTTGCAAAATATAAATGAAATTGGATTTGCTTCTTGATTAATAAAATTAACTCTCACCTCTTTTTTTTCCAAATCAAATATAGAAACTGAATTTTTATTAGAGGTGAAAGCTAAAAATCCACCTTTGGGACCGAATTCAAATTTTGGATTGTATGCATCTCGGGTTAATATTCTTGTAATGCTATCTCCATTTTGATAGTTATAAATCAAGATCTCACCTCCTGAATTATTGAAAGTTGAGTTTATAAATGCAATCCATGGTGTATCATCCTTTAACCTAAATGAGTTTTCGTCAATTTCATAAGCCAATGATTTATATACCTTAATTAGATCTCCTGTTAAAAAATTGTATAACTTTATCTCACCATTATAAGTTTGACATGCAATATATTCGCCTTTCGCAGAAAATGTAGGATGCCCAAAAATTAATCCAGGTCTCAATTCACGGATCAGTTTTCCTGTTTTGGATTCCCAGATTAAGATAACAGTTGAAGTATCTGAACATTCAGCCATACAAAATCGACCGTCAGGACTAAAGCTAAAATCATTAGGACTTTTTCTGGGCTTATTATACCTTAGAAATGTTACATCGTTAGGTCTTTTAACGGAGTAAATCGAGAAATTCTCAAGACTATCTCTGTCTAGTCCAGAGCCCCATATTGTATTATATCCTAAAACAAAATTTCCATCAGGACTTAAATCCGAATGTTTACCTCCAGACTCCATAAATTCAGGAAGATTGGTGTTAAAGCTAGCCAAAGGTTGCCTTGTCTGAATAGAATATACATACATTTGATAATCGCTATCATCCGTTAAGAGAACCTGTTCATTGGTATCAACATGAATAGAGCCTCCTTCAAATTCAGAAGGCATAGTCTTAAATCCCCATACATGTTGGCCATTTCTTTCATTAAACAAATGAACCTCTCCGGAAATAGAATAAAATGCAACCTGTCGGTTTTTCTTAAGGTATTTCATAGAATTAACATCTATCAATTCAGAACTGATAGTGTAGGAGTTCTTTTTCTGATTCATATCCCAAATCTGAATTTCATTTTCATAAGCTAATTCCGCAAATTGATTGTAAATCGGATTGAAGAATGTACTAAAATCAAACCAATGGAAATATATTATTTCGTCCATCTTATCTTTTGAAGACCATTCACAGAGCGTAGAGCTTAAATTCCAATACGATGCCGTAAAGTCGTCATTAAAAAGCATGATATTATTACCATTTGGATGATATAAAATATTCTTTATTCCATGAGCGGGCAATATTATTTTCCCTACTGTCGTTCCCCTATAAACATTGACATTTGTATAAATGCTGTCCTCAGTTTTAAATAGTGCAAATGCATGCGTATTTTCACCCAAAAATGATTCACAAAAATTCTCTGTTAGAAGCTTGGTTTTCAGGTCAACCGTGAAGTATCGTGTTGGTGCATCACTAAAAAGGATTTTATTGCTTTCTGAATTGTAATAAATAGAATACATATTCATATCTCTATCAGTTGAAGCAGTTGGCAATTGCACAGTCCAATCCGAGTCACTTTTATTTTTTTGACAATTATTCAGTTTCCAAATGTTCAACTGTCCATAGTTATCGAAAGCGATCACATCCGAAAGATCGCCTTTGAATTTTACACAGAGATTTACCCCGGGAATCCAAATCTTCTCAATCTTACGTTTGTTGCATACATTCCAAACCTTTGAAGACGATGTGAAAAACGAAACCTGCGAATTCGTCAAAAGCCATTGACCGTCTGCACTAAATTCTGCTGAAATGACCCGTGACGATTCATCAATAATTTTTTTCTCAATATTTCCACTTAGCACATTCCAAATGTATTTGCTAGAATCTTGATCGGAGGAAGTAAATAATTTTTTAGAATCCTGGCTAAATACGACCAACGAAGGAGGAGTTTTGTGTCCAATCAACTTGTGTAATAATTTACCTGTCAGTGCTTCATAAACAAGCATGAAATTATCGTCCTCTGAGGCAATTAGAATTAATTTTCCATCTGGACTATATTCAACGATGCTAATTCCATTATCCTTGATATTACTATGTCTTGCGATATGCCCCTCCGGCAACACCAACCTCAAACTATCCAACGAAGATTGCGCAAGAGAAAGCGTTGAGAAAAGAAGTAAAAAGAGGAATATAAACTGGTTTTTCATGGCGCTGATCAAAGGATCTAGTTTTGGCACATTTTAAGTTTTTCTTGGATTTCCTTAATCATTATTTGCCGATCAGGTCTTGTTTCAAAAATGACTATTTCTTTTGCTTTCCTAAGAGATTCGCATTTGAGGTCTGATTGGTTTAGCTTTTCATATATTTCTGCAATTTTAAGATAAATATCACTCAAAAAAACCTGTACCTCATGTGGGTCTATAGTTCTGTAACCTTCGTTAAATTCCATAATAGAAGCTGCTTTAGAATATGCACTTAAAGATTTGTGGAAGTCGTTATTTGATAAATAAATTCTACCTAATTGTTCGAAGGATACCGTATCATTTTTAAATAATTTATTCGTTATGGTTGCGTTTTTTATCGCATCATTTAGTTTACCTTGTCGGATTAAATCTTCAGTTATGTAATGGAAGGTTCTTCGATTTGCTGTATCAAGTTTTAGCGATTTTTTGAAATCTTTGGTTGCCTTGTCGTATTCTCCAGTTATTGAATAATAATTCCCTCGTTCCGCAATATAAATAGCTGATTCTTTAGAAATTTTTACAGCTTCATTTATATCGTTTTTGGCACTTTTTAGATCGCCTTTCATCTGATATATTTTAGAACGATTGAGCAGCCAATGTGGGTTTTGGGGTTCTAATTTTATGGAAGTTGAAAAATCATGAATAGCTTCATCGTATTTCGACAAATACAGAGCGGAAAACCAAGCACGCCAATAATATCCCTTTGCGTATTCTGGCATATATGAAACAGCTTCATTATATAGTTTTGACGCTTTTTCTATTTTATTATCACATTGGTAAATTTCCGCAAGATTAATATTTGCCCAACCGTAATCCTCAACTTTAATTTCTAATTTTTTAATAGAATCCCCTAGATCAATTATTTTCTTGTATCCTTCAATTGCTGCAGATAAATCATTATTTCGATGGTAAAAAATTGATTTCCAATTCAGTGCGTTTATGTTATTAGGTTCAATCTTCAGAATTTGATTAAAATCATTAATTGCCATTTCTTGATTGTTTAATTCATCTGAGAATATTTGTCCTCTTCCCCAATAAAGATAAGTAGACATCGAATCCAAGGAAATTGCCAATGTGTAATCTGATAATGCTTCATATGGTTTATTTAGTGCTACATATACATCAGCCCTATTTGCATAACGATAGGAATAAGGCTCTAATTCAATTGCTTTGGTATAATCTGAAAGTGCCATTTCAAATTTCCCCTGTTCGAAATATATGTCACCTCTCCCTTCAAAGCAAAATGCAGTCGTTTGAGGATTTATTTTTTCTAGATTGATTGCATTGTGGTATAATTTCAAGGCTCGATCTACCTCGCCTTTATCTTGGTATATAATTGCCATTTTACTAATCGCATCGACGTTTTCAGGGTTCAAACGTAAAGCATCTTGATAGCTTTGTTCTGCTGAATTAAGCTGATTGAATTGAGAAAAAATATCTCCCATTGCATAATATAAAGTATCGTTATTTGGTTGAAGTTTTATCGCTTGACGAATATCGTCAAGAGCAAGCTGTAACTCATTAAAATAAGCTGAATATAAATAAGCTCTATCAGAATAAACAAATGCATTTTTAGAATCCAAATCAATTGAACGTGAATAATCTTGAAGGGCGTCATTAATTTTTCCTTGTTCCATTGACAAATATCCTCGATTGGCATAACAGAAAGCCGCAGTTTCAGGATTTATTTTCTCTAGTTTTATGCCCTCCGTGTATAATTCAATTGCGCGATCTAACTCACCTTTGCTTTGGTATAGAACTCCCAAATCGTTAATCGCATCGACGTTTTCAGGGTTCAAACGTAAAGCATCTTGATAGCTTTGTTCTGCTAATTTAAGCTGATTGAATTGATAAAAAATATCTCCCAATTCTACATGAAAAGTATCGTTATTTGGTTGAAGTTTTATCGCTTGTCGAATATCGTCAAGAGCAAGCTGCAAATCTTTAAAATAATCTGAATATAAATAAGCTCTATCAACATAACGCAATGCATTTTTAGAATCCAAATCAATTGCACGTGAATAATCTTGAAGGGCGTCATTAATTTTACCTCGTTCTATTGACAATCTTCCTCGATTGGCATAACAGAATGCCGCACTTTCAGGATTTATTTTCTCTATTTTTGTGCCTTCCGTGTATAATTCAATTGCACGATCTAACTCACCTTTGTCTTCGTATAGAATTCCCAAATTGTTGAATGCATCGACGTTTTCAGGGTTTAAACGTAAAGCATCTTGATAGCTTTGTTCTGCTAATTTAAGCTCATTGAATTGAGAAAAAATATCTCCCAATTTTACATGAAAAGTATCGTTATTTGGTTGAAGTTTTATCGCTTGTCGAATATCGTCAACAGCAAGCTGCAAATCTTTAAAATAAGCTGAATATAAATAAGCTCTATCAACATAACGCAATGCATTTTTAGAATCCAGTTCAATTGCTCTTGAATAATCTTGAAGGGCGTCATTAATTTTGTTTCGTTCTTCGTGATAAAATGCTCTAAAATAAAATAAATCGGGGTCTTGAGAATCAATAGCAATAGAATTATTAATATATTTAAGTGCTTTATCAAATTCACCACATTGAGCGTAATACCTCGCAAAATACTCATACACCTCTGGGTCATTCGGATAAAGACTATCTGCTTTAAATAAATGGAATCCATCGTAATTCTTGTTTTTTATTTTGTATTCAATTCTTGCTTTTCTTAGTAATGCCAACTTGTAATTTGGTGCTTTTTCGAGTAAAATATCTAGTTTCGCTCTTGCCAAGTTGTAATCTTCCTTTTCTATCAAAGAATCTATTTTAATGATTTGATCTGTGTAAGAGCTTTTTTTGAGATAAAGGGTATGATCTAAACTATTTAGATATTCTGGTCTTTGATTTAACGAAGTCTTGACATCAATCCTAACTCTTTTCAGTACTTCTTCAAATGGCACATCGGGTAGCATCATGTGTTTTGCTAAACTCGAACAAAAAACACTGTTTTTGCCATCTTTCAAACCGTCTGCCGCAGTTGCACCCGAGGTCGTTGCATACGCAATTAGCACTTCATTGGAACTTCGCTCTTTGTAAAGACTTTCAATGACCACACCTCGTGACTCTACATTTTTGTTTGGGTTGTCACGGCAAGCATCGAGAATTACGACATTTATTACACTAGAGAGATTTTCCTCCGCAGTAAATTCTTTTGTAATTAATCCAAGTGGAATTGCGTAATCTTTAAAATCTGTGGCATTCTGGTATTTTTCTTCTGTTGGTAAAAGGTAGTTTTCCTCCCCTATTTGTACTGCGTGTCCAGCATAATATACAAATCTAACATTGTAGGAAGCGCTTTTACGCTGAAAGGATCGAATCGTATCTAAAAATTGTCTCTGAGTTTTTAGGTTTTTTGCCTCAATGACTTCAAAACCTAATGACGCCAAAGTGGTTTTCATCAATTCAGCATCATTTATTGGATTTTTTAAAGGAGAAGCATGCAAATAATCAGCATTGCCGATAACAAGCGCGATTCTTTTTTCTTGAGCGCGAACTATTATGGCAAAAAATAAAAACGCGATAATTAAGTAAAAACTTCTAAACATAAAGTAAAAATAAAACTTTTACCTCACCAACACAAAGCCCGCCCATTTCTCGGGGTCTGTGGGGTATTTGGCACGCATTTCTTTTTGCGCTTTTTCGAAGGAGGTAACTGGGTTTAAGGTTTTTGTGAGATCCGAGTAGAAAAGTGTCATGAGTTCCATGGTTTCTTTGTCAGGTACAGACCAAAGCGAAACGATCATTTGTTCCACACCGGCGAGTTTGAAGCCTCGTTTGAGACCAAAGGTTCCTTCGGAGCCTTCGATTTTCCCAAGACCGGTTTCGCAGGCGGAGAGAACTACGAGTTTGGATTTACGTAAATTCAATCGAGAAACTTCAAGTGCAGTTAAAATACCATCCTCTTCTGCTCCTAATTTTTTGAGTGTATCACTACCCATCCATGCCCAGTTGCCACCAGCCAAAATGAGTCCACTACGCACCATCGGGTTAGGATGAAAGCGGTAATTGTATTTGTATGAATTTTTATCAATACGAGCCGTATCAGAAATTTTTCCTGATGTAAAGGCGTATCCATGTGTTGCGATATGTAAAACCCCTTTTGCATGTTCATTTTCAAACAAGGAAATGATTTCTTCCTTGGCTTCAGTTCCTTGAAACGAAAATATAGACCAATGCCCCTTTGTTTTATAAACAACAGAATCTAATTCCGTTTTAGTTCCTGGTAAGTATGGTAATTTCCCAGAAATCGAACTACTTCTTTTACTCTGAGTGTTTTTCTTTTCTTTCGATTTAGTTGATTCTGAAGGAAAAAAATCGTAATCAACACCTCCAATTATTGCTAAGGTTGGACTAATATGTTCTTTTTCTTTTTTCAATAAGCCCATCGATAACAAACGCGTAGAGGTCAATTCATGAATTTCATAAAAATCCATCAGGAAACTTGCTGACTTAAATTCTTTGGAGGAGCTTTTTGAGGCTATTACTCCCCTATTGCTCTTGTTTTTAGCTAAAGTTTCACTCATTTCAGATGAAACGATAAGTGCTTTAAACGGTATGTTGTGTAAATAACCCACAGGACTTACATAAATCTTGTTTATACTGCTCAAGTGCTCTTGAAGCGGGGACCATATTTTTTCAAATAAAACATCTAAAGATTGTTGAATATTTACACTTGAGATCTCAGCTTCACTACAAAGATTTAACATGATTGGAATGCTGTCTTCTTTTGTTAGAATCAAAGCAGCATATTGAATTTTACTAAAAGAATTTTTAAATTGAATAAATTCGATAGCAGCAGACCTATTTTTTAACTCTCCCTGTATATCTCTAAATTCAATCGATAAATTACTTTTAGCTATTCGATATTGAGGCCACGAATTGGTCAACACTTGATCCAAAGAATCAGCATGCTTTTCCAATTCCTTGACTTTTTTGGCATCATTTGATCCTTCAGACTCCAATTTGTACAACAGTTTTCGCGTATCATTCAATTCATTGTGCAAATCAACCACATTGTAATAGGTATCATCTTTATCAACTGTAGACTCAAGTAATTTTCCTTTTTGAAAAAGTGCACAATCATAAGCCAATTTAATCAAATGAGGATACTCCTTTCCATCTTCACTGGCAAACAAATAAATTTGATCAAAAAAATCACCCAATTTCTTCCAATACTCTTCTTTTTTTTGGTCAGAAAGCCAATTAAAGTTAGAATTTACTAACTCGCGTTTTTTATTAAACAAATCAACAATCATTGAATAAGCCTCTTCCTTCCTACCCCATCTACGCAGAAAAAGTGTATGCCAAGTTAATTGATTGATGTAATTTATGTTTTTATCACCATATACATTGTTTGTTTTTCGAAGTGCTTGCCTATACAAACTATCTGCTTTTTTAAATGACTTAATTGAATCATAATACAAGGCCAAATTCGTTTCAGAACTTATGATTTTTGGATGATTGGGATTTTCCAAATTAGCTAACCGAATTTCATATGCCTGATTCAGAAAATAATAGGCTGAATCGAAATTTCTTAACTTAAGATAAGTAAGTCCAATATTAGAAATCGTATTTGAAGTATTTACATCATTTAAGTGATTTACCTTGAGGATATTAAATGCCTTAAAATAATAGAATAAAGTAGAATCAAATTGTTTAAATTCAGAAAACAAAACTCCTATATTATTTATACTACTTGAATAATCCTTGTGTTGTACTCCAAATATTTTTTTTCTAAGATTTAACGATTCATGAATAAAAAAACTAGCTTGTTTTAATTCTCCTAATCTGTAATTTAGTATACCAAATGCGTTAAGGATATCCGCATTCAGAAAGTGTTCTTGCCCAACCAATTTCAAAATGATTTTTTGGGCTTCCTCCAATTCCTCCTCAGCTTTTTTATATTCGCCCATTTCAGTATGAATCTGACCAAGTAAATAGAGAATTTCTCCATATTCCAGACATTCATTTCCTATTTTCTTAAGTGCTATATTTCGGGCTTCCTCAAGTAATGTAATTGCCTCTTCTAAATGACCATCCTTTCTTTGATAATTAGATTCGAGAATCAACCTTGAAATTGAAAAAATAGACTCCTTACCGTAAGCTTTATTCTGAATAATTTTAACACTATCAAGTAAGAGCTTTACTTCTTTGAATTTTCCATGATCCAAAAGAATTTGTGCTTTATCAAGTAACAATTCAGCACGAATAGGATCAGAAGGAGCAATGTGTTGCTCAATTTCATTACTTGCTGAATCCAAATAGTTCTTCACCTCTGAATATGGAGCGTCTAAGTAATTCTTTAACAATGCTAAATTTAAATATAGTTGACTCAAATCATGCCATGCAAAATCGCTGTTTCCTGAACAACTTTCAATGGCATTTTTAACAATTTTTTCGGCAAAAGAATATTCACCTAATTGAATTAATACAATTGCAAATGATGCTGAATTTTCGATGTATTGGTGGTGGTAATTTTTCTTCGCCTTTGGAATTTCATAAAATTCATAGCATTTAAAAAAAGCACTCCTCGCTTCATTATATTTTTTAACCAATGAATAAACATATCCTTTCGAATTATAAACATTGATCAATCGAGCCGAATCCGAAAAATTGTTCAATCGATTGCGAATAATCTTTTCTGATAAATCAAAATAAACATCACATTTTTCAAAATGACCACTTCTTGCCTTATTCAATGCCATATTGTTAAACAATGTTGACATACGGAGTGAATCTTTTTTTCCTTCTACTATTTGTAGCGCCAGATTATAAAATTCATCGGATTTTGAATAATTTCCCAATTTGCTATAAACTATTCCCAACGAGTTAAAAGTTACTCGTAAAGTATCTGAATTTTTTAAGACATGTTGTTTTATGTAATCGATGGACTCTTCTTGCATATCCAATGATGGTTGCCATTCACCTCTGTCGAAATAACAATAACTTAATTGTCGTTCAGCGTTATAAAAGTCGGAAAAGTACTTATTGTAATGAATTTCATAGGCTTTTTTAAATTGAATAATAGCTGTATCAATTTGCTTAGCCTTTTTATAAGAAAGTCCAGAACAAAAATATGCCACTCCCGTTTCTTTGGCATGCTTTCCGTATTGATCTGTAAAAGTTTTAATTAATGCTTTTCCATTTTCTATGCTTTTTGCACCCGATTTGTCACTTTTATACATTTGAAAAAATGAAATGGTATCATTTTCAAAGGTACTAACCACTTGACTTTGTATATGAAACCACAAAAGAACGAAGCTAAAAAGAACATAATAATTACGATTCATATTTACTTCCCTAAAAGTATTTGAAGAACTTCACTTTTCTGGAAAATCTGCCAATTGTTTTTGTAACGATTCAGAATAAACGATATAAACCAAAAACTAATCGCAAATAACAAAAAACAATAAAATCTATTGTTTATGAATTGAATTAAATAATTTCCAAAATACTCATAAACAGTAAGATGCAAGATATATAGAAACAAACTAGTTTTTCCAAGAGGAACCAAAAAGCTAACTATTTTATTCGAAAACAAATTTTTATTTGACCAAACGAAAAACAAATATGATATTGAAAAAGAAAGGTAAATCCATGTTGCCGGATAAAAAATCTCTACGGCCATTGGACGCCAATTAAATTCAAAAAATATTACTATTGGTATAATTAACAAAAAAAGGACGGCTGATGCCACTTTTAAAAAAGGAATTTCAAAGGAAATAGATTTTGAAAGAAATCCTACTAATGGAAAAAGTATCCATGGAAAAAAAGGAAACCAACCGTTTACGAAAAAGTTATATAGAACATGTGAAAAAATATAACTTTCATTGAGATAGGGTTCATCAAGATTAATCGAATAAAAACCTAAAAATTGAATTGAAATTGAAATAATGATAATCGTAAAAATAAATAACAACAATTGTAATTTGCTGAACTTACGTATTAAGTAAATAACCATTAATGAAATACCAATCAAATACAGTACATCAAATGAATAAAATGGAAAAATGTGCCAAACGAACACATCTATTATACTTGCCACAAGTAAAATGACCAATGATCTTTTAAACACCCGGATAAAATTTTGTGTCTTATTAAAATTATATCCAACAAGAAACAAAAACAAAGGTGCGGCAATTGATGAAATGACTCTTTCCCAAAGAAATAATGTGGTACCTCTTTCCATGAAATGAGGAATTAAATGAGCATAAAACATACACAAAATAGCAAATCCTCTTAACCCATCTATGGAATTATCTCTACTTTTTTTGTCCACTTAAGAAATAGAATTATATGTGAAATAAATGATCCCGGAAAGAAAAACACTTATAAATAGAAATAAGACCATTAAGTCTGTTTTTAAACTATCCTTAATTTTAAGGCGCTGTTCAAAAATAGCATAAGCCGCTATGAATGTGATCACTAAAATAGTAAGCAAATGCAATTTATCAGAAAGATTCAATGAATTTTGAATGGGTAGAATATCATCAGTTACATATTTATTACCAACGGTTGTAAATAAAGATCCTACTATCAAACCTATCTTTTCCTCTGAATGATCGTTTGGATAAAATAGGCTTATTGAGGCTAGACAAAATGATAAAAATAACGTAATAAAAGATTTATAATAAAGATTCCATGAATTCCTCTCCAGTTCAATTTCAATATTCAATCCCGGATATGAGATGCTTTCTTTCGTGTGTAAATCACCAAAATTAGATCCATAATCATTAGCTACCACTTTTGCTTTGTAATTGTCAGTAATCCAATCCTCAATGTATTCTGGGATCATTTTAGATTGTTTTTTATCAATCGTAATATTTATTTCATCTGTAGAATATCTAGAAAACTCGACGCAAAAATTAAGTTTCTGTTTGTCAAAAGGATAATTTTGTACGTCAAACTTATTTAAAACTGTAGCTCGAATTTTACATTCTGAGTGAAAATCTCCGTTTTCTGTTGAATCATATAAAACAGAGCTAATTTCCATTTCGGTTGAATTAGGAATATCTAGTTCTTCTTCAAAATTATAGGTGCCATCTTTAGAATTTATCCACACCCATAGCACAATTTCATATTTTGCATCCTGGTAGTCGATGCCGTGAATATCTTCAACGTATAGTCCAACATTTACATTCTTTTTACTTTGAGAGAATGTAAAACTATTTGAAAAGCCAAGGATAAAAATAAACAGTGAAAAATATAATTTCATAGGGCTAATTTACAAAATTTACCTCACCAACACAAAACCCGCCCATTTCTCGGGGTCTGTGGGGTATTTCGTGCGCATTTCTTTTTGGGCTTTTTCGAAAGAGGTGACTGGATACCTTCATCGGGTCCAACCTAATGGAATATAGTGCATGTTGCTTTCCATATACGAACCCATTAATTGTTCCTGCACCTCGCTATCGAAGGAAGAAATTTCCTTTAAAAACTCCTGCCATTGCTGCAACATCTGCTGCCCATCTTTTTCTTCGGGAACACGGAAATTTCCTTTAAACGCATAAGGCTCCACATCAGATTCATTTCGCAATCGCAAAGTGGCTGTCCAATGATAAGTCCCTGCACCTTTTGTCGTAATAAAAAATTGTTGCCCATCAATCACGCCCAAATCTTTAATCTTACCATCCGGAAACTCAAGTTTAACCTCCGTTATTTCTACCTCTTCATTCGTGAGAATAATCCACACTTCATTCGCTAAAAGTGTGTACGCATTTGGTAAGGTAAATTCAACATCTTGCCAATTCACAGCTTTTCCACCGCCCCGAGTAACAGCTCCTGACTTAACTTGGGTTTTACTCTTCTGCATTTCATTCGAGAATAATACATTCGAATAAGCACTAGCTGAGGACTCTTTTTGCTTCTTTAATAAGATTGATAACTGACTGTAGGAGTATACTTTAGGTTCGTTCAATTGAATTAATTTCTTGCCTTGACGAACCATTGCTACACTCTGAGATGTTATGGTAAGTTTTGAACCCGGTTTTATCGGTTGCGTGATATCCTTTACCGTTATTTTTTGATTGTTTAAGATTACGGAGCCACTTTTAACCTTGACAAACATGTCCTGAGCGTTCCCCAAGCCTGCCGCAAATGCCAAAACGATTACTAGGAAACTATTCCTCCAATTTTTCATTTTTCTTTCTTTTTTTATGTTGATATGCCACAACCCACTTCTCAACAAATGGATCGAAGGTTTCGATAAACTCCTCTAAAATAAGTAATTCTATCAATGTTGCCCCCACCTGAATATAGATGTTATACTCCATTAAATAGATAGAAAGCCAAATCCATAAAACGCTAAAAGCAACCAAGCCAAGAATTAGGTACAACTTAACGGGGTGGTTGATAATTAAGAAGACCATGATAAACATAACCAGGTTAGTTAAGATAAAAATTAACCACGGACTCGGAACAGACAGAAAATGATCGTCCAACATATTAGAGAGCGCGCTAGCATGAATTACAGGACCATACATTACCGGCAAGCGATTTACCATATCCGTTGTGTCCGTAGGCACTGGAAATTTATCTTCCATATCTTCTTCTTTACTTCCAAGATGCCCAAAAATCACAATATTGTTCTGCACATAACTTTTAATGGAACTTGGATTCTCAAGAACCTGGTCCGCATTTACATAGTGGTATTGTACAGAAAAATCTTTATCGGTTTCCATTTCATCAAAATGAGACAATCCGTCGTGAATACACGAATATAAAATAGGAAAAGATTCCCACTCTGCCGCACGTGAATATTCGCCTCTGGCTTTCAAAAACAGTTGATAAGCAAAGGTTTCTTTTCCCCCTTTATAAAATCGAATAGAATGTTGTTCTGAAGGCAAATCCACATCTCCATAGGTCACATTTTTTGGCAAGGGCAAATATTTTTCCTTACTTGAATATGCAAACACGATATTCTTTTTTGTTGCCGCTAGGTGACGTAATTGTGACGTTCCAATTAAGGTATCGTTGTTTTTAAACGTAATATCGACTCCGATGGCTTTAGGCGAGAATGCCGATACACTATCTATTATTTCCGCCAATTGCAAGCGAAACTCTTCGCCATCTAAGGACGCTGTATTGATAAGAAAAATATCTTCCTTATGCGTGCGCTTTACAGCCTCTTGCTCATTTTGTTCTTGTGCACGATAAAATAAATCGTTATACGTAAAATCAGAGGAAGCTAAATTTTGTATCGAAAAGATTTGAAATGCTTTGGTCTCAAATAAAATCGTTAATCCATAATCCAAAAAGTGGAAAATGAGAAGATAAAAGAAACTTTTAACAAAAGTTGCCTTATGGCGTTTCCACATTTTCAGTTATTTAATCGTTGGCCACAGTAAAAGACACTTTGTTTTGCAACAAGCAATTAAAGATTTCACCGTTCAACTTATTGGAAATTTCAGATGCAACAGCATTAAAAGAAATAGAGTAGTCCATACCATTGTCAACATTGTCTATAAGCACTTTTACTTTAAATGCCAAGCCTAATCTCATCCAATTTCTTTTCACCTTAATGTTTAAATTATACTCGTCGTCATAAAAGTTCCGTTGAAACTTGTTTTTTAAATTCCGAATGCCACTTATTCGCTTCTTAGACTCAAGATTAACTTCATTGAATAAATCATAGGTTTCATTTTCAATGTCTTTTACGATTTCATTATAAGAAAAAAAGACAGGCTGAATATCGTTTAATTCATTTGAATTCTTTAGCGTCATTTTTCCACTAAAATATGTTTTGGCTTTAGGTTTATTAAGCGTAATTCGATCGGAAAAATTGGCACTTACGTATGTAGCTAAATTACTATAACTACTCATAAGTGAATTTTCTATTTTTTGTTGGTCTAGTTCCTTTTTACTTAAGATTACACAAACTTCATCTCCCTCATAATAACCCTGTGTTAAAGGAATACCTGTTAATTGATCGCTTGGAATGATTAATCCTGAATTAATCCCTTGATAAAAATTTGAAGAACCTTTACTTGGACTCAATAATGAAACCTTTCCACCGCAACAAATACTGAAAATATAGGCATAAAAACCATCTGGAATATTATTTTTAATAGAAAGGCTATATTCAGTTTCATCGGAAGGATAATTAATAACAAAATTTTGGGTCAAGCCACCTATCTTCATATCCGTATCTCTCAGCTTATTATTTTCTGACGAAATATCAAGTGTAGATGATGTTTTCTTCCCAATTGCAGAAATGGTAAAATCATAATTATAAATCTGTACATTTTTTTCTAACTCTCTTTTGATTCCTTTTAAGGCATATGCTTCATCTACAACTTTTGCAAAATCTGCATAACGAAACCATACAAATCCACTTGATGACCAATCGTCACCCCAAGAATTTAAAATCTCAAAAGCTCCACCTTCTTTTTTGTCATCGTATCCGATTACGCACATTGCATGTCCACCAGGATAGGAATCCATAGCTCCATTCCATACACCATTAACAGAATTACTTTGAATTGAATTATACATTTCAGCGGCAATTACAACCGGCATATTTTTGGAAAGATAATACTTCACATTTTCAATAATATTTGCGCCTCCAATAGGAATATAACCTTCTAACCTTCTTGTTCTTGCTTTTTTCAATAAACTCATTACGGATTGAACACTTGAAGAGTCGTTGTACAAACGTTGCACGCCAATTCGATTTTGATCAATCTTTGCACATTGATAAGGGTAATCCGCAAGGGTTGTTGTTCCAAAATTTGTTAATACGTTGAGTGCAGCCTTTACATATGTTCCGTTTTCACAACTAGAATCACTAGAAAACCTACAAATATCATAGGTCATTTGCGGTGACAAGCAATCGTTCACATTAAGTTTAGCACCTTCGCGTTTGAGCTCGATGTTCTCTAGAATAGTCATTCCGGCATAAGTGGTTGCCCACCCTACACAAGTACCTTTGTCACCTTGATCACCTACTGGTGGAACAAATTTTTTCAATGAAAAGGCGGATGGCATTGATTCTCCTCTAGTTGAAGGCGGTTTATGGTTTTCATAGCTCGCTGAAAACCCCGCCACTCCGGGGATTCTTTGAGGCTCACCTCTACTATTTTTTTGCGCAAAACAAATAATCGTTGAACCAAAGACTAGTAAAATAAAAAGTGTTTTCATTTGAAATATGTTATTCTAATTAAAAATTCAATCCTAAACCGAAATATACTCCAGGACGATAAATCAATTTTGAGAAGTTATCTTCGAAATCGGTAATTGCATTAAAGTCTTCAGTTAAATAGGTCTCTCCTACTTTTAAATTATTATTTAATGCATTTACTTTCGAATATGAGATGCCAGCAGCGAAACTTAAAAGTTGGAATTTTTTAGGCTTAATTGAAAAACCTAGTAAATAATTAATATTTTGTTCTTGCGAAATATCTACACTTACTCCAAGGTTAATAGCTGGTATTATGGCACGTGTTGATAAAAATTCCACACTCATCAAGGTACCCAAACTAAAATTCAATGGTGATAAATTTGTTGCCGAAACAATTGTAGAGTCGCCCGTGCTATTATTTCTGAAATTAAATTCTCGTCGACCTCCAAACGGTGAAATAGCAAATAGGCCTGTAGTCCAATTTAATCCTATAGCTCCAGCCACCGGCATCTCAAGACTTTTCTTCATCACTAAAGCGGTCTCTATCGTTTCACCTTCTGCTAGTTCAACTTTTTGCTGCAATTCAGTAGGTGTACCAGATATTACAGAAATTCTAGGAGGTGTAATTATTCGCTCAATTTTACCTTCGTCGTTGTATAAAGTCCATTTTCCTATACAAGAACTACAATCATTATCCTCTATGTCTTCAATACTTGGAATATCTTCACCTGAAATCATACCTTCTGCTCGCGTGAGCGGTTCGCAGTTTTCACATGGTTCGTCAACAATTTCACCGTAACCATTTACGTATTTACTTGCATGTGGAAGACGAACAAATAATCTTACTTCGTCTTCTTTATTTAATATGGTTTCAAATTTCTGTAAATCGTAAATTTCAACCTCGAAATCCAAGGCAGAGAGTACACCTTCATCTCCCCCGGAACTTTTTAAACTTTGATCAGAATCTGTATGAATTACGTAAACTTTTTCCGTGCAAAATTCAGCTTTATTAATAGAAGCTAGTAACTCATTAATCTTTTCAACCGTTAGCCTTTTACTTGGATCATTTATTTCCTTTAAAGCTTGGTATTGCATCATGGTCATCTGATAATCCGTTACATGGTGCTTGTAAGCTTCGCTTAAAGTTTCTTCCTCAAATTTAGCATTTGCTTTGCTGACCTTGTCTTTTGCAAGCTTATAATCATAAGTAAATTTTGCTTCTCTAAAAGCATTTTGAGCAAGCTGACCTTCTGTTAAGAGTTGTTGAAAGCTGAACGTAGCCAAGCTATCCTTTAATTTCATCAAATCTAACTTAAGATTTACAAACGCGTCCTTACTTGTGAGCTTCGCGTCCCTCATTTGTTCTATTAAAGTTTCAGAAGAATTCACCATTTGAAAATAGGCTTTATAATCTTTTTGAAATTGACTTTTGAGGGTATTGTATGCAGTCAATCCCTCTGGTTTTCCAAAAAGATATTCATCATACTTTGCAGATTCTTCAGCACCTCTTGACTTCGATCCGAATCCTCGTGAGCTACCAATTGGCAAACCGTTATCTGTTAAAAAACTACCCAAGATACTTGATTTTCCCAAAATTTCTACCGCTCCGTCGATTAAGGAGGATTCGGAGTTTAGCTGTTGACGTATTTCTTTTTGTTTTATAATGACCTTGTACTTGAAAGGATTATAATTCTCAACCTTAACTCGGACAACATCACCTTCTTTAAATTTTGTTTTTTTAACTAATTGAGGATCTGATAATTTGTCTTCAGGTTCTTTGTATAAATCGTATTTCTTATCTTCAACATTGTATTTCAAGATAAAAGTCCTCTGCGCGTTAAATACGGCTACATGAAAGGCAAATCCAATGATCAAACTAATTTTTGTTCTCATAAATTCGTTTTTAGCTGTTAAAATATGATTTAGTTTTTATTCTTTTTCTTTTTTGACTTCTTGTCCTTAGCACCTTCGGCGGGAACAACTTGTTGCACCGGAGTTTCTACTGGTGTAACAGTTGTTACATTGCTATTTTTAGATTTAGGAATTGGAAAAGAATATTCAAAATCAACTTTTACTAAATGAACACCCGATACCGCGTTTGCACCACGGGTTTTACCTTCAGACCCGTCTGCAATTAATTTCGCAAAAGCATCTCCAGCACCTCTTGTAAGAGCGGCGGTTTTACCCAATTCTTCAATTACGGAAAAATCCATTTTTTCAGGACTAGCAAAGAAAAATAATCTGTCCAATCCACAATCAACGGAATCTTGACATGCGAAAATGAACTTATCTTCAACACTTTCCTCAATATTCGGATTTAACTCTAAGAATTTATTATTTCTGTCCAAATCAATAACAGAAACCTCTTTAGTATTAGATAGGTGTAATGCATATACATAGACCATTCTTGATGAATTATTTGTAATCTTCACCTTCAAGGCCTTCATATTGTTGTTTTTGCCTAAATCTGCTGCATAATTCTCTACTATTTTCAAATATTCATCGTTAGTAAATTCGCTTAACGTAACATCAATTTTAATCTTCGGATCTGTCAGTTCAAGTTGATTAAAATAGTCTAACTTGAGTGCTTGGTGTAAAAATAAAACCAAAGTATCTTGATTTTCTTTAACCGACAAATCTTTAGCTTCCATCCTTTTAAATGGATTTCTGGTATGAGGGAGTTCGATGATCACCTTCCCATTCTTATCGGCTTTTACGATATAATCTATTCGCTGCTGTGGATCTTTGGTTTCTTTGCCTTCTATCAATTCGATATTCGCATCGTTAACCAATAAATTCTTGATTTTTTTAGTCAGTTCTTTATTGTCCTTCGTATCTAATAGCACTTTTATTCGTTGACCTGAAAAAACCTCATATGTTCTTTTACTTAAGAATTGTGCGTAATTAACTTTATTGACTTTTTTAAAAATATCTTTTTTCTCAACAATACTTTCACTTCCTAAAACCTCAACCACAACGCCCTTTTCAAGCACTTTCATTTCCGTAGAATTACTATTTAGCGGAGTTATGCCTATACTATCTCCCACGTTGATCCCATGTACCATACCACCTGCAATTCGAATTCTAGATGCAGAAATTACATCTTTAATGCGGTAGTTTTCACTAAACGGAACAGTAGCACCGCCAAAAAACAGGCTATTTACTTCTTCAGATTCTATATCAGCATGTTGATTACCTGCGGAATTGTCGAGTAATTTTCCGAAAACAATTTTGAAAACATTTTGATAACTTGCTGTTGATTTCAATCCCGAAACTGCTTCGACCATGGCATAGGTTAACGAACCGTAACCTTTTCCATTTACCTCCATTTCATAATTTACTTCATCGTTTTTACATCCCATGAAAATGGTTTTAATCCCATTTCCATTTACAGAATTAGCTTCAGAAAAATTCTTTTTGTCTTTGGCTGTGTAATCTGGCATGTAATCCTCAGGTTCGCATTTTGAACTTGAACCACGTCTTCTTGTTGAGGGAGTACCACGTGTTCCCGTTCCAGAGTGGCAAGCATCTAAAACCATAACTAGGTGTCCTTTATCTCCTATTACTTCCTCTATCTTAGTCACGTAATAATCTAACTGATCGTCAATTAAATGTCCGCTGTAGTCATACCCGTTGTAGTAATAAACAGCAGCATCATACATCGCCAAAGCCTCATCATACCCATCAATTTCATCTTTCTCAACAAATTTCAGGTTTGGAAATTCTCCTTTCTTCACATCCGCAACTTGCTGTCCGTGACCGGAATAATGCACATAAACAACATCTCCTTTTTTCAAACGCAACAGTAGCGCATCTAATTCGACCATGGCATTTTTGGCTGTGGCTTTTTCATTCAAAAGAGTTTTAATATTTTGAGGACTAAATCCTTGACCAATAAGCATATCGTTTACCAGTAAAATGTCATTTTCAGAGCTCAAATTACCCCATTTTCCACCTTGCGCTCTTTCTGGATAAGTTCCCACACCTAAGAGTAAGGCATGCTTCGTTTGAGCTAGACTGTATAAGGTTAGACTCATAAATAGTCCGAAGAGGGTAATCGTAATTTTCATTGTTTTCATTGTTTTCATTGTTTATTAAAATCTATTCTGCCACTAATTCATAAAATAAAGGCGAAGCATTTTTGGAAAAAATATCCTCATATTTAATCCAAATAAAACCTTGATCACCGAAATCTGTACCCCAAGAGTTTTGAAGTTCCAAAGCCCCACCAAGTTTTGTGTCATCATATCCCACTACCGTAAAAGCATGTTTATTCCCATTGACGTTTTTAGAATTAGAATTTGGAAGATATACAGATTTATCTTTCACAATTGGAAAGTCGAAGTCATGTTCACCATATTCACAACCAATAAAACACATGTATTCGCTAATATATCTATACCAGTGACAAACATCAATAATATTCATAACGACAACCACTGCACTTCGGTCATTCAATGCCTTTTTAATATCATACAAGGCGTTTTCATAATTAACTCCCTTTTCTTTGTCGCTTACAGTTGAAAGTACATTATAGCTTTTCAACTTGTTTTCAGTTGATTCGGAAGGATCAACAAGACAGTTTGATTCAGATGTTAGTGGAATTGCGCCGAATTGTTCAATAATTCCCATCGACTTCATAATATGCTCTTCTTTGTAACGTTGATCACAATTTATACCGTCATTAAATCGATAGATAGCTTCTTCTTTTGCCAAAACAGTTTCATAATCATAGGCAGGTAAAGTCTTGGAATTAGATGCAAGGCGCTTCGCCGTGGTAAAACCCTGATAAACTGTTGTTACCGCAAAATTTGGACTTGAAAGTCCATTTCCTGAATTATAGTGAATTGAAACAGGAGCAAACGAACGAACTGAATAAGCTGAAGGAAAGCCTGCTCCTCTGGTAGTTACCTTTTTTGATTTATTGGCATTACTCAGAACCAATAGCTTATCCATTTCATCTAGGTTTTTTTGTGCTTCAAATGAATGGTAATTCAAAATACTAAAAACCAATAAAATAAAAGGTCGTGTTATAATTTTTTTCATAGTTACTTTTTATTTAGTCGATACAGGTTCGTAGTGATTAGAAATGAACTTTTTATTCTTAAATATTCCTTTTACAATAGTGCCATCTCGATAAATTATTTCTTCCAATTGGCTGCTATTTTTACCATAAATTGGAGCATTCAGCTGGATTCCGTATACGCCATTTTTAATTGTTTTTACTTTTTTCGAGTTTGGTTCAACGATAATTTCTAATTTATATGCACCTGCAAGTTGAATAATCATCGGTTCTTCGGAATAATTAAAAAACCATATTGTGGAATAACCATCAGTAGGATTAAGTTTATCATTGGTAGATTTATTCTCTCCTAAACTATGAATAATATTGCTTTTTATCCCCTTACTTTTAATAAGACTGAGGAATTCCCTTTTACCTTCTTCACTAAAAATACTATCGGAATACACCATCAATTTTTCAACAGGAAGATTCATAATCGTTTTTAAAACTCGTTTATCAAGTTCGGTGCAAGTTTCCCTGATCGGAGCATTCAAATTATTAACTCTTGGATTGTAAGGATCTACCGCGATGAAATCTGCAATATTTTTTGATGTCTTATCACCTTTAATAAGTTCGTCTAACCTTGAATTATAATTTTGAATTTCCTTTATTTTTTTCATGTGAAACTCATTGTTGAATCTAGCAGTATAGTACGAAATCTTATTATTCAATTGATCATACGGAAACATATTCTCATCGGCCAATAAAATTTCCTTAAAATAATGCCTTGATGCTCGCTGATAGAGTGTATCCCGTGCTACCGAACATAATTCACAAGTAGAATAACTCTTAATAAAATTTTGTACTTCTATCGTGTCCGTTACGTCCTTTTTAAGGATCTTCTTCCAATTGCTAATACAGCTTTTCTTGGATCTAAAATATGAAATATCGTCTTCAACACTCAAGTATGAATAAGTACAACCCTTCAATTCAGAGGCAAACGCTGGCTTTTCATAGGCTGTAATGTAGCTTTGAATAAGCACTGTGTCTTGAGAATTCTTTGCTAAAACGAACATCTCATCTCTTTTTGCATTGTAGATTCTATGCTCAAGCTCTTGTTTTTTTCGCTTAGACTTTGTGTTTTTTAAAAGAAATGTCAAATCTGAAATGTTTTTCGATTTCTTAAGAGAATTGTATTTCACTTGACCAACTATGCAAGTTGTCAAAAAGATGAGAACGATTGATAAAAATCCTTTAAATTTCATTTCTTTAATTTTGAATATGCATCAGCACTTTCCTTAGTGGCGAACTTGAACATTTTATAGTTTTCAAGCTCAGATGCTTTACACGTTATTTCTTGTGCTTTTTTTCCTTTCAACAACCATAATTTGTATAGTTTTTCACCGTTCACATAACTTGGTTCAATCAATTTTCCTGTATGCAGGTCAAATAAGGCATATTCTTGGGACCATAATTTATTAGCAGTGATATAATCTCGAGAATCTACCTTTAAATCAGAATCTGTTAATTTTAATTGTATTTCGCCACCTCTAGTCGGAACACTAGAACAGGTTAATGATTTTGTATAGATTGTTTCATAGTATCCTGGTGTTTCTTTTCTGAATCCTCTTACATTTGGACAAGATGGGTAGGCATTATTGGTTATGTCAAATGCATTAATATCATCTAGGCAAAAATTACTATTATCATCACTACTACTGTACCACCAACTTGAACCATTTTTATCAATGATTTGGCCAATCCAATAAATATCATCGTAATCACGCTCACCTATTGTTAAATCGATAGAGGATCCGGTGGTTACGGGATACCATCCAACTGCATTCCAATTGTTTGAATTATATTGAGCTAAGCCAATATATACTTTTTCATGGCAATTGTTATAAAAACGAATTACTTGACTAGTTGTGTTATTATTGTTGTTGTTATTGTTGTTATTGTTGTTGTTATTGTTGTTATTGTTGTTGTTATTGTTAAAGACCGACAGCGAAGTGTTTTTATATGGGTCAAGCACCATCTGATAAGCGTATTTAATCCAGTAAATGTCACTATACCTCAACCAAAAAAATCCATTTTGACCAAAATCGCTTCCCCAGCTGTTAACTATTTGAAATGCTCCTCCGCCTTTATTGTCATCATAGCCGATAATTGTCATGGCATGACCTCCGTCTATTACACCAGATGATGAACCATTCCATACGCCATCTACCAAATTCGACTTTGATTCCCATCCCGAATAGTTAGTAAAAGAAGGTATACCAAAAACTACAGGACTATTTTCCAATAAGGCACGTTTAATATCGTAAGCCGAAATATTCAACATTTTATAGTCATATAATTTATTTGAATATGTTTCTTGTCCGGAAACAATATGACACGCATTAAGCAATTCATCCGTTTCTTTTCGTTTACAACCATTTTTGATGGCTACATTCAAAGCTTGATAAATACTAGAACCTTTATCACAATCTTGATAATTAATGACTTTTAATCGTGAATGTAAATTCAATGGGGAGAAAGGAGATGCTGCTGCATTTGAACTTTCGATTCTTTTAACTACTGTCATTCCATAATAAGCAGTAGACCAAGCTACACAAGAACCAATTGAACCTTGCGAAAGCACCGGTGGCAATAAAAAAGCCAAAGAATGACTACTTGCTAATTCGCCCCGTGTTTTTGGAAATGATTTTTTAACGACCATTGCGGTATCGAATCCTTCATCCTCTAAACCTTTTCCAAAATTTTGTGCGTTTACTGTTCCTAAGAACACAAATGAGATTAAAACTAAACCAAGATTTTTCATATTAAAATTATTATTGTTTTGACTATTTTTTTTATTTACTCGATAATACTTTTTTGTATGCCTGAGCATTCTGTTCGGAATTAAATTTATAAAATTTCATCTTCTCCAGGTCTGCTGAATTACATTTAACATTTTCGATTTTTGATCCTTTTAGAATCCAAATATTGTAAACAAGCTCCCCCGCCTCAGTCGTAGGATTTATCAATTTATTTGTATAAAGATCGAACAAAGCATACTCCTTGTTCCAATTTTTATTTGCCTCTTTTGATTCTCTTTTGTCTACTTTTATTTCATTGTGAACCAATTTAAGCTGAATTTCTCCACCTCTCGTAGGCACATTCGCACAACCAACGCTTTTGGTGAAAATCGTTTCTGTAAAACCCGGTGTTTCTTTAAAGAAGCTTTTACTAGAAGGGCAATTCGGACATGAATTATTGACAATATCAAACGCATTTTTTTCATCAATACAAAATTGACTATTCTCGTCAGAACTAGAATACCACCAATTAGTCCCGTTCTTGTCCATTAATTGACCAACCCAATAAATTTCATCTAAATCACGTTCTCCTATTTCTATTTCCGCACTTTCTCCGGGAGAAACTCCATACCAACCCTCAGATTTCCACGTGTTTGAATTAAACTGAGCCAAACCAAAAAATACTTTCTCATGACAGCCGTTATAAAACTTAATTTTTTGTTTTGAACATGTATTATTATTATAATTATTATTATTGTTGTTGTTATTATTATTGTTATTTGTGAAAATCGACAAATCATTATTCTTCGAAGGGTCTAGTATCATTTGATAAGCAGAAGTTACCCAAGGGCTCAAGCTCGAGTATTTAATCCAAAATTTCCCATTTTTACCCCAATTATCACCCCAGCTATTTACAACCAAAAATGCACCACCGGCAACATTATCGTCGTACCCTACTATTGTCATTGCATGATACCTATTTATATTAGTACCTTGAGTACCGTTCCATACACCATCTATCAGATTCTCTGCTGCCCTCCACCCCGTTCCAGAAGTAAAAGAATTTATGCAAAATACCACCGGACTATTTTGAAGCAATGCGTTTTTTATGTCATAGGAAGAAACGGAAAGTTCCTCAAAACCATAAATTTTATTTGAATATGATTGTGAACCACTAACACTTTGACAAACTGTTGGAAGTTCATCGTCGACTCTTACCGGCGCACCATTATATTGTAAAACTCTTAGCGCTTGAGCAATATATGACCCCGTATTGCATTCTTCGTTATTAATAACTTTTATTCGAGAATGAAGATTTACTGGAGAAAATGGTTTTTGATTTATGGAAGAATTTTCTATTCTCTTTAATATAGTCATTCCGTAGTAAGCTGTTGACCATGAGGTGCATGAACCTAGTTGCCCCTGACTTAAAATTGGGGGAAGTAAAAATTCAAGCGAATGACTTGATTGCAGTTCACCACGTGTTTTTGGAAATTTCTTTTTTATACTTAATGTAGTATCTACAGAAGGTAAACAACCAAGACCAAAGTCCTCAACTTGGGCTTTGAAATAATTAACCTGTGATAGAAGGCTAACAAATAAAAATAATTTTAATATCTTTTTCATAAACTTTAATTAAGAATTAATACAACCATTTTAAATCAATAGAAATTAGCTTGTTAAACAAGTCTCTTGCGATTAAAATACCATCCTCTGACACACCCAACATGGCAGAAATATTTTTATATTCCTTTATTACGAATTCACGGCTTAAATCGTAGACAATAACAGAATTTTTTGTTTTTATAAGAAGTGAATTTTCTTTTTTATATGCCATCATTTTTTCTATTGGAGTTGTTGCATTAATATTCAATTTTTCATGGTCCCTCTTCGTAATCCAATTGAAAACTTCATTTTCAGTTGCATAATAAACACCCCCATAGGTGTTCAAACCTGTTATTATAGGTTTTTCTAAATTTATAGTTGTAACGTATGGACTTTCTCTTTTCCTAAATATCTTTTGACTTATAAAATTCCTTAAACCTTTATTAGTTGATTGACTAAGTGATACTTCAATTGCTACGTCATCGTTTGAAAAAATTACGTTTTCATATCCCAAACTGAGGTAATTATTGATTTCAAAATTTAACATGTTTTTTGTGTATCTGCTTTTATGAGCATCTTTTAGATCATAGCGAAAGACCTCATTGTTGTCCTTAATCATGACAAATGAACTCATATAGGGATTGTAGAACAGGTGCTTCGTTTTATTTTTTTTAGCGAATATACTTGGCTTTAATACCTCAATGAACTTCCCGGTATTCGGAAACCATATAAAAGCCCTATTGTCTTTTGAAACTATTGCCACTTGTCTGAAATCCTTTATTTCATTATTCCAACCTTTCGTGCATACATGAACAGATTTTACTACTAAATCGTTAGGCAATTTGAATTCCATTTTATTCTTTGCTCCAAGTTTCGTAATACTAAAATCTTTTGATGACAAATCATTATCTTCCAAATTTGAAAGCAGTACAATTTTCTTGGCATTTTCAGTTAATCCTACTAAACAGCGCTTATCGTTTGAATAATCCAAGTTTGTCAGTACTGGAAGGACAATGGTCTTTTTATTTTTTACATCTAGTAATTGTGAAGAGACACCTGAGCCAGTTATAAATGCAAAATTGTTTTTCATAGAAAATAATGCATCGTATTCTCCAGCCTCTAATTCGCTTCCGTTAATTTGTCCACTTGGGTAACCAACATTTTTAATATCCTTATTCTTAGAAGGATCTAAAATTATTCTATAAGCTCTGTCGATTTTTCCTGCATCCGCATATTTTATCCAAAAAGTTCCATTTTGCCCAAAATCATCTCCCCAACTGTTTACAATGTGAAAAGCACCACCTTCTTTTTTATCATCATAACCAACTAAGAGCATGGCGTGACTTCCACTGTATGGACCTTCGTTTTTTCCATCCCAAACGCCATTTTTAAAATATTGATCGTCTGCCCAACATCGTTGTGCATAATAATCTATTGCAATTACTATAGGTGAATTTTGAAGTAGAGCCTTTTTCAAATCTTCAACTTTACTGGCGTCAATATAGGTGAAATCATATATTTTGTCAGGAAAATGAGTATAATATGGGGGGAGTACATTACAACGATACATATTTTCATCTAATTCCATCTTACTACAACCATATTTTTTTATCTGATTCAAATACTCGTATGTGAAGGCTCCATCCGAACATTCTTTTAATTCGCAGGCTATTTTTGTGTAATAATAATCTGGCCCCTTTGTTCTTTGATAATAACTACAAACTGAATCGTAATATAATTTATAGGCGGAATGTGCACGAATTGGCGAAAAAGGAGTTTCTTCAAAATCTCCATTTTCAATTCGTTTTGCAATTGACATAGCACCATAAACTGAAGACCAAGAAACACATGACCCTATTCCACCTTGGCTTTTTATTTTAGGCATAAAGTCAATCAAGGTATGTGCGTCAGGTAGATCACCTCTTGTAACCGGGAATTTTTCGGGCACTAACACTACCGTATCTTTTCTAGCTCCGGTTAGTCCTTTCCGCTGAGCAAAAGTAATCGTCGTCAAAACAAACAAACTAACCAAAAACAACCCTAAATTTCTTCTCATATTTAAATACACAATTAATTACCACCAAATAACTGAACTACATAAAACTGATCCATTCCAAAAAAACGATTGTCTTTAAAATGAATAATCCCGACTCCAACATCTAAATATTCAGGAGATAAAACGACTTTCTTTAACGCTTCGTTGTTTTTCCAAGATTTAAGAATTCTTTCAGCCATTCCCATGTATGTTCTAGGCTTGATTGGTTTTCCTTTGGGTTTATAACTAAAATATCCCCCGTTGATATCAGGTGGGTAAATCGTTATTTTAGTCTCGGGATCGTATTCTATAGCGGGGTCTTGACTCAGATTCTCCGCAACCTTGGAACGCGTATAACCTGCCGACTTAGCCCTTCTGAGCGGGGTTTCGCGTCCTGGATATCCACTTGCGTGACTCAATACACCTGTTTTTTCAATATCTAATGCATGCTCCACTGAAGCAGCTTCTAAAGACCTGTTGAAGTAAAGTAATGGAACATTGTTCTCCCTTCTGTACTCGTTGACCTTGTAAATAATTGCGGCTTGTAAAATTGGGTAATTAATTTTTTTAAAATTGAATCGCTTTTTAAGAAATTTCATTTTACTAAATTCCTCGTATGGATATTTATAGAATTCATAATCCCAATATTTTAAGCTTTTGCAACAATCATCCGCTGCGACAGCCTCCAAATAAGTAGCATAATCAGTAAATAATTCCGGAGAATCACCTCGTGTTCTCATACTATCTATTGCTGTTAATACCTTATCATTCGTTTTTTCAATAATAAGAAGTTCTCCGTCGCAATTCAATCTTCGCAACTTACTTGAAGCTTCGTAAATTCTTGATTGTACTAAATGTTTGGCCAGTTCATTTTTCGGTTTTATTAATTCTTGCTCTAGCAACGAGACTTGGTCCGAAAGCTCCATACATTCACTTTTTTGCCCGAATAAAAACGATTTGCTAGTGATAAACAACAAAAAAAATAAATAGTATTGGTTTCGCATATTTTTTTGGCTAGCTAATATATTAATTTCAAGGAATTTCACCAAAATATTTACAGTTTTAAAAAAAGTAAACAAGAAGTTAACATATGTTTAAATTATTATGAAAATTAAAGAAACATAAATTTTGTTTGAAAAAACAATTAAATTCTCGTCTCTTCTAGTTTTTCATTCGGGATAAAGTTTTCGATTAGATCAACAAAAACATTTCTAGAAACCAAGGAACAAACAATTATGATTGTAACAGCCATGATGGAAATACCAATATTATTTCTTGAAATTTCTCTTAATTCATTTATTCTTTGAGTTAAAATGGTGAAAAATCTAAAAGAAAATAACACTAAAAATGAACTGAACGTGTATGCAAGAATTACAAATAGAAAGAGATACTTCATGTATTCAAAAAATAATTCACTTCTAATTCCTTTCTCATTTCCAATAAAAATAATGTTTGCTGTTTCAGATAATGGCTCAAACACACCGGATACTAAATAAGTTACTGAAAACAAAACACCACTTAAAAAAATTAAAAAAGCAGTGTTTTGCTGATAATTTTGATCTTTTGTTTTGTAAATATAGTAACGAGTTAATATCGATTTTGTAATGTACATTGTTAATAAAACAACAATTAATACACTAAACAACAATAACGAATCGATATAATTATCTTTAATGCTCATTTTCCTTTATATTAAGAATTTCCCAATGTGACATGTCATTAATAGAGGAAGGAAGAAAGCCCAATGGATATCTGCCTGTAACCTCCCATGCATAATATTTTTTACCTTTAAATTTTATAAAATCATTTCCAACATTGTTAGTGTTTAAAATATAAATTCCAAGCACAGTATGTCTATATAATTTTGAATATAGAACTTTAATGTCAAGTTGAGTTTCGTCTATGTTGAAGGTTGATTTCAAATGTTTTAATACAAAATAACCAAAAATCGTTTTGGAATCACAATCACCCTTTTGAAAATAAGTAAACTGTTCAGGACTCAACACACCATAAGTAATTTCAGCTATACATGAAT
>JACCDK011916389.1_pt1 | contig 38023 bp, 36 predicted proteins | sample 7445871 | NCBI WGS metagenome assembly JACCDK01 (sample SAMN15323436, study PRJNA562643) | freshwater metagenome | isolation source: river surface water | place: USA:Blue River Watershed | collected 2017-08-15 | reverse complement strand
TATGATTTTCGATAATATTGTAATAAAGATAATATTTCGGAAACTTTGGCTTCAGCTGTATGGGGTATTCTTAGTTCATGAGTATTATCATTATTACGAATTAATTTAATGATTTCTTCAACTAAGTACCCTACATAAATTAACTTCAAATCTCCATCAGCATCAATTTTAGGGATTTCACCTCTAGATATTTGGTGACAAAAAGTAGCAATTACGGAATTGTAATAGGGATGACCAAATGGACCAAAAACATTCGGAATAATCAAGCCTGATAATCTGCCTCCACATTGATTAGCCCATTCAGAAAGCAGTAATCTACCTTCTTTTTTAGACTTTCCATATAAATTTTCACGCTCTTCTTGAGTGGATGAAGAAAGAATTAAATGAGATTTACTGGCAGTCCTTTTCAATGATTCAACTAGCTTTTTAACTAATGACAAATTAGTTTCATAGATGAATTGAGGATCATTGTGGCGATTTAAAGCGGCCAAATGTACAATTACATCACATGATGAGACAAAAACATCTAATTTATTTTGGTCTCGAAAAAAGTTTCTATCAAAGTCAACTAAGGAAAATTCTTGATTGTGAAATGCTAAAGTTTGATATAAATGATATCCTACAAAACCTTTACTACCTGTTATTCCAACCTTAATCATTAATATTTTTTTGAAAATTAAAAGATTTCATTAGACTAAAAATTCATCGACATCTTTAGCAAACAGTTCTTTTCTAACTATTGCTAATTTAGAAATAAGATTTTTCACACCTTCTATATTCAACCTTTCTGTATTATGTGAGTGATAATCTTCAATTTCAGCCAAGTTTTTCTCACCTTCCGAAAAATACATTGAATAATTCAAATCACGATTATCAGCAGGAACTCGATAGAAATTTCCCATGTCTTCTGCTTTAACCATCTCTTCTCTTGTACATAATGTTTCATAGAGTTTTTCGCCGTGACGTGTACCAATAATATTTATTTGATTTTCTGCCTTAGCTAATTCTTTAATAGCTTTTGCCAAATCACCTATAGTTGCTGCAGGAGCTTTATTCACAAATAAGTCTCCTTGATTTCCATTTTCAAAAGCAAATAAAACCAAATCAACCGCGTCATTCAAACTCATCAAAAATCGGGTCATATTAGGGTCAGTAATTGTTAAAGGAAGGCCGCTCTTGATTTGATTTATAAAAAGTGGAATAACCGAACCTCTAGATGCCATTACATTTCCATAACGTGTTAAACAAACAATAGTATTTTGCAAATTTCTAGACTCAGCAATTGCCACTTTTTCCATCATAGCCTTAGAGATTCCCATTGCATTTATAGGATAAGCTGCTTTATCTGTACTCAAACAAATAACTTTTTTTACGCCATTACAGCCTGCTGCTCGAATAACATTTTGTGTTCCTTCTATATTTGTTTTCACCGCCTGCATTGGAAAAAATTCGCAAGATGGTACTTGTTTTAGCGCTGCGGCATGAAAAATATAATCAACCCCTCGGGTTGCAGGCTCAACACTATTATATTCTCTAACATCACCAATAAAAAATTTCAATTTGGGATTTTTTAATTGATTTCGCATGTCATCTTGTTTTTTCTCATCTCGAGAAAAAATTCGGATTTCTTTAAAGTGATCTGTATTCAAAAAACGCTGCAAAACTGCATTCCCAAAAGAACCAGTGCCTCCGGTGATTAGTAGAACTTTATTTTGTATTTCCACTTTTGTTAATTTTAAAAATTATATTTTTTTCTTCTTGAGTAGGATAATTGATTAAAACAGCTTTGTAGGGGCCCTTGAATACAAATAGACTTCCTGCAGCTACTCCAATCACTCCATGTTTATCAATCACTTTTTCTATATCAGCGAGAGACCCCGCACCACCTAAAACTGTCAAAGGAATAGAAATTGTTTCAGCTATTTTATCAATCAAATTCAAATCATAACCTTTCATTGTACCATCCTGATCAATCGAATTAATTATGATTTCACCAGCCCCAAGATGCTCTAATTCGTTAGCAAATTTAGTTGAATTAATTCCTGTAGATTTTTTACCATTATGAGTAAATACTTCATAGCCTCCAAGTAGTTTTTTTTTTACATCTAAAACAACTATTACACTTTGTGAACCAACACGTTCTGCAATTTGAGTAACTAATTTAGGATTATATATTACCGCACTGCTTAAGGCTATTTTTTCAATTCCAAGTCCAAATATTTTTTGAGCTTGTTCTACTGTTTTCACTCCCCCTCCATAACACAAGGGCATTCGAGATTGATTTGCTAATTTTTCAATCAAAGTATAATTTGGTTCTTTATTTAATACCGTAGCATCTATATCAAAAAATGCTAATTCGTCTACTTCTTTTTCGTTAAAAATTCTAACTGCATTAATGGGATCCCCAACATATTTAGGAGATTTAAAATTTACTGTTTTTACTAAACCCTTATCATGAAGCAATAAACTTGGAATTATTCTAGGACGTAACATTATTAGAGTTTTGCAAAATTATACAATAATTTTTCACCGTATTTATGGCTTTTTTCAGGATGAAATTGAATTCCATAAATATTATCCTTGTTAACGGCAGAGGAAAAAGATATTCCGTAATCAGAAACAGCTATAGTTTCCTCTGGAATTTTGCATTTAAAATAAAAAGAATGTAAAAAATAAAAAATGGCATCATTTGTTAAATCAATAAAAAGTGGGTGATCTTTAACCGGCACTACGTCATTCCAACCCATATGAGGAAGTTTTGTACGCTGTAGAATTAAATTCTCATCAAATTTTAAAATTTCAGAATCAATCCATTTTAAACCTTCTAAATTTCCTTCATCGCTTCTATTTCCCATCATTTGCATACCTACACATATGCCAATAACTGGAACTCGTTTCTCAAGTACTAACTCATCTAATTTTTCACGCATACCAGAAGCATTCAGTTGTCCCATAGCATAATCAAATGATCCAACTCCTGGCAAAATCAATTTGCTAGCACCTAACAAGTCTTCTTGAGTTTTAGCTATTTTGGTAGGAATATCTAATCTTTTGTAGACATTTTGAAAGGCAAATATATTTCCAACACCGTAATCTATAAGTGTAATCATCTAAACAATCTTTTTTCTAATCCAAACTTCTGCATTAATCTAGCCCCAAATCTAATTATTTTAATTTTATTTTTGTAGTCATTAAAAGTTTTGTTTTGACCGTCAAAAATTGCTTGTAACTCTACTCTAGTTAAATCTAATTTATCAGCTACATAATCGAACTCTTTTTGTAAAAACTCTTCTGTTAATTCTGGGTTAGCAATTCGTTCCAATGCTTCATCACGACTCATCTGACCTGTTAAAATCAAACTTGAAAAATGAGCTCTTCTTTTTTCAAATCCAAATTTACGTGGAAGCCAAAAATCTTCATAAAATCTAGTAAACCTTGATTCATGATGTTTATGTTGAAATGGTTCCCATCCAAATTTTTCAATTAAATGTTTTTCAGCATCAGCTTTTATATAAGGAATTAAATTCAACGGTTTGAAAACTTTCATTCCTAAAATATATCTGTAATATAACTTATAAGAAAGAATATCAACAAAAGGAAAAGTCTTTAATGGTCTTTTCCCAAATTTAGAATGAATATCTTTCACTAAAAGAGTGTCAATGCCAGGAAAGCCACCCCATTCTTCTGGTTCTCTACAGCATTCTGTAGAAAAGTTACCGCCTGTTAAAACGTACTTAATTTTATTTTTTTTTGCAAACAAATAAAGCGCAGAAAAGAATGCATAATCTTGTGGGAGATCTTGATCTGCAATTTGTGATTTTAAAAAAGCAACTTGTAAGTCTTTCATCTCCTCCCAATTAATAACTTCCGTAAATAAATCTAAACTCAGTCCATTACATAATTTCTCAATATTACCTACGGCCTTATCTGTATTCCAACCTGCGTCTACATGAAACAGTAGTGGCCGAAGCCCCATTATCTCCTTAGCTACATAAGCAACATAAGAACTATCTAAACCACCACTAAGACCTATTATACAATCAAATGCCTTTCCCTTACTATCATTTTTAATTTTTTCAGCCAATTGCATTAATTCGGCTTTGCCACTTAGACATGTATGCCAGTTTGGCAGAATAACTGTATCGTAATTCCTGCAATAGTCACAGACACCATCTTCATCAAATAGAATATTAGAATCCGATGTATCCATTATACATTTATTGCACATTTGATAATCTCTATCTTTCATAGTTAATTATAATTATTGGAAAAATGTATTTTATGCTAAACTGTCATGATTAATCAAAGATAAAAAAGAATACTTAAGAAATTCTTGCAATACGCTGTTTAATAATCAAGCAATTATAATAGCACATATGTAATACGGTCCGTATCAATACTTTTGCGTCAAAACTTCCCTAATCCGAGAGCTATAAATGGGCAATCTATATTTTCCCCTAGCTTCCTCTAAGTTAGCCAGTGAAATATTACATAGAAGATTTGAATCTGTATTTAAGAGAGATCTTATTGCCGCAGCAATTGATTCAGGAGCAGCAGGCTCTATTTCGAATCCATTTACTTTATTCTTAAAAATATCTCTAATCCCATCTTGTCCTGTTGTCAATACAACACAACCTGAGGCATATGCTTCTAAAATAGAAACTGGTTGTCCTTCAAGATAACTTGTTGGCAGGCAAAACACATGTGCTTCGTTTAATAAGCATTTTTTAGGAAGGTTATCAACTTTGCCATGATATCGAATTTGAGAAAAAGATGAAATTTTTTCTTTAAACCATTTCTCATCTTCTTGTGAAGTAAATGCCCCAGCAAAATCGATTTGTACCCTTTTTTGCAAATTTTCTTCCATTTGCATAAAAGCCTCCAGCAAATCTAAATACCCTTTTTTGGGAATTAGATTACTCAAATATAAAATCCGAAGCGGCCTGACCAACTTGAATTTTGATTGGATATTAATTGGCTCAACATATAAAAATTCTGGGGCAAAATTGGGAATTATATGAATTTTTGTTTCATCAATTGCATTTTCAAAAATAGAAACATGAGATTTACCCGTAACAATTACCCCTCCTAAACGTTTAATAAAAAAGTAATTAACATTTTTCAACAAGGGTTTATTATCCCAAAGAAGACGCTTAATACTTCCACCATGCAAGTGAATGAATGTCCTTTGTAGTTTATTAAAACATACTAGATAAATCAAAAGATCTTTAATATTTCCTGCGAAAGACTCTGAAATTGTAAAGTAAATAATATCAGCCGTTTTCTTTCTTTGCCAAATAATTTTTATAATATTTAATACCTCTAAAATTCTTTTAAAACTATTTATTCCTTCTTTTAGACTATCCTTACTTAGATCAACAATTTTTAAATTGTAATGCTTGGTTAACTCCTGTTTAAGTGCTTCCGATAATAAAGAATGTCCGGTAACAGGGGGGGGGAGAGGAGCTATGTAAAGTATATTCATGTATCAAATAAATTTTAAACTACTTAAATGGTATTTTTTAAAGTATTTACAAAATTTTTAATTATTAAACCCTTCGAAAAATTCTGATTGTAAAGCTGTTCGCTGAAATCTCCCATCAATACCCAATCTCTTCTTCGGTTCAATATAGAATCGAATGCATCCTTAATACTTTTATTATTTAATGGATCAAATATGAATGCATTTTTCCCAGATACAGCTGCTTCGAAATGATTACCACATCGTTCAGATATTAAAACAGGTAATTTCATGCGTATCGCCTCTATAAGAGATAAGGGGCTTGGGTCAGAAAATGAGGGCAAAACAAAAACATTAGATCGTCGATAGAGTTTAATCATATCAGAGGTACTACAATGTCCAAGAAGTTTAATATGCTCATTCAGACTATTCGTAGCAATATAATCTTCAATAAGATGCTTATCGGGTCCATTTCCAGCAATAAAAAATTTTGCACGTTTAATATTTTCAACACCAATTCCGTTAAAAAAGTTTAAAATACCTTTATCACTTTCCAATAAGCGAACAGGCATTAGAAATACAGGAATATCATTTGTTGTACGTTGAGCCACATCGCTTTTATTTAGTAAAAATTTTTCTTCTTCTATAGTATTTGGTAAAGAAATAAAGCTATTGACCTTAATGCCCCATTTTTCAAGTGTAAGCTCGGTCATTTTTCCTGAACTTAAATGATAGCCAGCAGATGAATGGTATACAAACTTTCTGAGTAAAACTTTTACCCAGTTATCATTTGAAGCACCGATGGTCATATAGTTGGCCTCAGACCAAAAGTAAAAAGTATTCTTTATGATATTTAATCTCCGTATAAGAGCTAGGATAAGTACATCAAGATCATTCCAAGCACCACCAATAATAATGTTGGCTTTTTTATTATTATAAATTTTATAGATTAGTCTTGGATTGAAATGTACGTGAAACCGACCTATCATTCTGTAGAATCCCTTGTCAATAAAATGCTTGTGTTTTAAGCTTTCATTCTCAATACTCCAATCACGATCAGTCTCAGTAGCACACATATAAAAAACCTCAAATTCAATATTGAATTTTGCTAGTTCGTTATAGAAAGATGTTCTATATGGTGTTGGAATGTTTGTGAGAAAAATATACTTCACTAGTGATAATTTCAAATTAAACACAAAAGTTATGCTGATTTAACTCCGTCTTTAATTCTTTCTTTCTTAACAAATAAAAGCACTACATACAAGAGTCCAACTAGCATTTGAAGATACATTGTACCAGAGGTTAAATCGCCACGCAAAAGAATGAATGTATTAGATGCAAAAAAACAAGTAATGATCGTCAAAAAAACAGGTCGTTGCTGTTTTATAGATAATGAGTCATCACACTTTCTTGCAAAAAAGCCAAAAATATAAAGAAATAAAAAAACACCTGGCCAACCAAAATTCACATATCCCTCAGTCCATAATGGACTACTCACATTCAAACTTTCCAGATCCGACTGTGCAGCCACGAGGTCTGGTGTTCCAATTGGCTTATTAGGCCATACTGTTCTTGGAATCCAAAAAAAAGCAGGTAACATTACCTGATAACCCCAACTATAACCATGTAAAGCCACATATTGGGTCGTATACCCTATTATTTGAAACGAGTCGAAATTAAAATCGACTGGCAAGCCTTTAAATGTTTGCGCAACTTCCCTAACTGTATTTGTTATGGTTATTGGCTCTCCCCTAAGAATTTGCTGACCGAAAATACGTCTTGGATCAGTACCTGAAAATAAGAGTAAAAAAGCTATTGATGTCAAAGATGCCCACCTTAGAAACGAAGTAGTACCATTCCACTTCATAGAGATTAACATCGAAGTAAGAATCACTCCTCCAGACCATAAACGAGGAGCATTTAGGGGATTAGAAACAATAAGATTAAAAACTATCAAATATCCAAGAATAACTTTAAGACGGATTATATTCTTTTGTGTATAAAATAAATGCTTATTTTTAAAGAGGTATAGTACTATAAACAACAATGAAGAAGAAAGTCCCCGCAAACCAAAAATTACAAGCAGATTCTCTGCCTGAGAACTTTCAGGTCCCTGAAACTCACTTCCGCTCACATTACCATCTCTGAAGCCTAGAAAAACATTCGGTCCAAAGTACATCATTGCCAGCAATACTAAAATTGTAGTAAATACAGAAACAATAGCTAAGTTCATCAAAGAAATAATTGAATTCTGTTTAGGAGTTGTAATTGTTGAAAGTGATTTTATGGTTGTTGGTTTTTTATTAGAAAAATCAATTAATCGAGAATATCCAACTTCAAATCCGACTATACCTAACCATACAAGTAGAATTGTGTAGAACAAGAGATTTTGTGAGAAAAGTATATTGGAATGTGGCCACATTTTACTCCAAACTGAAGTCGTAGGTTGAACACCTAGAAAAACATAAACAAAAACATAAAAGAAAAGAAGTACCAATCGCCGTCTCCCCCCCATAGCAGTATATGCAAGCCTTAAAGAACTCCATAATATGATTAAGTATATAAGAAAAAAGTGTAACGTAAAACTTCCTTCTATATTTAGTAGAAGAAAACCTGGAATAATAAATCCGAGTAATAAAAAAATATATAAAGGAAATAATGTCATTAATAGATTGATTATTAATCTTTTGGCTGCCAAGAATTACCGTAACGAGGGCTAGAACCCAATCGTAAAGCCGCTTGTTGCAAAACATTAAGATCAACCATTTTAAAATGTTTGTGGTCTTCGTATGCCATATAACCTGCACGAAGAGTTATCTGGTAGTCCGCATTATTGGGGTTTCCAACTCTTGCAAGTTTTGGCCACTTAAATTTGAGATAAAGCCAGAATATTATTCGCCAAATTCTGAATTGTATGGGTGACATATATTTTTCTGCATAAATCATCTTATTCAGGTATCCACCATAAATATTCAATACTGGATGGCCAGGTTGGTAACTCCCTCCTGCTTCATGATATGCCTTAAACTCCGGCACATACATTATTTTCAAACCTGCTTTCAGAATTGCAGTAGAATAATCCCATTCCTCTTGTCCGAAGAAGTACTCTTCCGGCAGAAATCCAACTTTCTCAATTGTTGCCCGAGATAATAGTGACATTGCACCTGATGCCCAGCCAGTTTCGCATATCGAATCATACTGTCCAAAATCAACCTTACCTTTTCCCCTTGCTACACCTTGTACTCTAAAAGGATCTACATATCCACCTGCCTGCCAGAATACGTTAGACGGTTCCTTGTACATTATTTTACCGGTTACTGCACCTATATGGCTGCCTTTCTGAGCTTCAGCTATTGCGGGCTCCAGAAAGTTTGGTTCCACTACTATATCATTGTTTAGGAGCAATAAATATTCTGCACCTAAATCAATCGCCCTTCTTAGACCGGCATTGCATCCACGACTAAAGCCCAAATTACTATCATTTAAAACATAAATTACATCATTGAACTCCAACATAAGTTTTTCTATAGACCCATCATTTGAAAAATTATCTACAACAATAACACGATAGTTCTTATATGTTAGTTTTTTAAACGACAATAAACAGGAGCGGGTATCATCATAATCTTTCCAATGCAGGAGAATGACATAAACAATAGGAGTATTCGAAACACTCATGTAATAATTTTTTTAGTATTAGATAATTTTTTTAAAGACCAGCGGCCCAGTCCTCACAAAGAATGCAGTTATAATTCCTGAGTGGGATAAACATTCAAAACCATTGCTTTTAAACCATAATATGGCATCAAAAGGATCAATACTGTTACAAGCATCAGCATCAGTAGTCCAATAAATTTCATAGTTAGGCTTAATTTTTTTATATTGGATATTCTTGTATTTAAACCCTAGCAAATGTCTCATAAGTCTAAAGAGACGCCTTGGAAATATATACATTGATCTCCATAATACACTATCACGAATAGGTATGCTCGCTTTAATCAGTTTCCCTCTCAGATTGAAATCACTATAAGGCCTAACAGGATATCCATCAGCAGCCCAAGATCTACACTGCCATGCAGGGAGAAAAAAAACGACCCCATTGGGCTTCAACATTCTTTTTAATTCGAGAAGTGCATGCTGTAACTCAGGAATATGTTCATAGACCGTAATAGTCCAAATAGCATCAAATTCATTATCTTCAAAAGGATAGCTAGAACCTTTAGATACTTTATAGGGTTTATGATAAAATTTAGCTAAACTCTCTGCAATATCAGTGCCGTAGTAATCATCTACCATATCTTGGAAAAAACCTCCGGAAGATCCAATCTCTAGGCATTTTTTATCTTTAAGCTGAAACGTATTTATAAATTCTTTTAAAACAGAATAGTATGCATGGTCTTGCGCCTTCATATTTGCGTAATCATGTGCATAAGTTTCTGTTCTACGCTCATCGTAAAAATCTATGTAGTTTTTTGAATTCATAAATAATATATAATTTTAAATAATATTTTTTAGAAATTAGTATGCAGTAATATTGACAATTTCAGAAACATTAATAGAATTTCGCTTTAATGAAATTTAAAATGTTTTTTATATCATTTTTCGTCAATCCAAATAAAATTGGGCAAATGTACATGATTAATAACACAATCATTGTATAAAATATACCACTTAAAAGAAAATTCAGAAGCAAACTAAATTGATCGTTTAAAAGATAATCGAAAATTATTTTGGTCAATACAGATAAAGTAATAAAGCATCCTAACGAGATCACTTGGTGTCCTATATATTTCCAGAAATTTAGACTCAATAATCTAGAGTTATAATAAAGCTGAACAGTAACTGAGAGGACTTGAATAAAAACCATCTTAAATGCAAGGCCCGCAGCTCCACAATTGAATCCAAAAAATGTATTGGGATTCACCAGTAGGTAAAGTATAGGCAAGCCTACAATCACAAAAATAATTGCTAGCCTTGCATATAATTTTGTTTGACCTGTCGCCAAAAAAACTGAGCCACTTAACTGCCCATAAGTCTGGTGTACAGGATAAAAACACATAATTGCCACAGCCAAGTATGCATCTTTATATTCGCTTCCGGACATTAAATTTATTAACTTATCTGATTGTACAGCTGCAAAACATGAAATGTATGCAGTAAGCGAGAAGAGTAACGGAATATATCGTCTAAATAAAAAACTCATCTGTTTTAAGTCATTATTACTAAACGCAATGGAAAACTCACGAATAATAAGCATAGACATTGCCCCGCCAAAAATGGTACTAACAGTAGATATCTGGAAAGCTAGTCCATAAAATCCTTGTTGCATGCTCCCTGAATAGTACTGCAACAACCATCTGTCTATAATAATTGCTCCATACCCAAAAAGAGCGCCAACAAACATCGGGTGACTGTATTTATAAAACTCTTCAACATATTTCCTAATATCAACTCCTTCCAACTGCCAATTATCCTTTACGAAAAATCCATCTCGACGGATTATCCAAAGAAATAAAAAACCGATAAAAAATGTATTGAAATACTGAAATAAAAAATAATTTGTCAGATTTAAATGGCCTAAAAAAAACATTAACCCGATTATAATAACACCTGTTACCTTTTGCAGTATCAGACCTCTTTCGGATTTGACAGTCATGCCGTAAGAATCAGTTATATTGTTTAAAATTTGTATATATCTTGCAATAACAGCCCATACAGCTGCTGCTAAGATCATTGCCGTTTCTTGACCAGGAAAAAATAAAGTATCGTAACCAAAAAACTTTGCTATTATTAATCCTAAAAGAAATAACAATACTCCAATGGTAGTAAAATATAGGTAAAAAGCAATCAAACCAAATTCTTTCGGACGTTGAGATACCTTTACAAAAAAGCCTGATGTGTTACCAAGATCAAAAAATAAAACAATCTGTGTAAAAACACTTGTCAAATAGGAAAAATCACCTAAAGAACTTGGTCCAAGCCCTCTAGAAACCATTGACTGCATAACAATACCTATACATAAACCTGCTAAACCAGATATTAGTTTGAATAGGTAGCGTTTTCTTAACGAGTCTATTGCCATAAGATAAAAACCTTGTTAATCAATTCCAGTAAATGATATTAATGATGTTTCCAATTTTCTCAAATTAGTTCGAATCATATATCCATAGATTTGATTCTTTCTCGTAATACCTGAGAATTTAGATCATCAACAGTATCAACTTCAACCCAACCAGCGTAAACTGGAACCGATTGCACTTTGTGTCCAGCATCTATAATCGCTTGTAAAAGATCTGTCATAAATGCTTTTTCTAGAGACTTACCCCTTAAGCTTCCTGCATTTTTTGATTCGTGAAATATTTTTTTGAGCGTAGTAACACCTAAAGCCGAAAATTTAATTAATCCCATGTATTGTCCTTCAATTTCTGACAATGATTTAGGCTTTTGCCCAATTTCAGTAATTTCACCATTCTCTTTCATCTTCAATGTTTCCGCGTCATCAAGCGGATTTTCATTCCTCGCGCGCCAGTAGTTTTCCCAATCCAAATCAATTGTTACACTTATATCTGCTTCTGATTGCAGTAGTTCCTGGAGAATCGCTTTTGAATAAACTATATCTCCATAAGAGAGTATAAACCCATCTCCAAAGTCTTCCTCTGCACAAAATAGTGTCCACACCATATTTGTTTCGAAATACCTAGGATTTACTCTTAACTCCACGCCTGGTTTGACCAACAATTGAGATTTGTATCCCCCAATAAGAATAATGGGATCTATATTCGCTTTCCTAAGAACAGTCAATTGCCTATCTAACAAAGTCACCCCTTCAACTTCTACCAAGCATTTTGGCCGGTCTAATGTATATGGCCTTAATCTAGTTCCTTCACCAGCTGCCAGAATAATTGTTTTCATTGAATATGTATTTATGATTAATTAATTTAAATTATAAAATCTTTAAGCGTATAAGGAGCCCTATATGCCAAGAAACTTGAGTTTCTACGGTTTTCCTTACCATATTCAAGCGGAAAGCCTGTATTAAGATCAATAACCTCTCCACCCGCTGCTTCAAGAATTGCTTGTCCAGCTGCTGTATCCCATTCCGCACATCCCTCAAATCGGGGATACACGTCAATTTCACCTGAAAGCATTCGTACAAATTTTAAAGAAGATCCTACCTGTATTTGCTCTAATATTTTATTTTCAGTTGCAAAAATATCTGATAAATCATGGTTATGAAAACGGCTTAAAGCCATAACCAAAAATTCATTTGCAGCCTTTTGAGAGAATTCTGTTTGAATGCCATTTCTTTCAATAAAAACTTTTGATTGTCGAATACCAACATATATTTCTTCAAGTGCGGGTGCATAGACCACACCTAAAACCGGTTTACGATTTTCAATTAACGCAATATTAATTGTAAATTCATCATTATTTGCCAGAAATTCTTTCGTGCCGTCTAAAGGATCAATTATCCAATATTGATCTTCAGACATATGTAAATCATCAGATTCCTCCGAAACAATTGGTATACCCGTAGGGTTCAGATACGAAAATATAATTTTGTGAGACTCGCAATCAGCAATGGTCAGAGGAGATCCATCATACTTCCATTCATTTCTAATATCTGTTTTAAAATATGTCATAATTTGCCTTCCGGCACTCTTTACAGCATTTACTGCAATATTTTGGAGCAATCTATTCATTAAATAGCTTTTTTAATCTTTTGGTATCAGTAGGATGAAAAGGAAACTCTCGCTCTGGATGCCACATCCAACCTTCCCATGGTAATTCTTGATGTTTGATTGCTTCAATTGATCCGTCCTCTGATAATGCCATCGTTACAAAACCAGAGGGGCAATTACCTAATACCCAGTTATGATAACTGTTAACATTTTTAGGGAAATCACAATCTATTCCCTGAAAAGTCAATTCATGCCGTGTACGTACGTGACCTTCCACCCTTTGTAAAGTTGAACCTGCATATAATGCCATCATTTCTAGTCCTCGACATATACCCAGAATAGGAATGCGATTTTTTTCACACCACGCAAGTAAATAACGTTCAGTTAAATCTCTACTAGCACACTGGTTAATATCATTTCCTCCACTTAATACAACTGCTCTTGGTTTAATTGCCTCCATCCACTTCTCTAGTGCTCCAGCACAATTTATCAATCCATTAGGTATCTGGACTGGTAAAAAACCAGCTTCAATCAACCATGAGAACAATTTTTGATCTATAGCGTCTCGCACTTCACCAGTAGACTCGTTTACATCTATACGCTGAGTCACGCCAACCAAAAATGCTACTTCTGAATTACTCATGATTTTTCAGCAATAATTACATAAATATTACAAAACTGATTTGGTAAAATTTTCATTAAGCTACTCTGAATTAACTTTCCTAATCCCGATAGTTGATATCCTTCTTTCCGAGCAATATTTTCATCAAAAGATTTATGATTTTTAGCACGAAAAGCCCTGAACTTATACATGAGCGGCATATTAGTTACAGGGTTTACCGATAAAATTCTGAACCCAGCGTTTTTAAATAACGACACAAACTCGTCTTTTGTCAGATTCATCTTATGAAAAGCATTTCCTTCGCCTTGACCTGCTCCAGGAACTAACTTGTTCTTGATTTTAGATCTCTTCTTCGCTTGGTAATCTGTAATTCGATTTTGGATATTATCTGCCCTAAATGAAGCGCATATCCTACCTCCATGCTTAAGTACACGAAAAGACTCCTCTACCGCCTTTTCAACACCATGCTCAAGATTATGATATAGGCCAAAGGCCAGTAGATATTTAAATGATTCGTCTTTATAATGAAGATTTTTGATATCACCAACTTCAACTTTCAAAGTTGGGTCTATCTGCTTGAGCTTTTCGATAGCTACTTGTATAAAATCCATCCCTAGAATATCATATCCTTTATCGTGATAATACCTTACAATTCGACCAGCGCCACAGCCTGCTTCAAGAATGGGACCATCATTTCCTTGGATGGTTTCTTGGGCATATTTTAATGGGTAGACGTTACTGTTTGTCATTGGCATATCGGCTGGTATGTTTGCCCATCTATTTGTCCAATAACTTTTATTATCTGCACTTCTGTAGGTAATTCTCATTTTGCTATTTTTTTAGTTTAATTAATTTTGTTGTTAGGAGCCAGTTAGAAACTATCTCAGCAACTATTTCGTTTCCTTCAGCCGAGAGATGCCCTCCATATATATCATCTATGTAAATTTGACTCATTGGTTTATCTCGGAAAAAATTAGCCATATCAATGACATTCATTTCTTTTGAGAGTTCAGCAAAAAAAGAACTATAGGGCAACTCCTTGGATTTATCATCAAAAAAATCAAGTAGTTGAGGTATGACTAGTATTACTGGTATATGATCTCTACTTTCAGCAACATTTTTAAATTCAGATAAAATGGCATGAAGTAATTTTTTTGCGTTGGGGTTTTTGTACATTTCACGAGCCTCACGAATATTGTCTTTCATTACAAGAGCAAATGCATCACCATTATTTAGACTAGATGCAGAGATTTTGGATTCTTTCTTAACCAATAATGATCGTATCAAGGCAACGTGTCTTCTAAATGCACGAAAAAAAGAGATAAGATATATGCTTCTAAACTGATACTTCCTGAATTTATGGAGATAAAAAAAATCATGTTTCTGTATGTATGGCAGTAATTCTTTGATATTTTCAAAATCATCAACACTTTTGATGATAGTATCAATCAGCTCGAGATTACCATCTGATGTAACTGCAAAGCGAGGCTTAAAAGCAAATGTATTACCAAATTCCAGATAGTGTTTCCAGTAAGATTGTATCCTACATATCGTTTCAGGAACAAAGCACATCACCGTTACTTTTACTTCAGATGGCAACTTTTGTAGCTGATACCTAATCAAAGCTTGATCTGCGCCATAATTCCCCACACCAAAATTTAAAACACCAACATTATGGTGCTTTGTAATGCCTTCTTCCCAAGTTTCTTCGTCAGTAACTTGTCTACAAAAAGCATAAGAGTCCCCGAATACTGCTATTTGTTTAGTTAGTTCAGGTCGTGATGATACTCTTGCTCCATTCTCGTCAATATGAAAAATAATATCACCATTTCTGCCTTTTTCGCTTCCAAAAGTGTTTGGTTTACGTACCCATCCCAACTTCTGATCAAAACTAGAGTTTATAAATTTGTTTAACGCTTCTCTAGGAAAAACCGGATTTTCATCAGATTCTGTTATCAACCACTGAAAGTTTTTTCTAAGTTTTCTTATAAGACAACGAAGTAAACATTCAGCAATAATTAGCAGCAAAAAAACACAGACAGTAACAATAATAAACACATTCATCTATTTATACCTCCCCTTTATTTTTTCCAGTTGCATGATTTGCTCTACAAACTCTCTCATCTCATCCCGCCCTCTTTCATTGTCAAGGATTAAATCTGATTTAGTAGGTTCTGGAAATGGGATGTCAACACCAACTACATTTTTAATTTCACCTTTTAGTGCAGCACCATAAAGATTCTTGATCTCGCGTTTTAAGAGAGTTTCCATAGATACTTTCAGATATACCTCAATATAGTCGGGTATATTTTCTCTATTCCAGTCTTGCCATTCTGGGAATATCGAAAGCACTGCTCCAACCACATGAATACCTTCATTTGCAAGAAACCTCGATAACATTGAAATTCGTTCCGCATTTCTTCGACGTCCTTCGATGGAATGATCTACGTCATTTTTAAATAAAGAACGGATAATATCCCCATCTAGAAGAACCACTTTCTGATTATCATTTCTAATTTTAGAAACAAGTTCTCTAGCAAGAGTCGACTTGCCAGCGCCTGATAAACCAATAATCCAGATTACCATATAATTTTAATGTAAGTGTTGAATAAGAGAAGTTGAACAATCAAGCATTACGCGTTCAACTTTTGTAAGTACTTCAAATCTTTGTTCGCCACATCCAATCGCAGCAGGTATTCCAAACTCGGCGCACCTAATTGCCATATGAGAATTTGCACCTCCATACTTTGTAATTAACCCCCCAATCGACTGACTAAAAATCCAATCAAACCCTGGATCGGCATTTTCAATAAGAACTATCTTCCCGGATAATGAAATCCTGTTTTGATCTTTAAGAAGAACGCAATCACCTATTACTTTTTTATTAGTAATAAAGTTCGGTTGACTAACTTGGAAAGGAACAACATGCACACCAGCTTCATCAAATAGTACTTGAGGAAGTCTAATTGCAGCTGTGATAGCATGCCTTTCCATTTCGGATTCTACAATCAAACGTAAGCGATCTTCAATACTACCTTCAGAACTTTTCAGACTAATATCAAGGAAATCGTTAATTGGAATATATGAAAGCTCATCTCTACTTAAGCCATGAAACTCACCAAATTGAGCAATCAATTCTAACATGCTACTTACACTTTTTGTGAAAATAAATTTACCATATTCTCTACCTGCAATAGCTTGTTTAATGTATTCAAGTAGTCTATCCGCAGTAATCTCATAAATCCCCTCATCATAAAGTAATGCATCTAACTTTTCACGCTGTAAATCAGTGAGAAAATATTCGTTTACGCTTTCAACAGAACGGACATCAAGATTAAACTTACCCAAATCTTTCATCTGGTCATACCGTAAAGAATTAATATCATAAGTGCCTGGACGAAGATGTCCGTATATTTCCATAAATTTATTTCTCGGCATTTCTCCTAACTGCATCAATCTCATGTCGTCAACAAGTTCTGACGCGATAGTTCTTATACCACTCTGTATTTCATGCATATCTTCATTAGTAAAGACTCCTCGTTTTACGAGAGAAAGTAGCAGTGTACGAGCAATAAATCCATGTCTTGCCAAAACTGAAAAAGGAATTGTTCCGTATTTCACACAGTCTTCAATTATAGTGAATAAAGTTGAAAAATCTGATACTGATAAAAATTTCTGTTTTGCTTGAAGCTCTTTTAACTTCTCAATATCTGCTATAGCTTTAGATATAGACCCCGGGCTTCTTTCAGATATAAGCTCTAAGGTCTGTTTCTGTAAAGCTTTCCTAAAGTTCGTTTTTTCTTCTTCGTTTAGTAACTCTCCTGTCTGCTTTCTAATTTTTTCATCAATGTCAAAACTAAATGTTGTTATAGCTACATCGAATTCGATCTTATCATGAAGCTGCGGATTTTCTTTTAATTTGTACACCCACTCGTTGACCAGTTTTTGACAAATAGAATTTTCTAATTCAGCTGGTAAATAGGAATGAAAACTAAGTCGAGTATCTATAAAAGGTTGACCAGCCAATGAGACCATCAGAGGCTGTCCCTTAGGAACATTGTAACCCATACGTTCTCGAGCATGCCTCCATGCATTGTCCGTAATAAGTGTTCTATATAAAGAGAATGCTAGTGCCCTGGGAGCCCGCCCTATCATCTCGGCCGGATTCCAGTCTGGCATTTGACCAAGAACAGTAGTATTACCAAAAACACCTTTTTGAGGCTGCAAACGATGTCTTAAATATGATTTTATTCCCGTTAAAGCAGCATCTATTCTTTTTGCTACAGCCCGGTTCCAATTAGGCTGGGTTGTGATTGAACGAACTTGGAGCAAATAGGGTACGAGATCATTTCCCAATGCAAACTCTATATCCAGAAACTTACTTTCCATAATAGTTTCAAGTTCTGCTACTGCAACCAGTAATTTCTGAAAACGTTCTGATCTTAGAGCATTTATAGAGCCTCTATGTATATATATCGTTCGATTTGAATATTCACCACCTCCCGAAGTAACCGTGTTTGTAAATCCTGATACATCGTCATAATTGATTACATAATATGGTGCACCTGAATTAAGATCATGAGTAAAAACAACACCGCTCATAGCAGTATTGAGTACCATTTCCTGAACAATAACTTCATCCTCCCCCAAACCTGTTCCTTTCTTTTTATAACTAGCTATCACATTTTCAATAGCAATTCGAATAGCCGAAGAGTTATTTGCAGGGACGTTCAGCACAGACTCATATTCACCCGCTTTAGCATGATTAATGCCATCCTCATCGCTTGCGGAGGAGCGAATGGCCAGTAAGCAAGAGTATCCACTTCCATTTTGATTAATACCAAATGTTTTTTGAATATGCATAATTACAGCATCTGAATCATTATTCCATGTATTTACATCAAACCAAATGTTTAATGGAATTTTAAAAAAATTTAAAACACCCGAAAGACGTTCTAGCGATCTGGCTTTGGTCATACCCTTCATAGTAGTAAAATATTAACTAATTAAACATTATAATTTATACCGTTATCGCTTTAAGACACTTAAATTTTTTATAGCCCTCGACAATCCGTAAATGCAAATAGCGGTAAAGTAAAAAATAAAGCCGTTGGCATAGGCTTCACCAAAAGGTAGTATACAGAAAAAAATAAGCGTGTGTCCACTAATACTAAAAAAAATAGAATTTATGTTCCGCAAAAACGAAATAAGCAAAGGACTATTTCCCAATAGAGATTTAACAAAGTTAGATTCAGAAATAGTGGTTTCTAAAAACTGTTCGTTCCGATCAGCTTGTCGCTTGAAGTAAAACTTTAGCTCGTGAGATAGAATTTCAGAATACATAAGGCAAAAAATAGCTGATATAACAAAAATCCATGTAAAGAAAGAATTATAAAATATACCAACCGCAAGAAAGACTATAAACAATTTCACCAAATCGGTCATATGATCAATACGGAAAGCACTTTTGGAAACCTGTCTAGTCATCCTGGCTAAAGTTCCATCCGTGAAATCCAGATGTACTGAAATCATCCAGAATAGAATAAAAAAAAATCTATCATTTTTAAAAAACAATGTGAATGCCGCAATTAGAGTAAAAAAGACTGATAACCAAGTTACTGTATTTGGCTTGATAGACAATCTGGCAAATACTTTTGCTGTAGGATATGCAGTCTTATAAAGTATAAGTGAAAGTCTGTTACAAACAATTGCAGTCTTATTTGCATGTTCGCTAGAAAAAAAAGTATTGATTTTATTATAGATACTATTCATGTAATTTTAATAGTTATTAGTTTTTTTATTCTTTACAAAAGACATGAGAAAGTCGACCATGATTTTTGGATTGCCAATATTTCTCTCCATAAACATCTTTCTACCTTCTTGCACAGCAGGTGAAAACCACCAAGCTGCCGGGTCATCTTTAATTTGCAAAACAAATTGAGCAGCATCTATAGCATTTGTATGGCAAATACCCGCGTCTACAAGCGGTGTGAAAAAATCGGCATGTTCTTCTTTTAAATAATATGAATTTTTATCCCAAAATAAAATAAATGGGATGTTCATAATCAAGCATTCAAGATAACTTGTAGAAATGTAATCAATAATTACCAATTTTGCCTTTTTCATTTGGTGCTTTGATGATTCTCTTGTATCAGTTATTTCTTTAAATCCAGAGAAAAGATGACGCAAGATTATTTCCTTCTCGTAAATGAGGATATGCTTAATGTTCTGAAGTGGGTAAGGACGATAAGATATCTCGCCCAATGTTTCTGGTCCAAGATTAGTAAAGAATTCTTTAAGAAATTGGATATTACGTGGCACATTCTCTCCACTGGCGCCCCAAGCAGAAGAATAATGCTGCATTTTAACTATAAAGGGTACTCCAATATACAAAATCTTGTATTTCTTCTTAAAATGTCCTTTCTCGACATATTCATATAATGATGCCGTTGGAATAGTATTTGGGTAACCTGGTTCATTCCACCCAAGTGTAGCATATATATCACATAATTGTGAAACATGTTTAACATAATCACCTACAAAAGGGTGAAAAATACAATTATGCTCGTTATATATATGCTTGATACCTCTATTTTGAGCATATGCTAAAAATATATTAATATAGCTATCGCTCAGCCATGCTTCGCTGACAATGTATTTCATTTGTGGGAACTGATCTAAAAATTCTTCATAACTTCTTTCTATATATGAAAATTCTTCGATGCAAATTCTGGGAAGGCAGGTCGACATTGAAGAAAAAAAGAAACGGTCAAAGTCATCAAACCATTGTTCTCCAGAGGAGATAAAAGTACGAGCCTCTTCATTAATCCTATGACTACTTTTAGGTATAACTGGAATTTGCAAATTGCGTATTTTATTTCTACTACTATTCTGTAATTTAGCGTAATTACGATCAGAAAAAAAACTACCCAAAACACCCATCACAACTTCAGATTTGTCCTGCTTGAACCTTAGCATGGATACTATAAATTGAGCTAACTTGTACAAATGTCTCCATTTAAGCCGTTTCAATTTATCAAACAAACTGATTAAACGATTTTGGGATTTGTTAACAGTTGTTGAAGTATTAAACGAGGCTCTGAACCTTTCTGTTTTACCAGGATGCTTTTCAGCAAGATAAATACTAAAAATTTGTTCCTGTCCAAAATCGGAATTAAGAAAAAGCTGACGATTTTCTTCGAAATCAAACGGTAATAAATAATCGTCAGGATGTAATGCTTTGTAATCAAACTTTTGACATTCGAAACTAGTTTCTAAAATCTTATACGTTTCATAGAATGCAGTAAGATACCTGACAAATCCTAGGCTCATATATTTTTGCCAAAATTCTTTCGGAAACTGCTTCTGGTGAATATTATTAAAACGTTCAGCTAAAAGCGGCAAATACAACTCGTATTTTTTATCAACATACTGACTGTCTAATATTAAGTCTTCCTTAGTTTCACGTGTATAATGACAGATTTCTACTGAATCTATCCCATTCAAATATCCTCCAATTTCAAGCTTATGATATACATATGGCTGCGCAATAAATAAACTTTTACTATTGCAAGAGTCTATCAAATAAGCAGAGAGTATATAAAATTTTTTCATTTCCGTAAGTTTCTAATTTATCAATATAAATTAGTTATATTAGTTTATAATTTATCAATTTTGCCGGCTAGTTGATAAATATTAATGCAAATTATATGTAAAATCAGTATCTACTACTTTGTAATATACTCGTAAAGCCCAATAGATTCAGGTGCTATTGGATTTTTATCAAGTTCTAATGACATTACGAGTTTGATCTTTCCTAAATAAACAATATTTTCTGCATGAAAAAGGCTATTACCAGGAGATTTGTAAAGAATCGAATATTTTTTTCCCTTTTCATTAAGAATTTTATCCAGTAAAACTGCATACTTTTTTTTACCTTCTTCTGTGTTTTTATATCCATAGCCATCAATAACAGAGAAATAATTATTATACAATCGAAAACCTGTAGACATGCCTCCAACCATTAGTTTGCCATTCACATACTGAGATAAATCATTCATAGTTTTTTTATAAGTGAAAGTTGGATTTATAAAAATATATCTTCCTGCAAAATATAAACTTGGTACTATAAGAAGTACTAACATGAAATTCGAAAACAAATTGAGTGTTAACTTTTTCCTTGCGAATGTGAGAAAACCAAGTTGTCCAATCAAAGCGAATGCTATGATATATTTTTGATGCAGTAAAACATCCTTTCCTATAAATTTCGGCACACAGTTCATAAAAAAAACGATGACTACAAATAAAGAAACAACAAATAGATATATGCGATATCCAAATACAGCTCTACGATTTTGTAAAGAAAATAAAAATAAGTTCAGGCCTGAAGCTATCGTAAGTAATACCAAAGGCAAAAGAAATACAAGTTTCCTGTAGTAATAGTCATTAATAAATATTAGCTGTATAAAAAAAAATATTAAAATCAATAGAAGGAAAGCCTGATTTAATAAATACTTTTTATAAACATTCACTATAACAATAGGAAGTGCAGCTAACCATGTAATTAATAGAATAGGATTAAACCTAAATATATTTGTACTGACAATACCAAATATGTTTGTAAGAGACTTTTTAATAAAACTTGGGCCTGTGGTATTAACAGAGTTTGGTAGATTTACACGTTCAACAAAACCAGTATATACTGCAAGTTGGTCAATATAGGACTTGCCATAAAAGAGTCTAAGCGTATACTCGTATGACAGGATACATATTATCCCACCTATAACAAAGAGAAAAGTATAAAAAGCAAGTCTTTTAATACTACGATTCCAATTTGCGTAAATACAAATTCCCCATATGGCAGGAATCAAAAAAGCATTGCTCGGATATACGTAAAGTACTGCCGAAAAAGCGATGAATCCGGATGCAAAAGTGAACCACGGTAATCCTATATGCTTATGTGCAAATGAGGAAGAAAAGAAATACATAAGTATAGCCAAGGAAAGCATTCGAAATATAGTAGGCTCTGATACACGGCTAGCTAATAAAAAGGGGAAGTCAAAGGCAAGATAGACGGCACAACCGAATACTACAAATTGTGATATAGTAGACTTCCAAACATCTCTCTGTTGACTTTTAGAAATGTAGTTTTGCAAAGTAAGATAAAATAAACCAAAAATCCCTAAAGATGCAATTACAGATGACATTCGCAAACCAAAATAATTATTACCAAAAGTCTTTAGTGTAATAAATGTTAACAGGTTTTGAAAAATATTAGTGGGTAATGAATCGCTTTCTACATATGGTAAAATCTTATGTTCTATATCTCCGAAGCGAAACAGATTAAAAGCTGCATTATTATACCAAAATTCATCAATTGGTTGATAATTAAAGATATCGAAAGATGGCAAATCAGAATCCAAAAAAATTACTCTTGAAAAAATAAAAAAAGTAAATAATACAAGATATCTTTTACTTTTTATAAGTTTTAAGCTATTATTCTTCATGTTTTTGCAATGGTATTAAGTTAATGCGGTGAAAATTCCGCAGTTCTATTCAGAATAACTGTCTATAAACTTTTTTATTGTTGAACATATTTTTCCAACATCGGCTGTAGTAAGATCATAAAACATTGGCAGACGTAATAAAACATCCGTGTAATAATCGCTGTTGGGCAATTCTCTTCCATCATGCTTGCCATTAAAATATTGACTTTTATGCAAACTCAGATAATGAAAAACAGCCATTATTCCAGTTTTCTGCAAATACTGAATTAGATCTGTTCTAAACTGTGCTGAAGGGCATAATATATAGAACATATGCGCATTATTTGTTGCATAACTAGGTATTCTCGGAAGCTTCAAAATTCCTTTTTCTTCAAGAACAGTTAAGTGATTATGATATTCTTGCCACAAGACTCTTCTCTTCGATTGAATATTATTAATTTTTTCGAGCTGCGAATATAAAAAAGCTGCAACAATTTCAGATGGCAAGAATGAAGATCCAACATCTACCCATTCATATTTATTAACCTCACCCCTCTGTAAGGCTGATCTATTAGTTCCTTTCTCCCAGATTATTTCAGCACGGGCATTAAATTTATTATCATTAATTACAAGCAATCCTCCTTCACCAGAAATAATATTTTTAGTTTCATGAAATGAAAATGCAGACAGGTGACCAATTGCACCTAACCTTTGTTTTCGTCCGTCTCGTCCAACGTAAAAACTGTCTATTGCTTGTGCAGCATCTTCAACAATTAGCAACTCATTTTGCTTTGCCAAATTAATAATTTTATCCATATCACAAGCAATACCGGCGTAATGAACTGGTACAATAACTTTTGTCTTATCGGTTAAAAGTGCTTCTATTGAGTCTGCATCAATATTGGGATTGTCTTTATTAGAGTCAGCAAAAACAACCTTTGCACCCCGAAGTATAAAGGCATTAGCTGTACTTACAAATGTGTAAGAAGGTATTATCACTTCGTCTCCTGGATTAATTTCCGCAAGTATTGCAGCCATCTCCAAGGCATCTGTGCAACTACTGGTAAGAAGACTTTTATTAAAAGCAAAGTTTTCCTGAAAAAAATTATGACATTTTTTAGTAAATTCACCATTTCCTGAAATTTTTCCAGAATTAACAGATTTTATTATATACTCAACTTCCTTTCCTGTAAAGAAAGGCTTGTTAAAAGGAATAGTCATTTAAATCTAATTTATTAATTTTTAAAAATATATTTTTTCAACAGCACCTACTTTGTTGAAACTTCTTTTTTTACCACCAAAAAAATGTAGTTTGAGGTAGAATATTTTCTGATTGACTTTTTTAAACTTTTTCATTATCTTTTGAATATTACATATGCCTCTTTGAATCCGCAAGATCTGAAAAGATTCATACTAGCTTCATTACCTAACTTAACTTTACCCTCCGCACTCGGCCAAATCTTCATACCTTCTTCAATCATAAACTTACCAACTCCTCTTTTTTGGAATGCAGGGTGTACACAAATACGAATATCAGCATCAATTACACCAATATATCCAACAGGTGAATTATCAATCAATGCAATTCTATAATATTTGTGGTGAATGGCCATATATGCTTCCTGCATTTCTTCTGTTATATAAGTTGATTTAATAAAACCATCCATAACTCTTTCATCATTTCGGAGATTTCTAACAAACTCCCAATACTTTTTTGTACAATCTACTAATTCCATATAATTACTTTTTCAATGTCGTGTACATTATTATTATTCCTAAAACTTGTAAATATCGTCTTTAAGTTGTGACAACCATCTTTTGTGTCAAATAAGTACCAATATCAACATAAGAGTTTTCGAAAAATACTTTGAACAATTCATAGATTACCAAATTTGAGAATTATGAAATTGAAAACAATCAAGTTGTGTTCTTTATTTTCAATTAGACATATCTATATAAACGTAATTATCCAATCACCCATCTACGTGTCAGGCAAGATTACTTTTTCAAAAATGAAATTCTTTTATCTGACAAGATTGTTTATGTCAACTTTGTAATTATTCGTCATTGCTCTGTCTCGAACAGAAACAACAAACCAGACTTCGTTCACGTATGTATTTTCAGATACTACAGTGTTAAAAACACTATTGTCTTTTAAGCTCATGAGAAAAAATACTATTTTTTTACTTTTTTTCACTGACAATTTTATCAACTATATACAAAGGTCTATTTTTTACACCCTCAAATGTTTTACCAATATATAATCCCACCAATCCTAATGTGATAAGAAGGGAGCCAGATAAAAACCAGATACTGATCATTAGGCTTGCATAACCAATCACATGAATCTGACCCGAAATCCATTTAATTAGAGTAAATACAGCCACTATCATAGAAAGAAAGGCAATACCTAACCCTAAAGTAACCATTAATCTCAATGGTTTTACACTATAAGCTAAAATTATATCAATGGCTAGATTGACCATGTTACGAAAATTGTAACTACTTGCGCCTTCACTTCTATATGCATGTTCAACATCAATTTTAACACTACTAAATCCCACCCATTTAACCATAGCAGGGAAAAATCGAATACTTTCCCTTAGTCGCTTTATTTCATCAACAACCTTGCGACTATAGATTCCAAAATTAGCAATAGATTCATCTTGATAAGATCCTGTCAAATATCCCAGAGACAGATAAAAAATCTTTGAGTATAGTTTTTTGAAAAACCCGTCTTTTCGCTGACACCTACTTGCAAGAACTATATCATACCCCTCAATGGCCTTGTCAAGCAACTTGCTAATAGCTTCTGGCTGATCTTGTAAATCACAGTCCATTACTACTACCCAATCACCATTTGCATAATCAAGGCCTGCAGTTATTGCATGATGTTGTCCGAAATTCCTACTGAGCTTAATTCCTGTTACATGAGAATTTTCTCTAGCAATCCTTTCAATTACATTCCAAGATTTATCCGGTCCACAATCTTCTACAAGAATTATCTCATAGTACTCTGTGATTGGCCTAACATTATCTTCTATACGCTGAACTAATTCTGGAATTATTTTTTCTGCACGATATACAGGGCTAACAATTGATAAAAAGGCCATTAGATTTTAGATTTATATAAAAACAAAATATTTTGCTATTTATTATATAATCAAAGGTCATCTAAACCTTCATTATATACATTATGTCGTAACTTCCAAATCCCATTAAAATCCTTCCCCCATAAATGTGGTGATCTGAATTTATCAGTTAATTCATTGATAAAATAATCTTTTTTTATATCTAGAAATTCCATTATTTCATCAAAATATCTATCTGGAAATTCACCATCAAATTTTTTTACTAACGCAATGCCCTCATCGCGTGTAATATGATTGTTTCTAATTTCTTGTGAAGCATCATATGTAGCTCTACCTATGCCAAATTTTATATAAGTAGTGTAATAATGCAAATCGTCAATTTTATCATCTATACTATTATATTTACTATAGGTGCCTTGTGTTCGAAATGGCCTGGCTTTAAATCCTGTATTATCAACTGCGTAATAATAAACCTCTTGTGGTGTCCATCTTAAATAATATCCTAAATAATGAACCTCAATATTTGATTTGTTTAGCTCTTCAATTGTTGCCGGTAGAAACAATTTTAGATCTGAAAGACTTAAGTCATGTTTTTCTTGTAATTCACCAACAGAAACACCACCTAAATACATATCTTCAAGATTATCAGTAGCGAATATTGATTTTTCCCTTAGTGAAGTATTATTATCTGCAATTGGATTGCCATATTCAGCTTCATTTTCTCCATAAAAAACTAAAGGAATTTTCATTTGTGCTGCGATTTTTGGCGCTAGGTTTTTTTGACCAAAAAAGAAAGTTTGAAATGGATGATAAATATTTTCTATAGCTAACCTGGTTAGTTTTTTCATGACTTTGCCATTTGGTTTAAAAGTCACATTATCGAAACCGCCAACTTCAATCCAGTTTTTCCAATTATTATATCCATATTCTGTATACAAAATTGGGGGCCAGGTATATGTCAATGGATTCATGCCGTATTTATATTTTAGAATATGGGCCTGGTATGCACTATCTTTTCCACCACTTCCCGGAACTAAACAATCATAGGATCCATCTTTACTTCTATGCTTGTCTAATAATTTCAATAACTCTTCTTCCCTTTTTTCCCAATCTATTTGATTTTTCTTTTCGTTTGCTCTACAGGCATCACATACACCTTCCTCATCAAATACAATTGTTTTTTTCTTACTATTAATGTTATGTTTAAACTCTGTAGCTGAAACCGGCCTTTGGTTACTCATTAAACATTTTTTACAAAATTTTACATCAGATGGTAAACCATACATTGTTTTTTGCATTTTGATACTTTTTATATTTTAATACTTATTTGACTTGCCCAATTTTGATAAATTTTAATTCCTTCTTTTGCACTCTTTTCGGGATGGAACTGTAGGCCAACTATATTGTCTTTAATTACAGATGATGCGTATTCTATCCCCCCGTATTCTGTATATGACAAAATGACGTTTTCATCTTTAGGAATTGCATAAAATGAATGTACAAAGTACATATATTCGCCATCATTAATGCCTTCTAAAGGAGAATTATTCCACTCTTTTTCGCGAGATTTGTGTATTTTATTCCATTGGATTTGGGGCACTTGTAAAAAATTATTTTCATTATTTGTTTTAGGAAATTTCACAATATTTCCATGGATTAAGTCTAAGCCTCTATTAATTCCAAATTCTTCGCTTTGGCTAAACAAAAGTTGCATACCTAAACAAATTCCTAAAAATTGTTTTCCTGTTTTTACGAAGTCATGTATAGGTTCAATTAGGTCATTCATTTGCAGTGAATTCATCGCCTCGCCAAAGGCTCCAACTCCAGGAAGGATTAGTGCATCTGCATTTCTTATTACTTTTTTGTTTGATGATACTACTGAATTTAGTCCAACAGATTGACATACTTGATTTATGCTAAAAATATTACCTAACCCGTAATCAACAATTACAACATTTTTTTTCATACTTCTTTATTGATAGGCCTACAAATAACTTTTTCTTTTATTAAATAATTCTTAAGTTCTGGTATTGTTGTTGTATTGACTTTATTGAAATTATTGCCACTCATAATAAAAGTTTTATTGCCTTCCAAATTATTATTTTTACTTACTTCAATATTATTAATAGCTGAATAATGTAGCGCCGAAGAAATACAAAGAGCTGCAACTCCTTTATTTATTGACATTTGTATGTTATTCAAGTCACTTGCACCACCATGTGCAATTACAGGAATATTAACCTTTTCACAGATTAAATTAATTAACTCCAAATCATATCCCTCACCAGTTCCATCATTATCAACAGAAGTCAATAAAATTTCTCCAGCACCAAATTCTTCGACTTTTTTTGCCCAATAAGAAACTTCAATACCTGTCTCCTCTCTTCCATTATCAACGAAAGCATGATATTCTCCATTTTTTTGTTTAATTGCCTCAATAGCAATTACAATTGTAGAAGAACCATATTTTTTACTAGCTTGTTTAATTAAATCGGGATTTCTAATTGCGGCAGTATTTAAGGTCACTTTGTCTGCGCCAGCCCTTAAAACCATATTAATATCCTCTATATTTCTTAATCCTCCTCCAACAGTTATTGGAATAAAAATGTTTTTAGATGTTTTATTAATTATATCATGTAAACTATTTCTTTCATATAAACTTGCAACAACATCTTGAAGTATTATTTCATCAGCACCATTTTCATAATAAAATTTTGCAAAATCTTCTGGATTTCCAAGCACTCTTAGTCCCTCTAAGTGTATTCCTTTAACTAAATTTGGACCTTTGATATCTAATCTGGGTATAATTCTTACCATTTTTAATTTTCGATTAATCCTTAATTATTGAATTTGCAAATCTATTTCAATAGATAAAATTCTGCGATTTTCCAATCGTTTATGTCGTCAATATCAATACTTCTTTCATTTGGCATTTCCATTTTTTTCACATTTTTCATACTATGTAAGCCAAACTTTATGAAAGAATTCAATTTAAAGAAATACATTGATCCATTATACTCAAAAACTTTAGGGCAATCTTGCCTACGGTGATATGAACCCGTTTTACTCTTTATTAAAAATCCAGATCGATTTTCTTCAAATAAATTAAAATATGGATTTGATTTTGACTCTTTAACACTTACTACCATGTCTGTTTTTGCATCAATTAGTTTAATTAAATTAAGATAGTCATTTTTAATTCTAATTGGTGAAGTTGGTTGGAGGAGTAAAACATACTTAAATTGTATTTTTTTTTGCTTATAAAAATTTATAGCATGTTCAATAACATCAGTCATTCCTGAAGTATCATTAGATAAATTTTCTGGCCGTCTAATTATATTTATTTCTTCATAATTATTTATAATCTTCATTACTTTGGGATCATTTGTCGTTACACATATTAAATCATTTTGAGACTTAATATTTAATGCAAACTCAAGTGTATATGAAATCAATGGTTTCCCATTTAATTTGCGTGTGTTTTTTCCAGGTAGCCCTTTTGAACCAGCCCTTGAGGGTATTATTATAAGTGTATCCATCAAAAATTAATATTATTTATATCATTTTGAGCTCTTTTAAAATCGTCATGACTACCAACGTCTAACCAATAATCCATTAATGGATAAGAAAAAATTAACTTTTTCTCTATTAGTAATTTTTCAATCAAGTCGGTTGCATTAAAAAATGCACTTTTAGGAATATAACTTAGTGTTGATTTTTTTAAAAGGTAAATTCCGCCATTTGAATAATATGTATATGTTGGCTTTTCTTTAAAATTTGTTACACTCGAGTCATTTATTTCTAAAACAGCATAAGGTATATTTACATCATAAGGTATAGTAACTACACCTAAATCTGCATTAGATTTTACAAAATCGAGGAAAAATTGCTCATAATTTAGATTAGTTAAAATATCTGAATTTGTAATTAGTATATAGTCATGTGAAAAGTTTTCAACTTTTGAGACTGCTCCTATTGTTCCCATTGGTTCATCTTCCCTAATATAATTAATTTTTATGTTTCGATTTTGGCCATCACTGAAGTAGTTTTCAATTAAATCTCCTAAGTAATTTATAGAAATCCAAAAATCAACTACTCCAAATAAAGCAAGCCTGTTAATATTATGTTCTATAATTGGATTATCTCCAACTATTAACAGCGGCTTTGGAATCTCTTTTGTTAAAGGCATTAATCTTTGTCCTTTACCACCAGCCATTATAACCACATCAATTGGTAAATATGATTTTTTTTCACGAAAATTTATAATCCTTGTAATTTTATCTTTTTCATCCAAAACCGGAATTATCCTATACAAACTCTCCCGATATTCTATCAACTTACTAATATCGATTTCTCCCATTCTAATATACTTTGGTTTGAGTTGAATAATTTGATCAATAGTTTCATTAATTTGAATATTTTTTAACAACCCTCTTCTTACATCTCCGTCTGTTAATGCTCCTATTAATATATTATTAAGATCAACAACAAAAAGTATTGCATCTTGACCTAATTCATTTAGCCTAGCCAGAGCTTCTTTAATTGTACTCCCTTTAGTAATTAAATGTTTTTTTATTTCTTTCATTTATCAATATATTTAATCAATTGAAATGCTTCTGCATAATTTACCCCAACTGTTGCTCCTCTATAAGTTGCTATTGCTTCAATATTTTTTATACTTCTTGGAAACGGATGTTCTCCTAATTCGGAAACAAATATTTGCATAATTTCTACTTTTTTTTCTATAAAACCAGAAATATCGACAAAATAGTTTGGCTGAAAAACCCTCTCAGGTAAAATTGGAGCAAATTCTGTTTCAGACAAACACTCATACATTAACACTTTCTTTATATAAGGATGCCTAAACGATTTTGTACATGACATAACCGAATCAAATACTATTCTGTGATCAGAATGAGCATCAGACCTATTCATAACATATATAATCTCTGGTTTTAATTCTTGAAATATTTTAGAAATTTGGTTTACAAGATCAAATAATATTGTGTCATTTAACTTCATTGTCGGATAGCCAAGTTTATAAACATTTTTAAAGCCATACATTTTAGAAACTTTTTCAATTTCTTCGCTTCTAGTCAATACTCTTTCTTTTGAAAATCCTTCTTCTTCAAAAACATCTGTAACTATCAACCAGTTAATCTGATCACCTTCATAAAAATGCTTTAACAAGGTTCCGCCTGCACCTAACGTTTCGTCATCTGGATGTGCTGAAATTATAATTACATTTTTCATATTTTTACAAATATTCTCCTATATTTAATGTTGGCAGCTCGTGGTCAGTTAATAAAATTGAAGTATCTCCTGTTTTGATTTCTATTATATTACCATTTATAGAAATCACTTTTCCTGGTTCATAATTGATATTATTATTAAATCCTAATTCACTTTTCCAGATTTTATATTCTACTCCATCCTTAACACAGTGTGCGCCAGGAAATGGCCTTGTTAATCCGCGAATTAAATTTATTATTGCTTCAGATTTCATTCTAAAATCAATTAATCCATCAAATTTGTTTCGTTTTCTCCAAGTATTCCCTAATTCATTCTGTTTTTGCTTACTTAATGAATTTGAAATAAGTTTAGGATAAAATCTTTCTATTTGTTTTAATGCGAGACTTGTCATTTTTCGATATAAATCATTAATATCTTCATTAAATGATATATCAAATTCTTCCTGATCTATTATATCTCCAGTATCCGCACCTTCATTCATAAAAAAATATGATGATCCGGTTTTTTGTAAACCTAAAACTTTTGCCCAAATTAACGGATGTCGTCCCCTGTTCATAGGTAACATAGCAGGATGAAAACCAACAACTCCTAGTTTTGTCAATTTAAGTAAGTCACTTTTTATTAAAGATGACCAACCAAAACAAAAAATAATATCTGGATTTTTTTCTGAAATCCACTTAATATTATTTGGATGATTTATATCATTAACATATTTACATGGAATATTATTTTTTAGAGCTATTTTGGAAAGGTCTGAAAAATCGGAATTATATGTTGATCTCTCTTTAGTAACTATACCTACAACATTTGCATTTAATTCGAGTAATTTTAAAAGTGCTTTTTCTGAAAACGAAACACATCCTATGAAAACTATCTTCATTGACATAAATTATAAAATCTTTTTTTTACTAAGTCGCTGCTAACTGAAACCTTTTTTAATATTCTAACTATTTCAATAGAAGCGTTTCTACTTCCATATGGATTTTTAGTTGATAAGAGTTTTTGATTGAATTTTTTTGACAAAGCAATTTCAATTGAATTAATTATTTCTTTTTTTATTGGCTTACAGTTAATGACACTTGGGCCAAATACCCTACCTCTTTGTCTATCCCCAATGTTAATAGTAGGCTTTTTAAATGACGGTACTTCGATCAATCCACTAGATGAATTTCCAATTACTAAATCCGAGTGTTTTATTGCAGACAAATATCTTAATTGTCCTAAAGATGTATAAGCTTTAGAAATATTTTTGTTTTTTGAAACAAAATTATGAATTAAATCAATAATTATCCTTCCGTCATTATCGGCATTAGGCAATGTAAAAATAAATGTGGTGTTTTTGAATGTTTTTAGGGCTAATAATAAATTCTTGAACTGTTCTTCAGCAGTTGATTTTTCAAGCGTTACTGGGTGAAAGGTAATTAAAAATACTTTCGATGATAATTTTAAATCTATTGAATTTTCAAAATCAATTTTATTTAAAAATTTAAGCTTATTGATATTTTCAATTCCAAGTGCCCCAACATTAAAAACCCTATTCGGGTGTTCACCTAGTTGTATAACTCTTTTTCTATACTCTTCAGTTGAAGTAAAATGTATATGTGACATCTTAGTTATTGAATGCCTGATTGGTTCGTCAATTAACCCTTCAGTAGCTTCACCACCATGGCAATGAGCAATAGGAATTTTTGAAATCATTGCAGCAGTTGCTGCTGAAAAAATTTCAAATCTATCTCCTAGTAATAATACTAAATCGGGCTTCAAATCTTTAAAAGCATCTGCAAAACAAATAATCCCAACTCCAATGCTTTTTGATATCCCAGTAGATGTATCTGAAGACAACAACAATTCTATTTTTCTATCAATTTTGATTCCTTCGTCTTCAATTTGTTTATAAGTTAACCCAAATTCAGGTGAAAGATGCATTCCTGTAACTATTAATCGAACTTCAAAATATATGTAAGAAATTAATTTTTTAATTGTCCAATATAGTAAACCATATTCTGCTCTAGTACCAGTAACTATACATATTTTCATTATATGAAGTCAGTTGTTTTTATTAATTCATTTTTTTGAACATTTCTGGATAAGGTTTTCCCAATAAGTTCTTCGTAATTCATTGGGCTAATTCCATTTCCAGGCCTAAGTGTTATCAAGTTTTTTCTTTCAATTATCGATCCTTTAATTAAGTCATCATTATAATGTAAGCTTTTTCTCACTACGTCTAAGTTTTTTTTCTCAGAATCACTTGGTTGCTTAATCCCACTTCCTGAAATTGCTTTTTCTATATTTCGTATTGAAGTAACCATTTGCTTAAGCTCTTCTGGAACTAAAGATGCTAAATGATCTGGGCCAACCATATTTCTGTCTAACGTAAAGTGTTTTTCTATTATTACGGCACCTAATGCTACTGCTGCAATTGGAACTTCTATGCCTAAGGTATGATCGGAATATCCAACATTTACTTCAAGTTCTTTATGAATTGTGCTCATAGCAAGTAAATTTACATCTTGCATTGGTGTTGGATATTCTGTATTACAATGAAGAACTGTTATATCATTTTTTAAAATTTGATGTTTTTTAAAAATGTCAATAGCATCTTTTATTTCTTGTAAATTTGACATACCTGTTGATATAACAACTGGTTTACCTTTTTTTGCAATATTTTCTAAATATGGCTTATTAGTTATTTCACCAGAAGGTATTTTAAAGAAATCAATTTTGAGGGTATCGAGGAAATCAACACTCTCTTCATCAAACCCGGTTGAAAGAAATTTAATACCGCATTCATTTGCATATTTAATTAGTTCATAATGCCATTGGGGGGGCATTTCTAATTTTTTTAACATTTCATACTGTGTGTCTCCTCCATCTTTAAAATTAGTTTTTTGATATTCCGCTTTTTGAGCAGTTTTTGATACTATTTTATCGGCTTTAAAAGTCTGAAACTTAACATAATCAGCTCCAGCATTGGCAGCTTCTAAAATTAATTTTTTTGCATAATCATAATTACCATTATGATTTACACCTGCCTCTGCAATAATTATTACATTTTTTTTCATTATATTAGTCTTCCTGGATTTCCTACTATTTTGGAATTATTACTTACGTTTTCAATTATTACCGAACCTGCCCCAATTATGACATCGTCACCTATTTCAACACCTTGTTTTATTACCGAATTAGCGCCAATAAACGTCCTATTTCCTATTTTTACATTTCCAGCAAGTACTGCACCAGGCGCAATATGTGCAGCGATACCTATTTCACATTCATGTTCTATTATACAACCTGTATTTAAAATTGTAAAATCTCCAATATTTGAAAATGCATTTACGTAGACCCCTTTCGAGGCAAAAACTCCTACCCCAATATTTGCAGTTTTTGATATAAAAGCATGAAAATCAATCACACTTACTATTATTTGTGACTTACTTAATATTAATTGCGCAGCTTTATATCTCAAGTTGTTATCACCTATTCCTAATATAAAATTCAAGTTCATCTCCCACCCTCTAAAATTCATGTCTGTCTCACATCCTAAATAAATAAGATTAAATGGATTCTTCTCCGCTTCGTATAAATTTGAATAATAATTTAATATATTCCCTTTAGTTATAAAAGAATCAGCCACTACATATGCATGACTATTATATCCGATTATTGCATTATTACAATCTAACACTACTTGGAATATTTACAATTCTATCTTCTAAGTAAATTGCATTTATTTGTGAATCCCTTTGAAATTTTGAATATTTTGAAGACTTAAAGATTAATTGCCAAATTGGTCTAGTCATAACCTTTTTATCATTAGAGTATTTCAAAAACGAATCTCGCTCTTTTTTGTCAGAAAACTGGATACACATAAGCCAGTAATTAGCTTTTGTATATTCTAATTCAGTTCTAAAATTAATACCAATGGTATCAAAATATTTTTTATATTCTTTAGCTAGTGTTCGTTTATTTTCTACAAACTCATCTAATTGTTCCAACTGTGCACATGCAAGAGCAGCATTTAAATTCGGCATTCTAAAGTTATATCCAATTTCGTCATGTACATACTCATAAGGATGCGGAATCTTGGCAGTTGTAGTTAGATGTTTCGCTCTAATACCAATATTTTCATCATTTGTTAAAATTACACCTCCTCCTCCACAGGTAACAACTTTATTTCCATTGAATGAATAAACGCCAAGTTTTCCAAAGCTACCTGTTGGTTTGTTTTTATATAAACTTCCGATTGATTCTGCTGCATCTTCAACTAGTGCAATATTCCATTTATCACAAATTGCAACTAATTTATCAATATGTACTGGAAATCCAAAAGTATGCATAGGCATGCATGCAGAAATTTTCTTATTTGTTTTTTTATTATAACACTTGCCATCCCTAATTTCACAATTTTCTAGTAAAAAATTTTCAACTGCTTCTGGAGATAAGCCCATTGTATCTAAATCCACATCCAAGAAAACAGGGGAAGCCCCATTATAAATTATTGCATTAATTGTTGCTATAAACGTGAGTGCTTGGGTTAGTACCTCATCTCCATTTTCAACTCCAGAAAGTCGTAAGGCTACTTGTAATGCTGAAGTTCCATTTACCACTGCAACAGCTTTTTGAGTTTTAGAAATTGTTTCTATCATAGATTCAAATCTATCAACATATGCTCCTACTGAAGAAACAAATGTTGAATCTATGGCATCATTAACATATTTTCTTTCATTGCCCCTAAAACGTGGCTCATGAAGTGGTATAAAATTATTAGTTTTAAATTGATCTCTAATGAATGAAGTTATCTGATTATTTTTCATTATTTATAATCTATTATATAATTTCCATATTTATTTTTATTCAAATTAACATCGGCAAACAAGCCCAGGTCAAAAGCATTAATTAATTCTTTTATTCCATCTTCAACTGTCCAATTTGGAGTAAAGTTTAAAATAGTCTTCACTTTTGAAAAAGAAACTTTATAATTTCGAGGATCAGATCCATTTGCGCCATATTTTACTTTTGCATTTGGTATATTTTGTAGAATTGTATCAACGATCATTTTTTTAGTAAAATTATTTTCTTCACCTCCTGCATTAAACACTTCAAAATAAACTTCATTATTTTTAGCCTTTAATACTATATCAATTAATCGAGCAAAATCACGAACATGGCAATATGGCCTCCATGTGTTTTCATCAAATACAAGTAATTCATTTCCAAGGTATAATTCTTTTACGAATTCGCTTACACTTAAATCAAAACGCATTCTTGGTGATAATCCAAATGCAGTTGAAAATCTTAAAACTACTCCAGTATAATTGGTTCTATCTTTTTTTGACATTAAATGTAACTCTCCGGCAACCTTTGCCTTAGCGTATAAAGAAAGTGGATTCAATTCGAAATTCTCATCAGCCAATTCATTTTCTTTAATTAGTCCATAATTTGAACATGTTGAAATAAAAATAAATTTATCAATTAGTGCATCATTAAAAAAATCTATACAATTTTTTACTCCAATTGAATTAATGAGCTCAGATTCATGCGGATAACTCTTAGTAATTGGATCACCTACTAAACCTCCAAGCATCACAACATCTGTAATATCATTAGATGCAATCTCCAAGCATTTTTTATCTGAAAAATCTCCTTTTATAAATTTATAATTAGGATCTCCTATGAATGATTCGATACTTGATTGGTTATTATAAATAAAATTATCTAGGACTGTCACCTTATAACCTTCTTTCAAAAAATGTGATGTTATAATAGTTCCTACATACCCAGCACCTCCAATTAGTAATACCTTTTTCATAAATAATTTTTTTTCATTATTAAATTCTAAAATAGTTTTTTAACCCTTCTGTCAAATTAAATAACAAATAGTTTGTCTCAATTTGCTTTTGAATTTTGAAAGTACTCAATGTTACCTTTATGAATTAGATTGAAATATCCACTTACTATAACTGCTTTTGGCGTCATTTTTCATATGTTATTTTCCGAAATAATAACGCACAAAACTGCGCACATTCAACCTATTTTTCAGCCTTTTTCAACAACCCATTAACAAAATATCAAACATATAAAGTGTTTGATTTTTAGCTTATTAATGATTTATAACTATCTGCAAATACCCAATATTAGTGTGGACCACACTAATCTAATCAAACACTTTTTATGCAACTAACTTTTTATATAGTTGTCCGAAAACCAAATACAATACCGTTAAAAATCCTGCCAAGAATCCACCTAACACAAATGACTTTATTCTTCCCAATTTTTCTTTTTCTAATGGTAAAATGGGTCTATCTATTAATTGTACTAATGGGGTTTCTTTTCTTAAACTTACTTTAGATAATTCTAATTGAGCAACTAATTGAGTTAAAATAGCTGTATTGGCTTGAACGTCTACCTGCCTTCTAGTGCTTGGTGTT
>JACCDK010770393.1_pt1 | contig 38116 bp, 30 predicted proteins | sample 7445871 | NCBI WGS metagenome assembly JACCDK01 (sample SAMN15323436, study PRJNA562643) | freshwater metagenome | isolation source: river surface water | place: USA:Blue River Watershed | collected 2017-08-15 | reverse complement strand
GTCACCATTAGAATTATCCCAAAAACAGAATAGAGAAAAATTGAAAATTTAACCACTTTGGTATCGTTAAAAATCAATTTTAATATTCCAATTGAAATGATGGAGTTTAAGTAAAATCGGAAACCCAAACTAAAAAATAACCGAATCACATTCAGTTTTGGCAAGGGCGTTTGCATGTAATTTCTTTTGAAATAAGCCAGCAACGGATCGTAAAAAAGGGTGTTTTCAAAAGCTCTAATTGCAACTAATAGCGCCAATAGAATCAGTATATAGAATACAGTCGTTTTATTTTGTAGCAGATTTTTCAGCATAAAAAGAATATTTATTAACCCAAATTACCCAAAGTAAAAATACCACTCCATAAATAACTAATGGAAATAACAGATCATGAAAAAGCGAATCGTATTTGGGGAATTTATCTAAAGCCACACAAAGCAAAGCAATCCGGATAACATTCATCACATGAATGAGTACGCTTCCGTAAATAATATACAAGACGGTGGGCTTGAGTTTTCCAGTAAACGCAATGATAAAACTTACAAAAAGAATTATGATGCTTAGTGCGTTGCAGCCTTCAATAATGCGTGCGGCCCATTTGCCTTTATAAAACAATTTTACGCTGGCTTCTTTAAAATTGCTTTCAGTGTAAGAATTAGTATCAAAAATTGAAAGTACTTTTTGCGATTGATGGGCTACAACTTTTGTAAAACCATCGACTTCCATTTTGGCTACATCAAATTGATTTAAATAGCTTTGATATATAAATGTCAACACCAAATAGCTTGCGGCAAATTTGGCAAGAAATAATAAAAACGGTTTAAATTGAATGAGGTATTCTTTCAAAATTGAATTTTAACAAATTTTAGGTAAAAGTAAGAAATTGCAATGGTTACTTTTGTAAAAAATAATAAAAGATGGATTTTGAAGTATTAAAACCTAAAGTAGCTCAGATATTGGGTCAAGAGGAGATGGATAGAGATTTAAAATTGAAAAATTTATGTCAGTTTTTGTCCGATTCGGTTTCCTATTATAATTGGGTTGGATTTTATTTTGCCAATCATGAAACTAAAACCTTGCATTTAGGATCATATGTTGGTGCAGAAACCGATCATACGGTTATACCGTTTGGAAAAGGAATTTGTGGGCAAGTGGCCGAATCGAATGCCAATTTTGTCGTTCCCGATGTGTCTGCACAAGACAATTATATTGCTTGCAGCTTCACCGTGAAATCGGAAATCGTGGTTCCTTTATTTGTAAACGGAGTGAATATTGGGCAAATAGATATCGATTCTCATGTGATTGATCCATTTACCGAAAACGACGAACGATTTTTAGAATATGTAAATCAGGAGGTTGCAAAATTGTTTTAATTAGGTTGGAAGTTGGCCATTGCAAGAAAAAACACGCAACAAACCATTTAATTTCCTTGTATCTTCAAAAATAAAGTGTACATTTGCACCCGAATAGAGAAAATCTTTATTCATACATAATAATCATTTAAATAATATTGGAATGTATTTAACTAAAGAAACAAAAGCTGAAATCTTCGCTAAACACGGAGGAAAAGCAGAGAACACAGGTTCTACAGAAGGGCAAATCGCTCTTTTCACATTTAGAATTTCACACTTAACAGAGCACTTGAAAAAAAATCGTCACGATTACAACACAGAGCGTTCGTTAGTACTTTTAGTAGGTAAAAGAAGAAGTCTTTTAGATTACTTAAAGAAGAAAGATATCAATAGATATCGTGAGATTATTAAAGAATTAGGTATTAGAAAATAATACATATATAAAGAGGTGCCTGCGCGCCTCTTTTTGTTTTTAAAATAAATAAGAAAGTTTCGGTTTTTCATTGGGTTATCACAACTACTACAACAACACAACTAACCTAATTGTATTAACGAATTAAATTTTTATGATTCCAAAAGTAACCCAAGAAACAATCGATTTAGGTGATGGAAGATCTATCACAATCGAAACAGGTAAATTAGCAAAACAAGCAGATGGTTCTGTTGTTGTAAGATGCGGTGATTGTATGCTTTTAGCTACAGCTGTATCAGCAAGAACATCAAATCCAGGTGTTGACTTTTTACCATTAACGGTAGATTACCGTGAAAAATTTGCAGCTGCAGGAAGATTTCCTGGAGGATTTTTCAAAAGAGAAGCACGTCCAAGTGACAGCGAAGTATTAACCATGCGTCTTGTAGACCGTGTATTACGTCCGCTTTTTCCAGATGATTATCATGCAGAAACACAAGTGATGATTCAGTTAATGTCTCACGACGAAAATGTAATGCCAGATGCTTTAGCAGGTCTTGCAGCATCAGCAGCATTAGCAGTATCAGACATTCCTTTTTATAACTTAATTTCTGAAGTTCGTGTAGCACGAATTGACGGAAAATTAGTAATCAACCCAAGCAGAGCAGAATTAGAAAATTCTGACATCGATATGATGATCGGAGCTTCTTTAGATTCAGTTGCGATGGTTGAAGGAGAGATGAAAGAAATTTCGGAAGCAGAAATGGTAGAAGCTATCAAATTTGCTCACGAAGCGATCAAAACTCAAATTTTAGCTCAACAACGTCTTCGCGAAGCAGTTGGTTCTCCAGCTTACAGAACTTATGAAGGTGAAGTAGAAGACGAAGCAGTTTACAAAAGAGTAAAAGCAGCGGCTTACGATAAATGTTATGCAATTGCTCAAGAAGCTTCAGGAAAAAGTGAAAGAAGCGAAAAATTTGCTGCAGTGAAAGACGAATGCAAAGCTTTATTTACTGAAGAAGAATATGCTGAAAATGCAGATTTAGCTGGATTAGTAGGTAAGTATTTTTACAAAACCAATAAAGAAGCGGTTCGTAATGTAATTCTTGAAAAAGGGTTGCGTCTTGACGGAAGAAAAACAACCGAAATCAGACCAATTTGGTGTGAAACAGATTACCTTCCATCAGTTCACGGATCTTCATTGTTTACTCGTGGTGAAACTCAAGCTTTAGCTACAGTAACTTTAGGAACTTCAAGAGAAGCAAATCAAATTGATTCGCCTTCAGAACAAGGAGAAGAAAAATTCTACTTACACTATAATTTCCCACCATTTTCTACAGGAGAAGCTAAACCTTTAAGAGGAACTTCAAGAAGAGAAGTTGGACACGGAAACTTAGCACAACGTGCTTTAAAAAATATGATTCCTGCAGATTGTCCTTACACAATTCGTATCGTTTCAGAAGTATTAGAATCTAATGGTTCATCTTCTATGGCAACGGTTTGTGCTGGTACAATGGCGTTAATGGATGCTGGAGTTCAAATGGTAAAACCAGTTTCTGGAATTGCTATGGGATTAATCACAGACGGAGAAAAATTTGCAGTATTATCTGATATCTTAGGAGATGAAGATCACTTAGGAGATATGGATTTTAAAGTAACCGGAACAAAAGACGGAATTACTGCTTGCCAAATGGATATCAAAATCGAAGGATTGCGTTATGACATTATGGAACAAGCATTAGGTCAGGCTCGTGATGGAAGAATGCACATTTTAGGTAAACTTACCGAAACTATTGCTACTCCAAGAGCAGATGTTAAAAAACATGCTCCAAAAATCATCATGAGAACTATTCCTGGAAACTTCATTGGTGCCTTAATTGGTCCTGGTGGAAAAGTAATTCAAGAATTACAAAAAGCAACAGGAACTACTATTGTAATCAACGAAGTGGATGAGCAAGGTGTAGTTGAAATCCTTGGAACTGATCCAGACGGAATTGCAACAGTATTGGCTAAAATTGATTCGATTATTTTCAAGCCAGTTGTAGGTGAAGCCTATGAAGTGAAAGTAATTAAAATGCTTGATTTTGGTGCTGTAGTAGAATATACTGCTGCTCCAGGAAATGAAGTGTTACTTCACGTATCTGAATTAGCTTGGGAGCGTACAGAAAATGTTACTGATGTTGTAAACATGGGTGATGTGTTTATGGTGAAATACTTAGGTATTGATCCTAAAACAAGAAAAGAAAAAGTGTCTAAAAAAGCACTTGTACCAAGACCTCCAAGAGAAGAAAATAAAGCTCCAAAAGCAGAATAATTACTTCTTATATAAATAAAAAAGCCCCAACTGATGTTGGGGCTTTTTTTATAACATAATCTTTTACGATTTAATTCCTTTTTTTAATTTCGAATTCAACTCTTTTTTTGCAGCCGTTGGTTGTAAATCATCCAAAACATGAATGGCTTCTTCGATGTAAATGTCTTTCGCCAAACTCTCATGCCATCTGTTTCTTTTTTCTTTTAAAGTGGCATCCGTTGCAATTTGTGCTTCTTCATAAGGCAACGACTTAAATTTTAAGTTGTTGTTGTAATCTTCAATTGACTTAAATTTTTTATTGCTTTCTTCCAATTGCTTTTGCTCTTGTTTGAATTTATCAATTTGCAAGCTGTATACATCTTCTTTACTGCGCTCCTCACGCCACTTTGCACTTTCGTCAATTAATTTCATTTGCGGATTGGATTCCAATCTTTTTTTGCTGTTGGCAATGGCTAAGTCTAAATTAAGTTGCTTGTTCCAAAGTGAATAATCGGCAGCATCAATTTTATCCCAAGGCATGGCATTATCTTCATCGCGTTCACCCATTTTTAAATAAGCATAACTATCAGGCATTACGATGTCGCTTTTTACACCTTCTAGTTGCGTTGAACCACCATTAATTCTGTAGAATTTTTGGGTAGTGGTTTTAAGCGCACCCAAATCTCCAAAGGTACTTCCTCGAACAAATTGGTTCAGGTCAATTACATTTTGAACCGTTCCTTTTCCATAAGTTTGTTTGCTACCAATAACTACGGCACGTTTGTAATCTTGCATTGCTGCTGCTAAAATCTCTGAAGCCGAAGCTGAAAATTCATTAGTCATGATTACAAGAGGGCCATCCCATTCTACTTTTGGATCTTTGTCATAAAGCACTTCTTTTTTTCCTGCAGCCGATTTAATTTGAACTATCGGACCTTTTTCAATAAATAATCCTCCTATATCAACTACCGTTTTTAAAGAACCTCCGCCATTGTCTCGCACATCCATAACAATACCTTTTACGCCAGCATTTTTCAATCGCTCTAATTCAATAGCGATATCTTTTCCGGCATCTCGGCTGTCTTTATTTTCAAAATCAATATAAAATTTAGGCAGGTAGATAATTCCGTATTTCAATCCATTTTTTTCAACAATACTCGATTTAGCATAGGTTTCTTCAATTTCAACTTCATCTCTAATAATTGAAATTACTTTAATTGAACCATCTTGCTTTTTTACCGTCAATCGAACTTCGGTTCCCTTAGGTCCCTTAATTTTTTTAACCACATCGTCTATTCGCATACCCACAACATCCACAGGTTCATTATCGCCTTGGGCTACTTTTAATACCAAGTCACCCGCTTCAAGTTCTTTTTGTTTCCATGCTGGCCCACCAGATATTAACTCGGTGATTTCGGTATAATCGCTTTTCTTTTGTAGTCTGGCGCCAATTCCTTCCAGCTTTCCACTCATGCTCACATCAAATTTCTCTTTTTCATCTGCAGGGAAATACGCCGTATGCGGATCAAAGCGCGTAGCAATAATATTTAGGAAGATTCCAAACCAATCTTCTTTATCCAAATCTTTAATGAAAGTAAAAGTGTCGTCCAAAGATTTTTCGGCACTTACTCTCGTTTGTTTTTCCATTTCTTCATATGTTTTTGGAGTAATGGTGTCTTTTTTGGCAAGGCTTTCAATGAATTTGGCTTCGGCTTCTTTATTTAAATTAGCTCCTTGTTTTTTTCTGTAATCGGCTAATTTTTCTTCGGGAGTTTTATTTTTGTTTTTAATAAGTTCTTCCTGAATTTTTTGTTTTTCAACTAATGAAGCAAGGGTAGTAAGCTTAATTTGTTTTCTCCAACGTTCTTTAAGTTCTGAAACAGAAGTACAATATGGTGCCTTCTCATAATCGGTATTGATGGTTTCGTTTACCGAATAATCAATAGGATTTTTTAAAGCCGATTTATAATAGTCTTTGCTTTCCTCCATTCGTTGTAACAAACGGTTGTAGGTTAAATTGAAGAAAGAAAGGTCTTTATTTTTTATTTGATCATCAATTTCCAATTCATATTTAGAAAATTCATCCATATCCGATTGTAAAAAGAATCTTTTTGAAGGATCTATAGCCTCAAAATAATCTTTATAAACCCCTTTAGAAAAAGTATCATCTATGGCAGCCGGATTGTAATGTCCTTTTTCAATAACATAGGTTAATAATTCTAGTAAAAGTTTGTCTTTTTCTGGATCATTACTTGTTTTTGGAATAAAACTCCAAAGGCCAATAGAAAGCGCTAGTACTAGTACTATGATTTTATAATGTCTTTTCATAAATTGAATAATTGTATTCATTAATTTTTTTGGACTAATTTACACAAAAAAATAGGCCATAAAAGTAGGGAGGCGTATAAATTTTTGTTAAAACCAGCCATTAATTTCAAAGTTCTTAAAATTGTAATAGAATAAGACTCAAATTAATTACTTTTGTTACACACAAAAAGCACGAAAAATGCCAAAAACACCTTTAATATTAGTTACCAATGACGACGGAATTTCGGCTCCTGGAATTAGAGCTTTAATAGCCGTAATGCAAGAGTTAGGAAATGTTGTAGTGGTAGCTCCAGATAGTCCGCAAAGTGCTATGGGGCATGCTATAACTATTAATAATACCCTGCATTTGAATAAAATATCAGGTGCAACGGCTGCAGTAACAGAATATAGTTGCTCAGGCACTCCCGCCGATTGTGTGAAAATGGCTGTGAATGAAATCTTAAAACAAAAACCAGATCTTTGTGTTTCGGGTGTTAATCATGGTTCGAACTCTTCAATAAATGTGATTTATTCGGGTACAATGAGTGCGGCTGTAGAAGCCGGAATTGAAGGAATTCCTGCAATTGGTTTCTCGTTATTGGATTATAACTGGGATGCCGATTTTGAGTCGATTAAACCCTTTATTAAAAAGATTGCTACTCAAGTATTAAATAATGGTTTGCCGGAAGGCACAATATTGAACGTTAATTTTCCAAAATTAAAAACAGACGAAATAAAAGGTATTAAAATTTGCCGTCAGGCGAAAGCCATTTGGGAGGAAAAATTTGATAAACGCGTTACCCCATTTGGAAAAGAATATTATTGGTTAACGGGAGAATTTATAAATCTAGATAAAGGTACCGATACTGATGAATGGGCTTTGGCAAACGATTATATTTCTATTGTTCCGGTGCAGTTTGATTTAACAGCACACCATGCTATTCAAACATTAAATACTTGGGAGTTTTAATACTAATTGCCGCATTGTTTTTTAATTAATTTCTGAAATAATCAAGAAATGAAATATTACATCATAGCTGGAGAAGCATCGGGAGATTTACACGGTTCCAATTTAATGAAGGCACTCTACAAAGAAGATCCTTCAGCAGAAATTCGGTTTTGGGGTGGAGACTTGATGCAACAAGCAGGCGGAACCTTGGTAAAGCACTATAGGGAATTGGCTTTTATGGGATTTGCTGAGGTGCTTCTGAATTTAAAAACCATTTTCAGAAATATTAAATTTTGCAAATCGGATATTGAAAATTTTCAACCTGATGTACTTATTTATATTGATTATCCTGGGTTTAATATGCGCATAGCTAAATGGGCAAAAACAAAAGGGTATAAAAACCATTATTATATTTCTCCGCAAATATGGGCATGGAAAGAAAACAGAATTAAAGATATCAAAAGAGATATCGATAAATTGTATGTCATTCTTCCGTTTGAAAAAGATTTTTACGAAAAGAAACACCACTTTGCAGTAGATTTTGTCGGGCATCCACTTATCGATGCCATTCACAATAGAACAACACTAGACGAGGCCACTTTTAGAAAACAAAACCAATTGGACGACAGACCAATAATTGCTATTTTACCTGGAAGTCGCCAACAAGAAATTTCCAAAATGCTCACCTTAATGTTAAGCGTGGTGAATGATTTCCCCGAATATCAATTTGTTATTGCTGGAGCGCCCAGCCAGGAATATTCATTTTACGAACCATTTATTACTGGAAAAAACATAAAGTTCATTTCTAATGAAACTTATAATTTATTGAGCCATGCCCATGCGGCTCTAGTAACTTCAGGAACGGCCACTTTAGAAACGGCACTTTTTAAAGTTCCAGAAGTGGTTTGTTATAAAGGGAGTTGGTTGTCTTACCAAATTGCCAAGCGAATAATTACGCTAAAATACATTTCCCTTGTAAATTTAATTATGGATGAGGAAGTGGTAACCGAATTAATTCAAGAGGATTGCAATTCTACTCGAATAAAATCGGAATTAACTAATATTTTAGACCCGAATTATCGCAAAAACCTACTAGAAAAATACGACCAGTTGGAAGAAAAGTTAGGCGGAGTGGGAGCAAGTGCTGCAACTGCCCATCATATTGTTTCAACTATTTCTTAACCCATTACCCCAAGTTGTAACCTAAGTTACATTCAGTGAATTAATTACGGATACATTTGTATTAGATTATTAATATAAATTACTGAAAATGAAAAAAAACATGGGTGGCGTTGATAAAATTCTTCGCATTATTGTAGCAGCAATCATTGTTGTATTGTATTTGTTAGGAAAAATTTCAGGAACATTAGGAATCGTTTTGCTGGTAGTAGCCGCAGTTTTGTCAATTGTGAGTATGGTAGGCTCCTGTCCGTTGTACCTCCCATTCGGAATTAGTACTTTACCTAAAGAAAAGAAATAATTTCCGTTAGAAAATCGAATTTTTGTAGTATCTTTTAGTAATGAGGATATTACAATTTCCATTAATTAAAATAACAGCCTGTTTTGTACTTGGGTTACTCTTTGCCCATTTTGCAAAACCGGCTTTTTTATACTCATTAATTGCACTGGTTTCAAGTTTGTTTTTATTGCTGGGAATCTATTTTTATTCAAAATCAAAATTAATTCCGAATGCTACTTTTGGTATTGCTGTCTTTTTTGTTTCTTTTTTTATAGGAATTTTCACCTTAGTTTCTCAGGATGCCACCCGAAATAAAAACCATTACATCCACTTTATTTCAAAGGAGAGTAAGCACTATTTGGCTGTAGTTATTCTAAAAGAAAAGCTTAAAAATTCAGCCGTTTCGAACCGGTATGTTGCCCAAGTTATTTCCCTTAACGGAAAAGAAACAAACGGTAAAATCCTGTTGAATATTAAAAGCACAACCACTTTTCCCAATCTAGATATTGGATCGACTCTTCAAATGCAGGGTTCTTTTTACAAGAACAAACCGCCTAATAATCCGAATCAATTTGATTATGCCAATTATCTAGAAAATCAACATATTTATGGTCAATTTTATACCAATTCAAATCAAGTTAAACTAGGTTCTGTTGAGGATAAAAGTGTGTTTTATTATGCAAGTTTAATTCGAAATCGAATCATTCGTAATTTAGAAAAAAATCATTTTCATAAAACCGAATTAAGTGTTGTAGTTGCGCTTATTTTGGGTCAGCAACAAGACATTTCACCCGAAATTGTTCGCGATTATCAATATGCGGGAGCAGTTCATGTATTGTCGGTTTCGGGATTACATGTAGGGTTTATACTGTTTTTTATTACCTTTCTTTTAAAACCAATTCCAAATAGTAGGAGAGGTGCATTAGTAAAATTAATCACCGTGATTATTTTTTTATGGGCATTCGGATTATTGGCTGGTTTTGCCCCTTCAGTTGTGCGTTCAGTTACCATGTTTTCATTTGTAGCAATCGGAATGTACCTTAGAAGAAGCGTAAATATTTACAACACTTTGGCCATTTCAGCCTTACTTATTTTATTATTTCAACCTTCTTTTTTAATGGATGTTGGTTTTCAATTGAGTTATGTGGCACTTTTTTTTATTGTTTGGTTACAGCCTTTGTTGGCTTCTATTTGGATGCCAAAAAACAAAATTGTTCAGTTTTTTTGGGATATAATAACAGTTTCCTTTGCTGCTCAATTAGGGACTTTCCCAATGAGTATTTATTATTTCCATCAATTTCCAGGATTGTTTTTTATAACCAATTTGGTAATCCTTCCGGGCATGTCACTCATTTTAGGGCTAGGAGTTATAGTGTTATTTTTAGCTGCTTTCGATCTAATTTGGGTGCCGTTATTAAAGGTTTTAGAGTGGTTTATTTGGATTATAAATAAAGTGATTTCTTGGATTGCTTCTTTTGAAGGATTTGTTTTTAAAGACATTCCACTTTCTTTAGTGACCATGTGGCTTTTGTATTTACTAATTTTTTCTTTTATCATTTGGATAAAAAAACCAAGTTTCAAAAAACTAGTAGTAGTATTACTAGCCTTAATTTCATTGCAAATTACTGCTTTAACTTTAAAATATTTTTACCAAAGCAATCAAGAGTTGATCGTTTTTAATTGCAAGAAAGCAACTTTAATTACCCAACGATTTGGAGATCAGGTCACTGTTTTTTCTTCCATTGATTTGAATAAAAGTAAGATACCTAAAATGACTTTAAATTCGTATTTGGTTGGAAATTCTTGCCAATTAAAAAATTTAAAAGTGCTGCCAAATGTGCTCTATTTTAAAAACAAAAAAATACTCATTATTAATAAGGATGGTAACTATTTTTTAGTAGAATCTCCCGATGCTATTCTCTTGGTAAATAATCCCAAAATTAACTTGGATCGCGTTTTGCGAGACTGCAATCCAAAGCTGATTATTGCAGATGGTTCCAATAGTAAATTTAATTGTAAACTTTGGAAAGCTACCTGTGAAAAAGAAAAAATCCCTTTTCACAAAACTGTTGAAAAGGGATTTTATAAATTATGATTTTTTTGATTTCTTAGTTTTTTCAGGTTTTGGGTCTGCGACATAGTTCTTAAGAATTTCGTTCGCACTCTTAATCCATACGGTTGGTCCACCAGCAAGGTAACCGGTGCTTCCCAATTGCTCTAAGTTGATTTTGCCGTCTTCTTTAAGTTGCGGTTTTACAAACCAAACTGTTGGAAAACCTTGCACTTTAAACATTTGTTGTAATTGGTTGTTTTGAGATTTTAGGGCATCCGATTGTGGTGTTCTTCTTGGAAAATCTAAATCTACTAAAATCGCATGGTCTTTTGCCCAAGCTGTAAATTCTGGAGTTTTGAATACTTCATTTTGCAATTTCATACACCAACCGCACCAGTCACTACCTGTAAAAAATAAAAACAATGGTTTTTGTTCTTGTCTAGAAGCCTCAATAGCTAGGTTGATTTCGCTATACCATTTAAGTCCATCTTGAGCTTTTACCGATACTGTTGCTACTAAAAATAGCGCTATTAAAATTATCTTTTTCATATTTATTCAGTGTTTTTCAATGCCGAAAGTACTAAAATTATTTTACATCCTGCATTAATTTTTTAATAAATGGCGAAATAGCAATGAGAATAATTCCTGCAATTAAAGCATAAAGTCCTAATTGTTTATAGCCGTCTGCATATACAATAAGTTTGGCGACATTAGAAGATTTTTCGGATGCTTCTGCAATATTTGCACCTAAAATACCAGCAAAATATTGACCGTAGGAACTAGCTAAAAACCACATTCCCATTATTACGGCTTGGGTCTTCTTTGGCGAAAGCTTAGACATTGCAGACATACCAATTGGTGAAAGGCATAATTCTCCAAAAGTAATGACAAACCATCCAAATGTAAACCATCCTAAAGAGGTTTTCCCATCGGCACCAGCCAAAAATTTAGTGTAGTAAAATACCCAAAATCCTCCAGCAAGGAATAAGAAGGCAATTCCAAATTTTATTACAGTGTTGGGTTCAATTTTTCGTTTTCCCATCCACATCCAAACTAGGCCAACCAAAGCTGCAAAACCGATTACAAAAAAGGAGTTGGCCGAGTTGTTGATGCCATTCGGACTCAATTCAATACCTGCAATTGTATTATTTAAATTGTTGGCAGCAAATAAACTCAAAGAGCCGCCGCTTTGCTCAAAAAATGCCCAAAACACAATTGAAAACAACATAAAAACAACAGCAGCAACTAATTTTTTATTTTCAGAAATGCTAAAATTTCGCATTTCATAAATTAGATAAAGTATAGAAATTGGTCCTATGAAAATCATAAACCATTTGGTATATTCAGTGTTTTCTACCATCAATATAATTATCGGAATAATTAATAATGAACCAATAAAAGTGGATAGTTCCGCTAGTTTTCTTTTTGATTTTTCAATCGTTTCTAGAGGAGAAAGGCCTATAGGGCCAAGGCTTTTTTGTGTTTGTGTAAAAGTTAGTAAACTAATAATCATCACTACTGCTGCAAAACCAAAGCCTACATTCCATCTCAGGTGTTCCGGAACTAAGGATTGCCACAACGAACCTTCTGCAACCGCAATACAAATGTATCCACCGATTAACGCCCCAAGATTTACCCCCATGTAAAAGAATGAAAAACCGGCATCGGTGCGGCTGTCACCTTCTTTATATAATTGACCAACCATAGAGGAAATATTAGGTTTAAAAAAACCTGTTCCTACAATGGTAAATCCGATTCCAATAAAAAAGTAATTTACAGGATCAATAGCTAAAATGATACTTCCTACAATCATTAATAAACCGCCCCAAAACAGTGATTTTCTTAATCCAAGTATTTTATCTGCAAATAAGCCTCCAATAAAGGTAAAGGCATAAACCCAAGCCTGAGTAGCTCCATATTGAAGGTTGGCCACTGTCTCATCCATGTTAAGATGACTTACCATAAATACCACAAGCATACCACGCATTCCATAGAAACAAAAACGCTCCCACATTTCACTAAAAAATAAATACCAAAGCTGTTTTGGATACTTACCTTTAAAATTTTGAATTTCTTCTAAAGTTTGAATGTCTCTCATGATTTTAGTTGATTCCATGGTCTTTCATTACTTTATTTAAATTTTTTACCAAGGCAAACATTAATACTGTTGCACCTAGTAATAATCCGAAGTTTACCCAAAAGAAATTGGCTTTATCCTCATATTGATCCCACATGCTGGCTAAAACTCCAGATAATTTATTTCCTATTGATGTCGCTAAAAACCATCCTCCCATCATTAAAGCGGTTATATTTTTTGGAGATAATTTAGAGACTATTGATAATCCCATAGGGCTTAGAAATAATTCACCAATGGTAATAATTCCGTAGTTAGCAACTAACCACCAAACTGAAACCTTTTCCATCCCATTATTTCCAATATGAACTGCTGCAATCATTACTAATACCGATAATGCTGAAATCAATAATCCAAAAGCAATTTTTGTTGGAGTAGAAGGTTCTTTTTTTCTACCTCTTAAATAAGTGAAAAAGGCAACAACAAGGGGAGTTAGAATAATCACCCATCCTGGATTGATGGATTGACTTAAATTGGTTGCCCAAATTGAAACTGTTGCACCTTCTTTGGGTGTTTTTTCTTTATGAACATTTCTAAAATAGATAGGATAATCAACAACCTTTTTTACTTCTCCATTTTCTTTTTGAAGTCGGAAACTTGAATCATATAACTCGGTTGAATCTTTTTTAAAGTCGATGTCTTTAGCTAATTTCAAATTACTAAAAACTGTTTGAGTCGTTCCTGTTATTTCTCTATCGGTATATCTATCAGCCCAAGTGTTAAGAGCTGATCCATTTAATTTAAAAACTGCCCAAAATAAAATTACCACAGCAAATATTGATAGCAGCGCACCAATTGGTCTTTTTTCTTCAGGTTTTGCTTTAAAATACAAACTGCCATAAAAGTAAATCACCGGTAAACAAGCAAAAATAAAAGCGTCAGTACTATCAGAACCAAATATTGAACTGTCCGTATTTATGTCTGATTGTACCCCTTTTAACAACCAACCAATGATTCCAAATACAACGGAAGGCACTAATATATACATTACAATTTTAGAGAAGGGCATATCACCCTCTTGGATTCCTTTCTTTTCGGTTTTATCGCCATAGTGTTTGGTTCCTAAAAGGAAAACGATTACTCCGATAAACATCCCTAAACCAGCAGCCATAAAAGCATATTGCCAGCCTAATAAAATTTGTAATGCTGCACCAAAAAAATTACAAATAAAGGCACCAACATTAATTCCCATATAGAAAATATTATACCCTTCGTCTTTTTTTTCTTTGTATTGCTCTTCGTTGTAGAAATTACCTAATAAAGTAGAAATATTTGGTTTGAAAAATCCATTTCCAACAATCACTAAAGTCATAGCTAAATAGAGCATGGCCAAACTATGGATTCCCATCATAAAATAACCAGCACCCATCATTATTCCACCAATCACAATGGATTTTTTGTAGCCTAAATACCTATCGGCAACCAGTCCCCCAATAAATGGAGTTAAAAACACCAATGCGATAAATGTCCCATATAGATCGGAAGCCTCCTTTTCTGTCATTGCAAATCCTGCTTCGACATCTTTAAGATATAAAGTAAATATTCCAATCATTAAGTAATATCCAAAACGTTCCCACATTTCAGATAAAAACAAGTAAGGCAATGCTTTAGGGTGACTTTTCCACATAATAATTTGATTTAAAAAATAAACCTACAAGAAATTCTTGTAGGTTTGAAAGATATAAAAAATATTTTATATTAATTAAGTGATTCCGTTCATCATTTTCTTTAAACGTGGTGATAATAGCGCAAGAATTACTGCAGCAATTCCACAAAGAATTACGAAAACCATGAAAAATTCATATAAATTATGAATCTCAAAACCTGCAAAAGAAGTATTTGCAATTGGCAATTGTTCTTTTTCAAAAAGAGCTAATTGATCAGCTGTTAAAGTAACTTTTTTATCTAAAACATCTTGTAAATTAAATCCAAGTTTTTCTGCTTTTACAAATTTATCGCCAGTTGCTGGAATGATAGCTCCAAGCGAACCAGCTAATGCATATCCTGCAGCATTAGAAATAAAGAAAACACCATATAAAAGCGATGCAAATCTTTTTGGGGCTAATTTACCTACTAGAGACAAACCAATTGGTGATAAACAAAGTTCACCCATAGTTTGAATCAAATACAATAACATTAACCATTTTATTGCTAATAATCCTGAATTACCTAAATCTTTTACGTTGTGTGCAATGATAAAATAACTTAGTGCAATAAAAGCCAATCCCATTGCTTGTTTTAATGGAGAAACAGGTTCTTTACCATTTGCTCTTAATTTATCCCAAAGTAAACTAAAAGGAAGAGCTAACATAACAACAAATAGACCATTAAAAATTTGTACCATTGAAGGAGGCATGTTCCATCCAAAGATGTTTCTATCGGTTTGATTGTCGGCTATAAATGTTAATGAAGATCCTGCTTGTTCAAAAGCTGCCCAGAAGAAAATTATAAAGAAAGATACAATGTAAATAACCCAGATGCGCTGTCTTTCAACTTTATTTTCTGCTGAACTCATTATTAGGTAAGCTAATGAAATACCTGCTGAATATATAAATGGATAAATAATTCCTTTAATTAATTGGCCCATTTCAACTGAAGAAAATCCAAATTCTCCGACAAGAATAAATCTAAAAATAAAAAATAATACCGCAAATAAACCAAATGCAATTCCTATTGCTTTGCTTGTAAATTTAGCTGTTTGGGTTTCTCCCTCTTCAAAATCTCCTGCCTCATTATTTTTTGGCAATCCTCCAATTGGTCTGCCTTCTGGAGTTACAACATATTTATCTTTTAACATGAAGAAAGTAATGGTACCAATAACCATTGCAATAGAAGCAGCTAAGAATCCCCATTTAAATGCAAAAATATCTCTAATTCCAGTGTCGGCATCTTTTACATCTCCTACCCAAGGACAAATGAATTGACCTAAAAATGCACCAATATTTATACCCATATAAAAAATGGTAAAAGCCGAATCTAACTTGCTTTTCTCTTGTTTTGGGTACAAACTACCCACCATAGATGAAATGTTTGGTTTGAAAAATCCATTTCCAAAAATTATTATGAATAAAGCTACCCACATAAATAATTTGGCACTTCCAATGTTTGTATCAAAGGTAGAGGCGCTAATAAATAGTAAAAATTGTCCAATAGCCATTAAGGTACCTCCAAACATAATGCTGTATCTATTTCCAATGTATTTATCAGAGATAAATCCTCCCATTAAAGGAGTTAAATAGCATAATGCCAAGAATCCTCCATAAATAATTGCTGCATCAGCTTCTTTGATTAATAAGGAATTAACCATGAATAGGGTTAAAATAGCTCTCATTCCATAGAAGTTGAACCTTTCCCACATTTCTGTTCCAAACAATACCCAAAGTCCTTTAGGATGTCCTGTTTTTACTTGTTCACTCATAATAATTGTATTAGTTTTTATTTAGTTAGTTATAGTTTCTCTTTGATAAAATTTGTCATTTTGTTAAATAACTGAATTCGTGTTTTGCCGCCATATATTCCGTGGTTTTTATCTGGATAAACAGCCCAATCAAATTGTTTGTTGGCTTGAACTAGTGCTTCTACAAATTGCATTGAATTTTGAAAATGCACATTATCATCGGCCGTTCCGTGAATTAATAAGAAGTTACCTTTTAGTTTATCGGCAAAATTTATTGGCGAATTGGTGTCGTATCCACTTGCGTTTTCTTGTGGAGTTTGCATGTAACGCTCGGTGTAAATGCTGTCATAAAAACGCCAGTTGGTAACTGGAGCTACCGCAATTGCCATTTTAAATACATCGGCACCTTTTAAAATACAATTACTTGCCATAAATCCGCCATAAGACCATCCAAAAATCCCTATTCTTGATTTATCTACATAAGTGTAGCTTCCTAGAACTTTGGCTGCATCTATTTGATCTTCAACTTCGTATTTTCCTAATTCTTTTTGAGTAACTTTTTTGAAAGCAGCTCCTTTAAATCCGGTTCCTCTCCCGTCTACACAAACGGTAATGTACCCTTGTTGAGACAACATCATAAACCACATATCATTCGTATCTAACCAATCGTTTGCGACTTGTTGTGATCCCGGACCCGAATATTGATACATGAAAACAGGATACTTTTTGCTGGCATCAAAATCCTTCGGCTTGATTATCCAAGCATTTAATTTGTGTCCTTTTTCGGTAGTTAATTCAAAATAATCTTTACTTGGAAGATTGTATTTTTTTAGTTTATCCAACAACGAACTGTTGTCTATAATTCCTTTAACTAGCTTTCCGTCTTTTGAGTTGTTCAAAGTATAAGTTGGAGGTGTTGTTGCCGAAGAATACGAGTTGATGAAATATTCATAATTCGGACTAAAAGTAGCGGTGTTAGTTCCAATTTGTTGTGATAATTTCACTTTGTTTTTTCCGTTAAGAGAAATTTTATAAATATCTCTAACAGTAGAACCATTTTCGGTTGATTGGTAGTAAACCGTTTTGGTTTTTTCATCATACCCATAGTATGAAGTTACTTCCCAAGATCCTTTTGTAACTTGATTTTTTAGCTTTCCATTTTTATCATACAAATAAATGTGATTGAAGCCATCTTTTTCTGAAGTCCAAATAAAGCTGTTGTCTTTTAAGAATGTTAAATTATCAGTTACATCAACATAGGCAGTATCTTTTTCATTCATGACTACTCGAGCAACACCAGAATTTCCGTCAATAAATAGTAAATCTAAGTTATCTTGATGACGATTTAATACTTGTGCACAAAGTGTGTTTGCATCGTTGGTCCATTTCATTCTTGCAATATAAAAATCAGAATAATTTCCTAAAGCTATATTTTTTGAAGCGCCTGCGGTTACATCATAAATGAATAGTGAAACTGATGAATTTTTTTCACCCGCTTTAGGATATTTAAAAGTTTCTACAGAGGGATATAAATTTTTTTGAAAGATATTCATTGATAATTCGGGCACTTCGCTTTCGTCAAAACGAATGTATGCTAGTTTTTTACTATCAGCACTCCAATCAAATGCTCTAACAAAAGCAAATTCTTCTTCATAAACCCAGTCAGTAATTCCGTTTATAATTGAATTTTTCTTTCCGTCTGTAGTAATTTGAGTGGTTTCCTTTGAAGCTATATCGTATACAAAAAGATTATTTTCTCTTGCAAAAGCAATCTTTTTACCATCGGGAGAAAAAGTTGGTTCTTGAACTCTTTCCAAAATTTTGGATAACTCTTTGGTTGTTAGGTTGAATAAAAAATAATCGGCTGTAAAAGAATGACGAAAAATTGGGGTTGATGCATTTGCAATAAGCATTTGTTTCTCATCATTGCTAAAAGTATAACTGTCAATTCCGTCTGCTAAACTTTTGAAGTTTTTTGTATCAATAATGGTAGCAACCTTTTGTAAATTAGCATAGTCAAAAAGTTCAATTTGTTGGCTTCTTGTTGCTCTATCCGTATTAAGTACAGTATATTGATTGCTGTTTTTTAAGGCTTGTAATTCGTCCATTGCTTTAGCTCGAAAGGCACCTGTGTAAATTTCTTCAATGGTAATTTTTTGTTGTGCAAAAACAGAAAATGATGTAATCAGTAAACACAAAAATAATTTAATTGTTCTCATTTTTTAAAGTATAAATAATCGACTTCAATTTTAGTGAAAAATTTTAATTAAAACTATTTTTTTGGATAAAATGCATTATTTATTTACTAAACCTCATAAGTACAATAAAATGGAAACCGTATATTTGTGTCCAAATGAATTTAATCCATAATTAAATGAATAACGCCGTTTCGGGATTTTCTAAATTATCCAAAGAAGATAAAATAAACTGGATAGCAACCACTTATTTTTCCAATCCAGAGCATGCTGTTGACACTATCAAACAGTATTGGAATAGTGATGCCAAATTACAGCAACTTCACGATGAATTTATAGAAAATACCATCACAAATTTTTATTTGCCAATGGGTATTGCTCCGAATTTTTTAGTTAATGGTAACTATTATTCGATTCCTATGGTAATTGAGGAGAGTTCGGTGGTGGCTGCTGCTGCAAAATCGGCAAAATATTGGAGTACAAGAGGTGGATTTAAAGCCTCAGTTATCAGTTCTGAAAAAATTGGACAAGTTCATTTTATCTATAAAGGAGACATAAAAAAATTAGAAGATTTTTTTAAAAAAATAAAGCCAAAATTTTTTGAAGCTACCGAAAGCATTACCAAAAACATGCAAAAAAGAAGGGGTGGAATACTTGATATTGCCCTTCGAAATAAAACTCAAGAACTAGAAAATTACTTTCAACTACATGTAACTTTTGAAACAAAAGACAGCATGGGGGCTAATTTCATTAACTCTTGTTTGGAACAATTGGCTAAAACTCTTAAAGAAGAAGCTCAAGAAAATAGTTCTTTCACTGCCGAAGAGAAAAATCTTCAAGTGGTAATGAGCATACTTTCCAATTATGTGCCAAATTGTATTGTTCGTGCTGAGGTTTCGTGCAAAGTAGAAGAATTAGCTGAGAAGCAACTTGAATACCCGCAGGAGTTTGCCGAGAAATTTGTTCAAGCAGTGGCTATTGCAGAAATAGAACCTTACCGAGCGGTTACCCACAATAAAGGAATTATGAATGGAGTAGACGCTGTTGTTCTTGCAACCGGAAATGACTTTCGTGCAGTTGAAGCAGGTGTTCATGCTTACGCTTCTAGAAACGGAAACTATTCAAGTCTTTCGCATGCCAAAATTGAAAACGGTATTTTTACTTTTTGGATGGAAATCCCTTTGGCATTAGGAACGGTTGGAGGATTGACCTCTTTGCATCCCTTGGTGAAAATGGCTTTAGAGATTTTAGGAAAACCATCGGCGCATGAATTGATGCAATTGGTTGCGGTTACGGGCTTGGCTCAAAACTTTGCTGCCTTGCGCTCACTTACAACTACTGGCATTCAAGAAGGGCACATGAAAATGCATTTAAATAATATTCTAAATCAGTTTCAAGCTACAAAAGAGGAGCGAATGGCTATTGCCAAACATTTTGAAAACAATACGGTTTCTCATGCTTCTGTTGTGGAATTAATTGAAAATTTAAGAAAATAATAATGGCTAAAAGCACCTTCTATAGTAATGGGAAACTTCTGATTACAGGAGAATATGTAGTTCTTGACGGTGCTAAATCATTGGCTTTGCCAACAAAATTTGGTCAAAATCTTTCTATTGAGGAGGTTGATTCCAACCAACTAATTCATTGGACAAGTTATGATCATGATGGAAGTATTTGGTTTGAAGAAACGATTCCGTTTTCATCCATTATTGAAAATAAAATTCAAGAAGGCACTAAGAATATTAAAAGTACTTTGATAGAAATTTTACATGAGGCTTATAAGTTGAATTCCAATTTTATAACCGAATCAAAAGGCTATAAAGTAAGTACCGAATTAACTTTTCCTAAATTTTGGGGGCTTGGAACTTCGTCAACGTTGATTAATAATATTGCGCAATGGCTTTCAATTGATGCTTATGTGTTGCTTAAAAATAGTTTTGGTGGAAGTGGTTATGATTTAGCTTGTGCTCAAAATAATTCGGCAATTATTTACCAATTAGTAGAAGACCAGCCTCAAGTAGAAACGATTGCCTTCCATCCCGAATTTTCTTCGAAGATTTATTTTGTGTATTTAAACAAAAAGCAAAGTAGCAAAGAGGCAATTGCTTTATATCTTGAAAAACAAGGTTCTGTTTCGAATTTCATTGAGGTCATCAATCAAATTACACATACTGTTGCCAATACGCAAGAGATTAATGAGTTTGCAAAAGCAATACAAGAACACGAAATAGAGATGAGCAACCTATTGGAATTGCCAACCGTGCAAGAAACGTTGTTTCCTGATTTTAATGGAGTTGTAAAAAGTCTCGGTGCTTGGGGTGGTGACTTTGTGATGGTTATTTCTAAAGAAAATCCTTTGACATATTTTAATCAAATGGGCTATTCCATTGTTGTACCCTACGAGGAGATGATATTATAAAAATGCAAAAAGGCGGTTTCATTGAAACCGCCTTTTTTAGTTCATTTAAAAAACCTTATTTTTTTACAGGAGCTGCAGCAGGTTTTTGAGCTGCAGGTGTAGTTTTTTCAGTAGCTTTTGGCGCAGCCGATTGCGATGCGTCAATTATTTTGTTGTTGTCGCTTAATGTTCCTGTGAAACTTAAGCTTGATAATAATACTAAAACTATTAAAGCTCCAGCCAACACCCAAGTACTTTTATCTAAAAAGTCGGTTGTTTTTTGTACACCACCCAATTGAGTAGAACCACCAATTGAAGAAGAAAGACCTCCACCTTTAGGGTTTTGTACCATGATAACGATGATTAGTAAAAAACAAACGATTGTTATTAATACTAAAAAGATTGAAAATGTGCTCATTACTTAATTATTATTTTGTTGTAAATTTTTTATATCTAAAATTCGGTCTGCAAAGAAACTACTTTTTTCTGGATATTTCAAAATTAATATTTCATAAGCTTGAATTGCTTTAGTGTATTTTTTTTGTTCCAGATAAACTTTAGCTAAAGTTTCGGTCATTAAATAGGATTTATCCTCTTCAATAGGAAGGAGATTGGATACCGGAGTGTCTTTATTTATCGGCGGAATTTTTGGATTGGAAGCAATAAAATTATCAATGATTTCTAATTTTTTCTTTTTATCTAAATTTTCTTCTTTTGCTGGAATTTCTTTTCGATCGATGGGTTTGAATCTTGAAATTTGAAGCCACTCTTGAAAGGAATGTTTTTCATTAACTGTAAATTCTATTGGTTTTCCAATTTCCAATTTTTCTTCTAATTCCTCTTGAATGGGGCTCGATTGTGCAATTGATGAAAGTATCGATTGCTCTAATGTATTGGTGTTTTCTGTTGGGTGAGTAGTAACAACAACTTCACTAGCTACCACATCCATATTCATTAATTCGGCTACCTTTTGATCGTACAATCCATTTTGAACGGTAACAAAGGAATCTGAAGTAATAAAATCAAACAGCACGCTTCTATCTGTAGTAAAGGCAGCAGCTACTTTTAGAGCATAGTTGTATTTAAAACTATCTTGATTATACAAATACTTTAATCGCAAAACACGAGCACTTTGAAAATAAGGAAATTCTTCCATTATTTTTTCCAAAGCGATATTGTGACGCTCATTGATAGCATCTGGTTTATTAATTAAGTATGTAAAATCGGTTGCGTTCAATTATTGAAAAATTTATTTACAAATATAATCTTTTACAAATTACCACTTTGCAAGTGATTCATTAAATATGTCTTGTGTAATTCTTTCAAAAATAATATCTAAAGCGGTTGTTAATGATGAACCAATCAACTGTTGGTCGCCAGGATAATCGTAATAAAAAGAAAAAGGTTTCTCAAAATTATCAGTTTCCTTGTTTTTATTTACAAATCGTACATTAACTGTAATAGTTAATCGGTTTTCGGCTGCTTTTAAATCAGCTGTAGCCGTCATAGGTGTTATGGTATAGTTCGTTATTTCACCTTCGTAGGTTAAATCACCGTTGCTGCGAACTAAGTTTAAATTACTTTGATTTAAAATTAAATCTTGCAGCTCTAATGTTAATGTTCTTTCAATTCCCGGTTGCACTAAAGGGGCATTATTTAGAAAATAATTTACTTGAAATGTTTTTGCATCTATTTTTCCAGTTCCTGTAAAATTATAAACCCCACAACTAGATAATGACAAGGTTACTATTAATAATGCTAGATATTTTATTAGTTTCATCGGATGAATTAAAAGTCAAAGATATTATTTTCTAATGAGCAATAGTAAAATTACTATAAATCGTATTGTTTTATTTTTCGGTATAAAGTTCTTTCAGAAATCCCGAGTTCTTCAGCGGCTAATTTTCGTTTTCCTTTGTTGCGTTCTAAAGATTTTTTAATCAGCTCAATTTCTTTAGCTTCAAGACTCAGCGTTTCCTCTTCTTCTACAGTTTCTGCAAGAAGGTAATTGGTTTCATCCTCTTCGTCATCAAATTCTTCTTGTAAACTAGGCTCTTTAACTAAAACTGGTGTTCGCGGTGTTTCTTCAAAGAAAGTGTCTTCTTCTAGTTTGCCATATACTTTTTGAACCAAATTGGGATTAATGTCTTGCACTTTGGTGCCATTTTTCATTAATTCTAAGGTTAATTTTTTTAAGTCATTCAAGTCACTTTTCATATCAAAAAGTACTTTGTAAAGAATGTCTCTTTCGGTAGAAAAATCACTTTCGCTTTTCTTGTCCTTAATTACACTTGGTAAATGGCTTCCATCTTGTGGCAAATACGACATCAACGTTTCCAAAGAAATATCTCTTTTCGTTTCGAGTACCGAAATTTGTTCTGCGGCATTTCGTAACTGTCTAATATTTCCGCTCCAGCGATAACCTAAAAGGTATTTTATTGCAGGTTCTTCCAATTTTATTGCGGGCATTTTATATTTATGAGCAAAATCGGCAGAAAATTTTCTAAATAATAAATGAATGTCTTCTTTACGATCACGTAAGGGCGGCAAAAGAATATCAACGGTGCTCAATCTGTAAAATAAATCCTCTCTAAACTTTCCTTTTTCAATGGCATCAAATAAGTTCACGTTTGTAGCTGCTACAATTCGAACATTGGTTTTTTGAACTTGAGAAGATCCCACTTTAATAAATTCGCCATTTTCTAAAACACGAAGTAATCTCACCTGAGTTGTTAAGGGCAATTCGCCCACTTCATCTAAGAAAATGGTACCACCATTAGCTACTTCAAAATAACCCTCTCTTGTTGCCGTTGCTCCTGTAAATGATCCTTTTTCGTGACCGAAAAGTTCACTATCTATTGTTCCCTCCGGAATGGCACCGCAGTTTACGGCAATGTATTTGCCATGCTTTCTATGTGAAAGTGCATGTATAATTTTTGGAATACTTTCTTTTCCAACTCCACTTTCTCCAACCACTAAAACCGAAATATCGGTAGGAGCAACTTGAATTGCTTTTTCTAAAGCGCGATTTAGTTTGGGATCGTTCCCAATAATTTCAAATCGTTGTTTTATGTTTTGAACTGTTTCCATATTTAATTCATCTCTGAAAGTCCAACCGCTTCACCAATTAAGGTTCCGCTAGTACAATTCGTAATTCGAACATTAACAAAATCTCCAATTTTATAATTTTCTTTCGGAAAAACTACCGTTATGTTTTGGGAGTTTCTTCCTGATAAGTCGTTTTCTGATTTTTTGGAAGTTTTTTCAACTAGTACTTCAACGGTTTTACCCAAGAACCCCTGAGTTCGCATGCCACTATGAATTCTTTGAAGGTCTACAATTTCTTGTAAGCGTCTTAGTTTTGTTTCTTCAGGCACATCATCTACCATCTTTCTTCCAGCCAATGTTCCTGGTCTTTCTGAATAGGCATACATGTAACCAAAATCATATTTTACATATTCCATTAACGATAAGGTGTCTTGATGGTCTTCTTCTGTTTCGGTTGGAAATCCGGCAATCATATCTTGCGTAATCGAACAATTAGGAATGATGGTATTTATTTTGTCAATCAATCGCATGTATTCCTCCCTGGTGTGCAAGCGGTTCATTTCGGCCAAAATTCGGTCGCTTCCCGATTGTACCGGCAAGTGAATGTGCTTGCAAATATTTGGATATTTTGCAATAACATGCAAAACAGGCTCGTGCATATCTTGCGGATTTGAAGTCGAAAAACGAATGCGCATTTTAGGAAAAGCTTGTGCTACCATTTCCAGTAAATCTTCAAATTTTACTGCAGTTGCTTTTTGCATTTCGGATGCTTTGTCAAAATCCTTTTTTAAACCACCACCATACCAAAGGTAACTGTCTACATTTTGTCCAAGCAAGGTAATTTCTTTATAGCCGTTATCCCATAAATTTTGAACTTCCTGAATGATGCTTTGTGGCTCCCTGCTGCGTTCACGTCCGCGTGTAAAAGGCACCACACAAAAGGTACACATGTTATCACATCCACGAGTTATAGAAACAAATGCCGAAACACCATTTGAAGATAAACGAACCGGAGCAATATCTCCATAGGTTTCTTCTCTTGATAAAAGCACATTAATTGCTTCGCGGCCTTGTTCTACTTCGGCCAATAAGTTGGGTAAATCTTTATAAGCATCGGGCCCAACTACAAGGTCCACTATTTTTTCTTCCTCTAGAAATTTTTCTTTCAATCGTTCTGCCATACAACCCAAAACACCCACTTTCATTTTTGGGTTGGTTCTTTTTACGGCATTGTATTTTTCTAATCTTTTTCTTACGGTTTGTTCTGCTTTATCTCTAATAGAGCAGGTGTTTACCAATACCAAGTCGGCTTCTTCCAGTTTTTCTGTAGTATTGTAGCCGTCATTCAATAATATAGACGCGACAATTTCACTATCAGAAAAATTCATAGCACAGCCATAACTCTCAATGTATAGTTTTTTTGTGTTTTCGTTCTTGGATTCCAAAAGCAAACTTTGCCCTTGTATTTTTTCATCTATTTCCTTTTCCATAAATAAATCTTCGAATTCATCGAACTGCAAAGATAATACTAAAATAGAAAATATGACAATATGACATGTAATGTTTAACATACTTTTAAAACTAGAATGTATTTGGCATAAACGACGTGTTTTTTGGATCCCTAGATATTTTTTTGTTTTTAAAAATTTATTCAAAAACTCAAATTCTAAAAAAAACTTCTACTTTTGCCGAACAAAAAAAATATAATGGCAAAGAATTTAGTTATCGTTGAGTCCCCAGCAAAAGCAAAAACCATTGAAAAGTTTCTAGGCCCAGATTTTCAAGTTGAGTCTAGTTTTGGTCATATTGCCGATTTGCCTTCTAAAGAAATTGGGGTGGACGTCACCAACGGATTTTTGCCAAAATATGAAGTATCTGCCGACAAAAAAGCATTGGTTACCAAATTAAAAGGTTTAGCCAAAAATGCTGAAATGGTTTGGTTGGCTTCCGATGAGGACCGTGAGGGAGAAGCTATTTCTTGGCATTTATCGGAAGAATTAAAATTAGATAAAAACAGAACCAAACGAATTGTATTTCATGAAATCACCAAGAATGCAATTCTTAAAGCGATAGATAATCCTAGAGAAATTGACTATAATTTGGTTAATGCGCAACAAGCACGCCGAGTATTAGATCGATTAGTAGGATATGAATTATCTCCTGTTTTATGGAGAAAAATTAAAGGCGGACTTTCAGCTGGTAGAGTTCAATCGGTATCGGTTCGTTTGATTGTGGAGCGCGAAAGAGAAATTCAAAATTTTAAAGCCACTCCTTCTTATTCGGTAGTTGCCGAGTTTACTAACGAAGCAGGAAGAACCTTTAAAGCCAAGCTTCCTAAGAATTTTAATACAAAAAAAGAAGCCGAAGATTTTTTAAATAAAAATATCGGTTCTACTTATAAAGTAGGCGATTTAGAAACTAAGCCTACAAAAAAATCTCCAACCGGACCATTTACAACTTCTACTTTACAACAAGAAGCTGCTCGTAAATTGTATTTACCTGTTGGAATTACCATGCAATTAGCACAACGCTTGTATGAGGCGGGGTTAATTACCTACATGAGAACGGATAGTGTTAACCTTTCAAAAGAGGCTATGGATGCGGCTCAAGCCGAAATTATAAAATCCTACGGAAAGGAATATTCTAACCCAAGAACTTTTGCTAATAAGAGTAAAGGTGCTCAGGAAGCGCACGAGGCGATTCGTCCTACAGATATGTCGAGACATACCGTGAATATTGATAGAGATCAGGCACGTTTGTATGATTTAATTTGGAAAAGAACCTTGGCATCTCAAATGAGCGACGCCGAATTGGAGCGAACCAATGTTAAAATAGAAGCTAACAATCACTCGGAAGTTTTTACTGCTTCTGGAGAGGTGATTAAATTTGAAGGCTTTTTAAAAGTATATTTAGAAGGTAATGATGAAGATGAAGAAGAGCAAGAAGGCATGTTACCTGCTATGCGTGTGAATGAAAAATTGATAAACAATTACATCACAGCAACCGAAAGATATTCAAGACCAGCTGCGCGTTATACAGAAGCTTCATTGGTGAAAAAATTAGAAGAATTGGGAATAGGAAGGCCATCTACATATGCGCCAACAATTTCTACTATTATCAATAGAAATTATGTAGAAAAAGGAAATCTTGACGGTCAAGTTCGTAAGTACACCCAGTTGACTTTAGAAGGAAATTCGGTTTCTGAAAAAATATTAAAAGAAAATACAGGGTCTGATAAAGGAAAGTTAGTTCCAACCGATATTGGATTTATTGTAACCGACTTTTTAGTAAAAAACTTCGAATCAATTTTAGATTATAATTTCACTGCAAAAGTGGAGCAAGATTTTGATGAAATTGCCGAAGGAAATATCAATTGGACTAAGATGATGCAGGAATTTTATGATAAATTCCATCCTAATGTTAAAGATGTTGAGGCCAATGCCGATAGAGAAAGCGGTGAAAGAATATTAGGAAAACATCCAGAATCTGGAAAAACTGTATTAGTACGTTTAGGAAAATTTGGTGCAATGGCACAAATTGGGGATAGCGATGATGAAGATAAAAAATTTGCGAGCCTTCGTGCCGAACAAAATATAGGAACCATTACTTTGGAAGAGGCATTAAATTTATTTTTGTTGCCCAAAGCATTGGGAACCTACAAAGGTGAAGAAGTTGAGGTGAGTTTGGGTCGTTTTGGTCCGTTTATTCGATTTGGAAAAGCTTTCATTTCGTTGCCAAAAGGAGAGGAACCATTGGACGTGACTCTAGAAAGAGCTCAAGAATTAATTGATGAGAAAGTGCAAGCGGATGCACCAATTGCAGTTTACAAAGGGGAAGGCGTTCAAAAAGGAACCGGTAGATTTGGACCGTTCATTAAATGGAATGGAATATTTATTAATGTTTCAAGAAAATACAATTTTGACAATCTATCTCAAACTGATATTGAAGAATTAATTGAAGACAAGCTTCAAAAGAACATCGACAAAGTCATTCATGATTGGAAAGAAGAGGGTATCGTAGTTGAAAAAGCACGTTGGGGACGTTCGGTAATATTGAAAGGAAAAATCAAAATCGAATTAAATAAAGATGTTGATGCTTTCAAATTAACTTTGGCTCAAGTGCAAGAAATGATTGCAAAGAAAGCTCCAGCGAAAAAACCAGCTACCAAAAAAGCGGTGCCAAAGAAGAAATAAAAACTATCTTTTTTACTTTGTTTTGTAAAAAAGCAAAATCAAATATATATGGAATTCGATTTTCTTTCTCCGGTAGAAACCAACTTGATAATTGAAATAAAACGATTGTCATCTCAGCACTTATCTAATAAAGTGGTTTTTCATACTCAAGAAGATTTTCCAGATATTGCTAAAGTAAAAATTGCAATTATTGGAGTTCCAGATCATAGAGGAGATCAGACTTTTACTAAAGAATCTGATTTATCTTCTATCCGATTAAATTTATACAACCTTTTTCCAGGAAATTGGAGTAGTACTATTGCAGATTTAGGAGATATTCTTCCTGGAAATTCACCAGAAGATACTTATTTTGCTTTGCAAAAAGTAGTTTCGAGATTAATAAAAAACAATGTAATTCCTATTATTATTGGAGGCTCTCAAGATTTGACTTATGCTTTATATAGAGGGTATGATAATTTAGAGCAAATGGTAAATTTAGTTTCCATTGACTCGAAATTTGATCTATCAAAACATGAGGATTCCTCACTTGCAGATTCCTATTTGTCTAAAATAATAATAGAGGAGCCTAACAATTTGTTTAATTACAGTAATGTTGGGTACCAAACCTATTATAACTCTCAAGAGGAGATTGATTTGATTGAAAAGTTATTTTTTGATGCTTACCGATTGGGTGAAATTTGTAATTCAATTGCAATTGCTGAACCGGTATTTAGAGATGCTGATTTAGTAAGCTTGGATTTAAACTGTGTTAAGTCTTCCGATTCGGGTAATATTAACAATTTTCAACCAAACGGATTTAATGGCAAAGAGATTTGTGCACTTTCTAGATATGCCGGTATTAGTGATCGTGTTTCCTGTTTTGGAATTTTTAACCACCAAGGGAGTATTCAAGAAACAGCACTTATTGCACAAATAATATGGTATTTTATTGAAGGAGTTCATTATCGTTCGAATGAATATCCATTTGGCAGCAAAGACAATTATATCAAATATACGGTACCAACAGAAGAGGAAGATGTGGTGTTTTATAAAAGTGACAAAACAGAAAGATGGTGGATTGAAATACCTTTTTTTGCAAATGTTAACAATAAACTAAAAAAGAATACGTTATTACCATGTTCACACGATGATTACTTGGCTGCTTGCAATCAAGAATTGCCCGAACGATGGTGGAAAGCACAACGAAAAAGTATTATTTAAATAGTTTCTTTATTGTGTTCATTCTCCAAAAACTTATAAAGTAAAATTTATAAAGCATTGATTTTCTTTGCTTTTGATTGCATTTTATATTGTAAAATTTGAATATTAACCTATTTTTGATAAAAAATTCAATTTTAAGAAACAAATAATTGTTTTTTTAAAAAATTTTAGATAGGTTTACGGCCTTAAAATAAGAATACATATTTAACCAAATTTATATGAAGAAGTTCATTGCATTTGCATCGATTTTAACACTTTTAGCTAGCTGCGGTATGTCTAACGACAAAGGGGAGTTAGTTGGGGTGAAAGGAAAAAAATGGCATCCCGAAAAACCATTCGGAATGACATTGGTTCCTGGTGGAGCATACATCATGGGTAAATCGGATGATGATATTGCTAATGCTCAAGACGCGCCTACGAAAACGGTAACGGTGAGATCGTTCTATATGGATGAAACAGAAATTACAAATAAAGAATACCGTCAGTTTGTAGAATGGGTTAAAGATTCTATTATTAGAGTAAGACTTGCTGTTTTTGCTGAAGAGAATGGAATTACTGCAGGAAGTAATGCAGGAAAAGGAGGAAAATCAACAGGAAGTATTGGTGATTTTGCTTTTGCAAATTCAGATCCAGCTAAAATGGGTGTTTACGATAAATACATGTGGGAAAATTATTATAGTGTAGGTTCAAAAGACGATCCTTATGCAGGTAGAAGATTGAACAGAAAAATTAAATTAATCACCGACACTAGAAAATACCCAGATGAAAACTATACCAATGTAATGGATAGTATGTACATTCCAATGAACGAAAACTTTAACGGATTAAGAACTATGGATGTTAAAAAATTCGTTTTCAGATATTCTTGGTTGGACATTGAGGCTGCTGTTAAAGATAAAAAAGGTAAAAGAAGTAAGTATATTAAAAATGATACCGTACCGGTTTATCCTGATACAACAGTATGGATTAAAGATTTTGCTTATTCGTATAATGACCCAATGCATAACGATTATTTTTGGCACCAAGCCTATGCTGAATATCCAGTTGTAGGTGTAAAATGGAATCAGGCTAAAGCGTTTTGTGCATGGAGAACTTTATACAAAAATATTTATGTAAAGAAAAAGAAAGGTAGAGACTTAATCAATAATTTCCGTTTACCAACTGAGGCGGAGTGGGAGTTTGCTGCTCGTGGTGGACTACAGTCTGGTAACTATCCATGGGGAGGACCTTATACCAAGAATGATAGAGGATGTTATTTAGCAAACTTTAAGCCTAGTAGAGGAGATTATGCCGCAGACAATTCTTTATATACTGTAGAGGCTAAGTCGTTTGAACCTAATGGTTATAATCTTTATAACATGGCAGGAAATGTAGCTGAATGGACCGATTCTTCTTATGATTCTAATGCTTATGAGTTTGTTTCAACAATGAACCCTAATGTTTCTGATTCTAAAAACAATCGTAAAGTGGTTCGTGGAGGATCATGGAAAGATGTTCAATACTTCTTGCAAGTTGGAACAAGAGCATTTGAATATAAAGATAGCGCTCGAAGCTTTATCGGTTTCCGTACTGTACAAGATTACATGGGAACACAAACAACAGGAAATAAAAAATCCTAAATTCACTTTGTATTTTTAAATAACTTAAATAAATTAAACTTAACTAACTAAAAATTATTATTACTATGGGATTATTACCAAAAAGAGTTATGGAATTCACCTACGGAATGGGTGCTGCTGTCGTTATTGTTGGAGCATTATTTAAAATTCAACACTGGCCAGGTGCTAGTACATTTCTTATCGTGGGATTATTAACTGAGGCAGCGATTTTTGCATTATCAGCGTTTGAAACGTCTGCAGATGAAATTGATTGGTCAATAGTATATCCTGAATTAGCGGGAGGACAAGCAAAAGAAAGAACTAAAAAAGAAGATAAAGGTGATGCCGATGGATTATTGTCAAAAAAATTAGACGCAATGTTAAAAGAAGCTAAAATTGATGGTGAATTAATGGCAAGCTTAGGAAATAGCATTAAAAACTTTGAAGGTGCTGCTAAATCTATTTCTCCAACTGTTGATGCAATGGCGGGTCAAAAGAAATATGCTGAAGAGATGACTAAAGCTGCTACGCAACTTGAAGCATTAAATGGTTTATACCAAATGCAAATGCAAAGTGCTGAGAAAAACGCTCAAATCAACAACGAAGTTGCTGAAAACAATATGAAATTAAAAGATCAAATGCAATCGTTAACTTCTAACTTATCTACATTAAATAATGTATATGGTGGAATGCTTTCTGCTATGAATAACAAAGGATAATTAGTTTTATACTAAATTTATTATTAAACAAAATTTTAAACTAAACTAATTAAAAAAAAATGGCAGGAGGAAAATTAACCCCTAGACAGAAGATGATTAACCTGATGTACTTGGTTTTCATCGCTATGTTGGCATTAAACATGTCAAAAGAAGTACTTACAGCTTTCGGATTGATGAACGAAAAGTTTGAAGTAGTAAATAAGTTTTCTGAAGAATATAATAAAAGTTTATTCTCTTCATTAGAAACTAAAGCTTCAGACAACCCAAGTCAATTTGGTGGTCCTTATAATAAAGCAAAAAAAATTCAACAACTTTCTAACGAAATTTATGCTTATTTAGGTGCCTTAAAAGCTGATGTAACTAAAGAATTTGAAAGAGAAAAAAATGGTGCACTTCCTTACGAACAAATGGATAAAGGTCTATATATAGATGAACATTGGTTTAAAGGAGATGGATATTCTCCAAAAGGAAAAGAAATTATGTCTAAACTAGAAGACTACAAAAAAGGAATTGCTGGAGTTTTTGGGGTTGACGTAAAATATAAATTCATTATCGAAACTCTAAACAAAAAATTTAACTTTGAAAATGTAAAAGATAAAGACGGAGTTTCTGTTAAATATTTAGCATACCATTTTGAAGGATTCCCTGCAATTGCTTCGATTGCAAAATTAACTAGTATGCAAAATGATGTTAAATCACTTGAACAAGATATTTACAACGCTTTAATTGGAAATACAACCGCTCAAACGGCTTCTATGAAAAATTATAAAGCTATTGTAATCATGGATAAATCTTTATTCTTCCAAGGTGAAACTGTAACAGGTCGAGTTGTTTTAGGAAGATATGATGAGTCTACAGTTCCAACTTCTGTTAGTGTTGGTGGAGGTAGCGTATCTATGGAAAATGGTCAAGCAGTATTTAAATTAAGCGCTGGTAGCGTTGGAGATCATGATATTAAAGGTAAATTTACTTTCATGGAGGACGACAAGCCTGTGCCAATCGATATTGAAGGTAAATATGCTGTTGTACCAAAACCAAATTCAGCTTCTATTTCATCTGATAACATGAAAGTTATTTACAAAGGGGTAAACAACCCAATGACAATTTCTTTCCCTGGTATTTCAGATAACAATATTACTGTAAGTGCTCCTGGTATCAGAAAAACAGGAAACAGTCAATATGTATGGAATGTTGGTGATATCAATAGTAAAGAAGTTTCGGTATCTGTTAACGCTAAATTACCTGATGGTAAATCTGTGTCAGATACTCAAAAATTCAGAGTTAAAGATATTCCTGCTGCAATGGGATTAATCAATGGTAAAGCGGGTACTACAATCGGATCTAAAGGAGAAATCAGTTCTGCATCTATTGGTGTTGATTTTGGAGACTTTGGTAAAGATTATAAAGTTTCAGGAACAGTTACTAGCTTTAATGCTTTAGTAGGTAAAGTTTCTTACCCTTGTTCAGGAAGTTCTTTAAGCCCTGGAGCAGCTAATGCTATTAAAAATTTAGGTAAAAATGATGTTATATTAATTGATCAAATTAATGTAGTTACTAATACTGGAATTAAAGTTAAAAGAACTTTTTCTTGTTCATTTAAAATTAATAATTAAAATTTTTCAATCATGAATAAATTCTCTATTCTATTACTTTTTTGTTCGTCTTTTTGTTTTGCACAACCTAATTTGTTGAATGCAAAAGCGCCTTCTGAAATAGGTAAAAAATCAGAAGAACAAATCAAGCAGGATAATCTAACTCCATTGAAATATGGTTACATAGACGATAGAGATGTTCTTTTTGGTAAAAGAATATGGGAATTTATTGATATTGATGAGCGTATTAACTTTCCTCTTTATTATCCAACTAAACCATTAATGGATAGAATTCCACTTTTTGATGTGTTAAGACAATATGTTGAATCAAGTGATAAGAGCGGTATAGATATTAGTAAGTTTTGTTTTGAAGATGATTATTTTTCGCAACCTTTAGACCCAGTTGTAACAAAAAGTAAATTTAAAGATTTTAAACTTACTGAAGAAGGGGAAACTAAAGTGAATACTACTTTAAACCCTACTAAAATTGATGGTGCTAAAGAGCCGGAAAAATTCAAAAAATTATGTGCTCAATTAATTGAAGATAAGCAACTTAAAGAAGGACCAGATTATAAGAGCGCGGAATTAAATGCAGAAGGTGTAATTGGTTACAAAGTTCAAGGGTATTGGTATTTTGATGCTCGTCTTTCTGAAATGAAATACCGTTTACTTGCAATTGCTCCTGTGGCTACTTCGGCTAAAAGTATCGTAGATGCTACATTTGGTCAACAAGCAATTGAAAATCAATATACCCAAATGGTTGCTGATCAAAATTCTGAATTAACTGAAGACCAAAAGAAAGAAAAGCAAGTTGCTTTAGATAAATATAATGAAATGCAAGCTCCAGATATTTTATTTTGGATTTATTACCCAGCAATTCGTGATATTCTTAAAGCACACCCAGCGTTCAATGAAAGAAACAGTTCCAAACCAATTACTTTTGATGACCTGTTAGTTGCTCGTCACTTCAGTGGATTAATCTATAAAGAAGAAAATGTTTATGGAGATAGAAAGATTGAAGAATATATGAAAGACAATGCGCTTAATCAATTATTGGAATCTGAAAGAGTGAAAGAAAAAATTAGAAATTTAGAACACGATATGTGGGCTTATTAATATAATTTTACAACTTATTAAAAACTCTTACCTTTGGTAAGAGTTTTTTTTATGCTTAATTAACACCCCTTTTTTAATGCTCGATTATATTATTGTAGGTTCTGGGTTGGCTGGGATTGCTTTTTCTGAAGTGGCTTTGCAAAATGGTAAAACCATTTTGGTAATCAATGATGCTTCTCAAAATTCATCTCAAATCGCAGGCGGACTATATAATCCGGTAATTTTAAAGCGTTTTAGCGAAGTTTGGCAAGCGGGTGATCAATTGGACCTGTTATATGATTTTTATGGCGCTTTAGAGGCTAAATTGAATGTTAAATTAGATTATAAATTACCCTTATTACGAAAATTTCATTCGGTTGAAGAACAAAATAATTGGTTCACTGCCTCCGATAAACCCAATCTTTCACGATTTCTTTCTACAAAACTAATTATTACCAAATTTAATTGTATTGATTCTCCTTTCAATTTTGGAGAAGTTTTAGATTCTGGTTATGTAGATACTGCTTTGTTACTTGAGCACTACCAAAAGTATTTAAATTCAATTCATGCTATACAAAATGAAACTTTTGAATATGCTGCTTTAGAAATTCAAAGTGATTATTTAATCTATAAAAACATTAAAGCAAAACGAATTGTCTTTGCAGAAGGTTTTGGAATGCTTTCTAACCCTTATTTTTCTAATTTACCTCTAGATGGTACAAAAGGAGAATTATTGCTCATAAAAGCTCCAAATTTGAATTTGGATGTGATCATCAAATCTTCAATTTTTATTATTCCGTTGGGGAATGATTTATATAAAGTGGGCGCTACTTACAATTGGGAGGATAAAACCAATATTCCAACTGAAGCTGCCAAAAACGAACTGGTTTTGGAACTAAAAGAATTAATAAATTGTGAATTTGAGATCCTAGATCATTATGCCGGAGTTCGTCCTACAGTTAAAGACCGAAGACCTTTGGTTGGTACCCATCCAATACATCAAAATTTACATGTTTTGAATGGCTTAGGAACCCGAGGGGTAATGTTGGCTCCAGCTATGGCAAATAGCTTATTCAACCACATTGAAAACAATATTCCTTTAGATAAAAATATTGATATCCGAAGAATTAAGAATTATCTCTCCAGTTTTTATCATAGCTAATAAACATATTGATGTATATGTTTCTGGCTAATCGAGCTGTTATTGGCATTAAAGCTACTAATCCAACTCCAATTCCTAAAAAGGTAGTTTTTACAGACAATCCTAAAATTAAATTCAATGTTACAAAAATAGCTACTCCAATAGCAACCGTAACACCGTAACTTACATACATGGCGCCATAAAAAAAAGAAGGTTCAATCATGTATTTTGTTTCACAATGGCTACAAGTTTCATGCATTTTATAAATACTGCTCAATTTGTATGGATTTTTTTCACAATACATACTTTCTTCATGACATTTAGGACAAGTTCCTGTTAAAATGCTATATAATTTGGATCCTTTTTTTAACATTTGCAAAAATTTTCTACAAAGGTAAACTTTACGAAAGTTTTTAATGTAACAATTGTAACAAATATTATGCTAAATATCCACAATTTATCGGTTTCCTTTGGAGGCTCTTTTCTTTTTGAAGAAGTAACTTTTCGTCTAGGATCAGGTGATCGAGTAGGTCTTGTTGGTAAAAATGGAGCGGGTAAATCAACCATGCTAAAAATTTTGGCAGGCGATTTCAAACCCGATTCGGGTCAAATTGCAACCGAGAAGGAAGTCAAAATTGGATTTTTAAGACAAGACATCGATTTTGAACACGGAAGAACGGTGCTTGAAGAAGCCTACGAAGCATTTACGGAAATCAAAATAGTGGAGAAAAAACTAGAAGAAGTAAACCATCTTTTGGTAACAAGAACCGATTATGAAAGTGAAGAATACGGACAAATAATAGAAGATTTATCCGATTATACGCACCGTTTTGAATTGTTAGGAGGGTATAATTATGTTGGAGAAACCGAGAAAATATTATTAGGTTTGGGTTTTAAACGCGAAGTTTTTAATGACCAAACGGATACTTTTTCGGGCGGATGGCGTATGCGTATCGAATTGGCAAAATTACTGCTACAATCTAATGATATATTGCTTCTCGATGAGCCTACCAACCACTTGGATATTGAAAGTATCATTTGGTTAGAAAGTTTCTTGAGAAATTTCCCTGGAGTAGTGGTTATTGTTTCGCACGATAAAATGTTTTTGGATAATGTAACCAATAGAACAATTGAAATTTCTCTTGGTAAAGCATATGATTTTAATAAACCGTATTCTGAATATCTTGAATTACGTCATGAAATTCGCGAGAAACAATTGGCTACTCAAAAAAATCAGGCAAAGAAAATAGAAGAAACCGAAAAGCTAATTGAGAAATTTAGAGCCAAAGCTTCCAAAGCTTCCATGGCCCAATCATTGATCAAGAAATTAGATAAGGTAGAGCGAATTGAAGTGGATGAAGACGATAATTCAGTGATGAATATTTCTTTTCCGGTTTCAAAAGTTCCAGGTAAAGTAGTTGTTGAAGCTGAAAATGTAACGAAAGCCTATGGCGACAAAGTAATTCTTAAAGATATTTCTTTGTTGGTAGAACGAGGAAGCAAGATTGCATTTGTTGGACAAAATGGCCAAGGTAAATCTACTTTTATTAAAGCCATTGTAAATGAATTTGAATTTGGCGGAACCATTAAACTGGGACATAATGTGCAAGTTGGGTATTTCGCTCAAAATCAAGCCGAATATTTAGATGGAGAAATTACTCTTTTGGAGACTATGGAAAATGCAGCCTCCGATACCAACCGTTCAAAAGTTAGAGACATGTTGGGTTCGTTTTTATTTCGCGGAGACGATGTAGAGAAGAAAGTAAAAGTGTTGTCGGGAGGAGAACGAAATCGTTTGGCTTTGTGCAAATTGTTGTTGCAGCCCATAAATGTTTTAGTGATGGATGAGCCAACAAATCACCTGGATATTAAATCTAAAAATGTATTGAAAGCGGCACTTCAAAAATATGAAGGAACACTATTGTTGGTTTCTCACGACAGGGATTTTCTTCAAGATATGTCGAATATTGTGTATGAATTTAAGGATCAAAAAATAAAAGAATATTTAGGAGATATTAATTTTTTCTTGGAGCAGCGTAATTTGGAAAACATGCGAGAAGTAGAGAAAAAAGATGATGCAAAGAAAGAAACTCCAAAAGAAACGAACAAAATATCCTACGAAGATCAAAAGAAAAATAAGTCACTACAAAATCGCTTAAGCAAGATTGAAAGTCAAATCAAGCAATTGGAAATCGATATTCAGCAAGACGATAAAGCTTTAGAGTCTAATTACGATAAGCACATTGAAGATGCTTCATTTTTCACTGCCTACAATAAAAAGAAATCCGATTTAGATAAATTATTAGATGAATGGGAAGAAGTGCAAGGAGAATTAGACGCAATGAATGCGTAGTTATTTAAACGGATTTCGTTCTTGCCAATCGGTTTTTGGTTCTAAATAATTGAAAATTGTCTGGGTACATTTATCAATTAATTTCGACTCATGTTTTATGAAACCGTATACTTCAATGGGTTTTGCACCTACCGAACTTTTTATTTCAAGAGCTGTTCTAGCAAAAACAATTTCTTTAAATCCTTTATTTATTGAATAGGCAATCATGTCATACAGCATATTTAAATACAGCAT
>JACCDK010073926.1_pt1 | contig 38138 bp, 38 predicted proteins | sample 7445871 | NCBI WGS metagenome assembly JACCDK01 (sample SAMN15323436, study PRJNA562643) | freshwater metagenome | isolation source: river surface water | place: USA:Blue River Watershed | collected 2017-08-15 | reverse complement strand
GCTACACCTCCCTTTCCATCCCGTATCACTTTGCTAATGGGGTGTTCGGCGGCTGTGCCCCATTCGTGGCCACCTGGCTGGGATCAATCACCCACTCGAATTTCGCTGGATTGTTCTATCCCATCGCCCTAGCGGCTTTAACGGTCATTGTGGGCGTGATTTATTTGCCAGAAACGAAGGGGAAAGCGCTGAGTGACTAAAATAGGACTTTTCCATTAATTGGATGGATATATTTTGAAATATTCCCTTTAAATAAATATGCTTTGGCGCTAAAATCAAATGGGGGTATATTTGTTGTTGAATTTCGTTTTCTGAGAACCCTTTTTGTGTGACTCAGGACGGCGAAGCCGTGTGGTACGAAAAATTATTTTTTCGCATTTGACTGTCGTGTGTTAAATACATATTGTTAATATTTTTTAATGAATCTTAAAGAAAAACAAATCGCTATTATAGGATTGGGTTATGTAGGCCTTCCATTAGCTGTTGAGTTTGGTAAAAAGTATCGAGTTTTAGGTTTTGATATCAATAAAGATCGAATTGGAGAATTGAATGAAGGTAAGGATCGGACGAATGAAGCTGATCTTGCTGAAATGGTTTTTTCGATGAATTTGTCAAATAATAAAACTATAGGGCTTAAGTTTTCAAATAATGTCCATGATTTAAAAACATGCAACGTATTTATTGTTACGGTTCCTACACCAATTGATCAATTTAAAGCACCAGATTTAACTCCATTAATTAAGGCATCACAAATGCTAGGGAGCATTTTAAAGAAAGATGATATCGTAATTTATGAATCAACAGTTTATCCTGGTTGTACGGAAGAAGATTGTGTTCCAGTTCTTGAATCAAATTCAGGTTTGAAATTTAATTTAGATTTCTACTGTGGATATTCTCCCGAACGGATTAATCCAGGAGATAAAGTGAATACTCTTACTAAAATAAAAAAAGTAACATCAGGGTCGACTGCTGAAATTGCGGATGTTGTTGATTCACTATACGCGAGTATTATTGATGCGGGAACTCATAAGGCTCCTAGTATAAAGGTCGCTGAAGCATCTAAGGCAATTGAAAATGCACAAAGGGATGTAAATATTTCATTTGTGAACGAGTTAGCTTTGATTTTTGACAAAATGGGAATTGACACCAATGATGTTCTAGAAGCTGCAGGAACTAAATGGAATTTTTTAAAATACAAACCTGGATTAGTTGGAGGCCACTGTATAGGTGTAGACCCTTATTATTTAGCACACAAAGCCGAAAGTCTAGGATATTACCCTCAAGTCATATTATCAGGGAGAAGAGTTAATGATAATATGGGAATGTTTGTAGCGAATAAAGTTGTTAAGCTTTTAATTTCAAAAAACCATGTTATTGCTAAGTCTAAGGCTTTAGTTCTTGGGATTACATTTAAGGAAAATTGTCCGGACATTAGAAATTCTAAAGTAATAGACATTGTAAAAGAATTGTTACAGTTCGGAATTGATGTTGATGTGTTTGATCCGCATGCTAATAGGGAAGAAGTAAGTGCAGAATATCAAATCAATTTAATTGAGAAATTGAATTATAGTTATGACGCAATAATACTTGCGGTTTCTCACAATGAATTTATAGAAATCAATTTAGATTGTTTAAAGTCTTCAAAATCAGCGGTTGTTTTTGATATTAAGGCATTTTTTGATCGCGAATTAGTAGACTCAAGATTATAAATATTTAATTATGTTACAAGATAAAACTATCCTGATTACAGGTGGAACAGGTTCACTTGGTAAAGCATTAACTTCCCATATTTTGAAATATCATTCTGATATAAAGAAGTTAATAATCTTATCTAGAGATGAGCAAAAACAATTTCAGATGGCACAAGAGTTTTCTGAACAAGATTTTCCTCAAATTAGATATTTTTTAGGGGATGTTAGAGATGAGCAAAGATTGGTTAGAGCTTTTGAAGGTGTAGACATTGTAATTCATGCTGCAGCTATGAAACATGTGCATTTAGCCGAGTATAATCCAGATGAGTGTATAAAAACCAATATTGGGGGTGCGCAAAATGTAATACATGCAGCATTACAAACTAGTGTGTCAAATATTGTAGCCTTGTCTACTGACAAGGCTTGTGCTCCAATTAATTTATATGGCGCTACTAAATTAACCTCTGATAAGCTTTTTGTTGCAGCGAATAATATCAAAGGGTTTAATCCGATTAAATTCTCTGTAGTACGTTATGGTAACGTTATGGGGTCGAATGGCTCTGTTATACCATTTTTTATGAAAAAAAGGGATGAGGGTAAACTACCTATAACTGATGTAGCTATGACACGGTTTAACATATCCTTACAAGGAGGAGTTGATATGGTTATGCATGCAATTGAACATGCTTGGGGGGGGGAAATCTTTATTCCCAAAATTCCGTCTTATCGAATTACAGATGTTGCTCAAGCCGTTGCCCCCCAATGTGAACAAGAAATTGTTGGGATTCGCCCAGGAGAAAAAATTCATGAGGAAATGATTACATCCTCTGATTCTTTTTACACATATGATTTGGGTAAATATTTTACTATTCTCCCTTCGGTACCCAATTTTAATGTCAATGAATTTATCATAAAATTTGGAGCAAAAAAAGTGGCAGAAGGATTTAATTATGATTCAGGAACGAATACTGAATGGGAAACAGTTGAAAGTTTAAGACGGTTAATTAAAGAGAATCTGTATCCTGATTTTGAATTTTAGGCAAAATTGAAATGAAAAAAATAATACCATACGGTAGACAAAATATCATTCAGGAAGATATAGTTGCTGTTTCAGAAGCACTCTTGGGAGATTATTTGACACAGGGACCTATCATTAAGCAATTTGAGGAATCTTTTAGTGATTATGTTGGAGCGAAATACGCTGTTGCTGTTACTAACGGAACAGCGGCTTTGCATTTAAGCGCCCTGGCTTTATCAGTAGAACCTGGAGATAAAATAATAACAACAAGTTTAACATTTGCTGCCTCAGCGAATTGCATTAGATATTGTGGAGGTGAAGTTGTTTTTGTAGATATTGATCCAAGTACTTTTTTAATTGATTTGGTTCAAGTTGAAAAACTTTTAAAAAATGCACCTAAAGGAACATATAAAGGTATCATTCCTGTAGATTTTGCTGGGCGATCAGTAAATCTTGAACAATGTAAGCGGCTTGCAGATGATTATGGACTTTGGATAATTGAAGATGCCTGCCATGCTCCAGGTGCAAGTTTCGTGGATTCTGAAGGGATTTTGCAGAAATCAGGAAATGGGAATTTTGCTGATTTAGCCATTTTTTCCTTTCATCCCGTTAAACACATAGCCACAGGAGAGGGAGGGATAATTACCACTAATGACGAAACTTTATACAAAAAATTACTCTCTCTTAGATCTCATGGAATAACTAGAGATACATCTAGTTTTACTAACTCCATTGTACAGGCCGGTGGTTTGAGTTCTGATAATATGTATCCGGGCTGGTATATGGAAATGCAGGACCTTGGATATAATTATAGAATTACAGATTTTCAATGTGCATTAGGAATTAGTCAGTTAAAAAGAGCGGATGAAGGTATTATTAGGAGAACAGAAATTGCCAAAAGATATGACTTGGCTTTTCAGAATAACTCAAATATCAAAAGTCAATCTTTAGAGATAGATGCGAATTTTACTGATAATCATGCATATCATTTGTATGTTCTTTTAGCGGAAGATCGACTTGGATTGTATAATCATTTAAAAGCAAATGGAATTTTTGCTCAAATTCATTATTACCCTGTTCATTTAATGCCCTATTACAGGAAATTTGGGTGGAAAGAGAACGATTTGCCATGTGTTGAAGAGTATTATAAGAAATGCATAAGTCTACCAATGTATCCAACTTTAACTTTAGATGAGCAGGAGTATGTTATTACTACTGTTTTAAATTACTATAAATAAGAAATACTATTTATGAGTAGTAAATTAATATTGGGAACGGTTCAGTTTGGCTTGAATTATGGTATAAATAATACTCAAGGTAAACCTGCTAAAGAAAATGTTTTCAAAATTCTTTCTTATGCATATGAAAAAGGGATAAGATACCTGGATACAGCTGAATTATATGGAGATGCACATAATTTAATTGGGGAATATCATAGGTTAAACCCTGACAAAAAATTTGGTATTATTACAAAGTTCCCGCATGAGTTCGATGGAGAATTGGACTCAAAAATAAATTTGTATCTAAATCAATTGAATGTAAATAATTTGTCTGCAATATTATTTCATTCATTTGATTCTTACAAATTACATAAATCTCAAGTTAAATGTAAATTAAGCGGAGTTGAAAAAATAGGTGTATCTATTTATACAAATGAACAAATGAATGAAGTAATTGATGATGTAAATGTTGATATTATTCAATTACCGTTTAACCTGCTTGACAATAATAATTTACGGGGGGAGTTACTTAAAAAAGCCAAAACTAATAATAAAATAGTTCATACTAGATCGGCTTTTTTGCAGGGTTTGTTTTTTATGAAAAAGGATAATCCGAATACAATTAGATTTGAATTAGAAAAAGAGTTAGAATTCATTTCAAATCTTGCAATAAGAAATTCTACTTCAATTGGGACCTTGGCATTAAACTATTGTCTGAAACAAGTAAATATAGATGGAGTGTTAATTGGTGTTGATTCATTAGACCAGCTAAAGGAAAATTTTTCATTTTTGGAAAGCCAATTATCTGATTCATTTTTAGATGACATAGACTCAATTAAAATTGATAATATTGAACTTTTAAATCCTACATTGTGGAAATAAAAACGGTATTAATCACTCAAGCAAGAACTGGTAGCACAAGATTACCAGGAAAAGTTTTAATGAAGGTTGATGGTACTCCTCTTTTAAAAATACATTTAGACAGGTTAAGTAAATCAAAGCTTATTGATAAAATTATTGTAGCAACCACAATTAATAAAGAGGATGATATTATTGAAAATCTTTCATTAAAGTGGGGATATGAGGTGTTTAGGGGATCTGAAAATGATGTATTGGATAGGTTCTATCAAGCAGTAAAAAAATTAAATCCAAGTTGGGTTGTAAGAGTTACATCTGATTGTCCCCTTTTGGATTCAATGCTAATTGATAAGATTATTGAAATTACACAAACTCAGGATATGGATTATGGATCAAATGTGTTTGATGAAACTTTTCCTGATGGACAAGATGTGGAGGTATTTAAATTTTCGGCTCTTAAAAAGGCATGGAAAGAAGCAATAAAACCATCTGAAAGAGAACATGTAACTCCTTACCTAAGAAATAATTCAAATTTGAAATCTGGGAATCTTTTTTCTGCGGTAAGTTATAATAATGAAATCAATTATTCTAAGATTAGAATTACAGTAGATGAGCAAAGGGATTTTCAGTTGATACACAAGATAATTCTAGAAATTGGGCCAGATAAATCATGGCAGGAATATACAAGTTACATAATTGACAATAACTTGTTAGAAATTAATAATAACATTGTTAGAAATGAAGGGTTATTGAAATCATTGAATAACGACTAGAATGGGCAAAGGACAAGAATTATATAAAAAAGCTAAAACATTGATTCCTGGTGGTACAATGTTATTATCAAAAAGGCCTGAAATGTTTTTACCAGACAATTGGCCATCTTATTTTTCAAGAGCAAAAGGATGTAAAATTTGGGATCTTGATGATAATGAACTTGTTGATATGTCAATTATGGGTATTGGAACAAATACTCTTGGTTATGGACATGAGACGGTAGATAATGCAGTGTTAGAAACTGTAAAAAAAGGAAATATGAGCACCTTGTCTTGTCCCGAGGAAGTTTATCTTGCTGAGAAATTAATTGAATTGAATCCTTGGGCAGATATGGTGCGTTTTGCAAGGAGCGGAGGAGAAGCAAATTCGATAGCTATTAGAATAGCAAGAGCGGCTAGTGGTAAAGATAAAGTTGCTTTTTGTGGGTACCATGGTTGGCATGATTGGTATTTATCTGCTAATCATAATTCTGGAGATAGTTTATCGGGACATTTATTGCCGGGGTTAAATCCAAGTGGAGTTCCTAAAGTATTAAAGGATACAGTTCTTCCATTTCACTATAATAATTTTGAGGAATTATCTGATTTGGTTGAGAATAACGAAATTGGGGTGATTAAAATGGAGGTTGTAAGGAATTTTGGTCCTGACGATAATTTCCTGCAAAAAGTAAGGGACCTTGCAACAAAAAAAAATATAGTATTAATTTTTGACGAATGCACCTCAGGTTTTAGAGAAACATTTGGCGGTATCTATAAAAAATATGGTGTTGAGCCCGATGTGGTAATGTTTGGAAAAACTATTGGGAATGGGTATGCACTTACAGCAGTATTAGGTAAAAGGTCGGTAATGGAGGCTGCGCAAACCTCTTTTATAAGTAGTACGTTTTGGACGGAGAGAATTGGCCCAACTGCAGCATTAGCAACCTTGAAAGTAATGGAAGAAGTTAAATCTTGGGAAATAATTTCCAAAATTGGGGGAAAAGTTCAAGAAGGTTGGAAAAATTTAGCATCTATTCATGGTTTAAAAATTGATGTAGCAGGTATTCCGTCATTAAGCACATATTCATTTAAATCAGATAATGCATTAGCCTATAAAACCTTAATTGCTCAGGAAATGTTAAAGAAAAATATATTAGCTAGTACTAATTTTTATGCTTCTATAGCTCATGAAGATACTTATTTAGATAGATATTTTTCTGAATTAGATGGTGTTTATAGTATGATAAAAAAATGCGAGAGTCAAGAATTAAATATTAGTGATTTACTAGAAGGACCAATTTGCCATTCGGGTTTTAAACGATTAAATTAAGTGAGAGCCTATAAATGTTTATCTAAGCAAATATATTCATTAAATGAATATCAAATTGTTCCCATTAGGGATCAGGATAGGTATGAAATTATGCAATGGCGAAATGAACAAATATATCATTTAAGACAAGATAAGCCACTTGATAAAGAAACACAAGACTGGTACTTTGAAACAGTAATTGCAAAACTATTTGACGAAAGTAATCCGAATCAAATTTTATTCTCTTATTTGGAAAATGATGTATGCATTGGTTATGGTGGCTTAGTTCATATCAATTGGATTGATAAAAACGCAGAAATTTCTTTTATAATAGATACAAAATTAGAAGTGCAGCATTTTCATAAAAATTGGCAAAATTATTTAACATTAATTGAGAAAGTTTCTTTCGAAATACTGGATTTGCATAAAATATTTGTTTACGCATTCGATTTACGAGTAAAGCTTTATGATGTACTTGAAGAGTCGTTATATTATAAAGAAGCCACATTAAAAGAACATACTTTTTTCAACGGGAAATTTATTGATGTATTAATTTATTCTAAAATTAATGTCGGGTAAAATTAATTTGGTCGTTTTTGCTTCGGGTATTCTTGGACTTAAGATGTTAGAATACTTACATTCTTTTGTAATAATTGACTTTGTCGCAACTGATAGAAAATCGGAAGAAATAATTAAATTCGTTAAAAGGGAAAAAATAAATCATTTCATTGGAAAGCCAAATACAGAGGAGTTATTTCTTGAACTAGAAAAACTAGACTCAAAAATATTATTCTCTATTAATTACTTATTTTTATTAGATAAGAAAATATTTGAATTATTTGAATATCCGATTAATTTTCACGGCAGCCTGCTACCAAAATATAGAGGAAGGACACCACATATTTGGTCAATTATTAATAATGAGAAGTATACTGGAATATCAGCTCATTTTATTGTAGAGGGCTGTGATGAAGGTGACGTGATATTTCAAAAAAAAATATTGATTGATGAACAAGTTACTGGTGCTAAATTATTAAGTACATACCAAGAAGAGTATCCGGAAATAATCAATATTGTTTTAGAAATGATAAGTGAAAACAAAGTTAACAGATTAACTCAGAATCATTTTGAAGCTACAATTTTTCCTAAAAGGTCTCCAGAGGATGGAGTGATAGAATGGAGTTGGCAAAAAGAACGAATTTATAATTGGATACGTGCCCTATCCTATCCTTATCCAGGAGCATTTTCCTATTATATGAATGAAAAAATTATAATTGATAAAATAAAATTTTCAAATATTGGTTTTGATGCAGTTACTGAAAACGGATCTATTATTTCGGTAAATATGCAAAACAACCCTATAGTTAAAGTCCAAAATGGCACGATTGAAATAATTAAAATTAGGAATTCTTCAATAGTATTTAAGGCAGGTACAAAATTTCAAAATGAAAATTAACAATTTATCTATTAATAGCAATTCAAAGGTTTTTATAATTGCAGAGTTATCAGCAAATCATAATGGGAGTATTGAAACGGCAATTGAGACAATTAAAGCTGCAAAACGAGCTGGCGCTGATTGTATAAAATTACAAACATATACAGCAGACACATTAACGATAGATTCTCAAAAAGAAGATTTTAAAATTAAAGGTACTATATGGGAAGGTAAAAATTATTATCAACTCTATCAGGAAGCTTTCACACCTTGGGAATGGCATGAAAAACTTTTTAAAGTAGCAAATGAAGAGGGGTTAATATGTTTTTCCTCACCGTTCGATAAAACATCTGTTGATTTTTTAGAGAATTTAAATGTGCCCGCATATAAAATTGCTTCTTTTGAGATTACTGATATCCCTCTTATTGAATATGTAGCATCAAAAGGAAAACCAATCATTATTTCTACCGGAATTGCTGAACTAGAGGATATTGAATTAGCAGTTGAAACGTGTAGAAAGGTTGGAAATGATCAAATAGCCTTATTAAAATGCACATCAAGTTATCCTGCACCAATAGAGGAAGCTAATATGTGTATGGTTAAAGATTTGGCAAGGAGATTTAATGTAATATCGGGATTATCAGATCACACGATGGGAGCTACTGTGCCTATTGTTGCGACTGTTTTTGGTGCTAAAATAATTGAAAAGCATTTTATTCTTGACCGAACAATAGGTGGTCCTGACGCTTCTTTTTCTATGAATGAAAAAGAATTTACTGAAATGGTGAAATCGATTAGAGAGGCAGAAAGCGCTATAGGAGAAGTCAATTATACTTTAACTGATAAACAGAAAAAAGGCAAAGATTTTTCAAGGTCACTCTACATTGTTGAAGATATACAGGCAGGCGAAACTTTAACAGAAAAAAATATAAGAAGCATTAGACCCGGTTTTGGATTACACCCTAAATATTTAAATTCAATCTTGGGGAAAGCAGTTAATGTAGATTTATTTAGAGGAGATAGATTTTTACTTAGTAATATTGAATAACGAAGTTCAGGAAAATATGAAATTTATAGCTACCATTGAAGCACGTATGACTTCAACTCGATTGCCAGGTAAAGTCTTATTGGAAGCAGCAGGAATTCCTTTATTACAGCATTTAGTTAATAGACTTCGTGATGTACAATCAATAGATGGAATAGTTTTGGCAACAACAACCAATGATTCTGATAACCCATTAGAAGAATTTGCTCGACAAATGAATATAAATTGCTTTAGGGGAAGTGAACTGGATGTCATGGAAAGGGTAATTGGAGCTGCAGCTTCAGTCGGAGCTAAAGTAATTGTAGAAATAACAGGCGATTGCCCAATTATTGACCCTGAAATTGTGGAACAAGCGATTAGAATTTATAAAAATAATAATGCAGATTATGTCAGTAATGCAGGTGTAAGAAGTTACCCAGATGGCATGGATGTACAAGTGTTTTCTTTAGACACGTTAATAAAATCTTGCCAAATGACAAGTAACCCACTAGATCATGAACACGTTACTCTTCATATCCGAAATCATCCAGAAATCTTTAATCATATTAATTTAGTTGCACCACCAGAAATACATTGGCCGGAGTTAGGATTGACATTAGATGAATTAAGTGATTATAATTTACTAAAATATGTTATTGAATATTTTGATAAAATTAATCCAAAATTTACGTGTCTTGATGTTGTTACATTTCTAAGAAATAGGCCTGACTTGGTAAAAATTAATTCCGAAATTAAACGAAAAGGTGATAATTAGCATATAATGGTAACAATCGTTTGTCATGATGCTGGAGGGGCAGAATTAATTAGTGCTTGGGTAATAAATCAAAATGAATCTTATTGCTTAGTTCTGGAAGGTCCTGCAATTAAAATTTTCGAAAGAAAATTAGGAAGCATTAACTTGTCGAGTTTGGAGGATTCTATAATTAAATCTGATTGGGTTTTATGTGGAACAAGTTGGCAGTCAAATCTGGAAAGAGATGCTATTAGAATTGCGTTAAAAAATAATAAGTTTGTTGTTTCTTTTATTGATCACTGGGTTAATTATCTAGAACGGTTTATTGATAATTCAGAAATATTATTGCCAAACACAATTTGGGTGGGCGATTCATTCGCTGAAAAATTAGCTAAGGAAATTTTTCCAAATACCAATATTGAGCTAAAAGAAAACTATTATTACAATGAATTAAAAATTCAATTTGATCAGTTTATTCGGGAAGATATAAGCCATTTTAAGACTATAATCCTATATGTTTGTGAGCCTATTAAAGAACATGCATATTTACAGCATGGAAATGAAAATTATTGGGGCTACACGGAATTCGATGCCTTAAAGTTTTTCTTGGATAATACAATGGTACTAGTGGAGGATGATTGTGAAATATGGATTCGTCCACATCCTTCTGAATATCCTGGAAAATATGATTGGGTTTATACTTATGAAAATCTAAATATTCGAATTTCTGGTAATATTCCACTATATGAAGAAATTGCTCAAGCTAGTGTAATTGTAGGATGTGAGTCAATGGCTATGGTTGCTGGATTAATTGCAGGAAAGCGTGTGGTTAGCTCGATACCTTTAAATGGTAGGCAGTGCAATTTGCCTTTCAACGAAATTGAATATTTAAATTTATTATTAAATGACTAATAATATTACTTGTGGTTAGAGGTGTATTAATTATTGGGTTGGGTCAAATTGGAATGGAATATGATTTTAATATTTCAGATAGTAAAATCGTTTATTCACATTCAAGAGCATTTACTAAACATCCTAACTTTGAGATATTAGGTGCAGTTGACTCGTCAATCTCAAAGTGTAACATTTTTTCAGAAAAATATCTTAAACCTTCTTACAGCACTATATCAGAGGCACTTTGTAAATTAAATCCTGATGTTATTGTTATTGCTGCTCCCACAAAATATCACAAATCTATATTATTTGAAATTATTGAACATTCATTGCCAGAAGCAATACTTTGTGAAAAGCCACTTTCGTATAGTATAGAAGAAGCGAGTCAAATGTTAGAGTTGTGTGAGCTTAAAGGAGTAAAGTTATTTGTAAATTATATTAGACGATCTGATCCAGGAGCAATAAATATTAGAAACTTGATTCACTCGGGTGTAATCGGAAATAAGTTTAAAGGAATTGCATGGTATTCTAAAGGATTCATACATAACGGATCTCATTTTTTTAATCTTTTGGAATATTGGTTAGGGCCTTGTCAAGATTTTTCTATTATTTCACCAGGTCGATTATGGCAGGATTATGATCCCGAGCCCGATGTTTATGTTGAATTTGAAAAGGGTGCGATTGCTTTTATGTCTGCTAAAGAGGAGTCATTTTCCCATTATTCTATAGAACTTATTTCTGATAATGGTAGAATAAGGTACGAGAAAGGAGGAGAGTTAATTTTGTTAGAAAAGACCAAAACAGACCCTAATTTCCCAGATTATACTGTATTAAGTGGTTTGCCAGAAATTATTTCTAATAATATGGAATGTTACCAATTTAATGTAGCTGAACAATTATTTCAGGCACTTTCAAATAACGAGGCATCAATTTGTACCGGGATTGTTGCTTATGAAACGATGAAACAAGTTATTAATATTACAAATAAAATAATATATAAATGAAAAAATTAGCATTATTCGGCGGAGACAAAGTCATCAAAAATAAGTTTAAATTATACAACCCAATTGGATCAGAAGAAGTAGAAGCTGCAAAACAAGTAGTTGAATCGGGTGTTCTTTCGAAATTTATAGGCAGTTGGGATCCAGACTTTTATGGTGGTCCCAAAGTGCAAGAATTTGAGCGTGAATGCGAACATTATTTCGGCGTAAAGCATGCGGTTACGGTTAATTCTTGGACCTCTGGATTAGTGGCTGCCGTGGGAGCTATAGGTATCGAGCCTGGAGATGAAGTAATTGTTTCACCTTGGACAATGTGTGCGACTGCAACCGCAATACTTCATTGGAATGCAATACCTGTTTTTGCAGATATAGAATCTGATACCTTTAATCTTGATCCTAAATCAGTTGAAGCAAATATCACCCCATATACAAAAGCCATAATTGCAGTGGATATATTTGGCCATTCTTGTGATGTAGATGCATTGATGGAAATAGCTGAGAGGTATAACTTAAAATTAATTACAGACACAGCTCAAGCACCCGGTACATTTAACAAAGGAAGAGTAACAGGAACTTTATCACATGTTGGAGGGTTTAGTTTAAACTATCACAAGCATATTCATACCGGTGAAGGAGGAATATTGGTAACAAATGATGATAAGATTTTCGAACGTCTTCAACTCATCCGCAATCATGCTGAAGCGGTTGTTGAAGGAATGGGGATAGGTGATTTAAATAATATGATTGGGCATAATTTCCGGTTGGGTGAAATAGAATGTGCGATTGGTTTGAGTCAGTTAAAAAAGTTAAAAGGTTTTGTAGAGGGAAGGCAATTGGCGGCAGAAAGATTAACAGACGGGCTAAAAGATTTAAAGGGCTTGCGTACACCAGTTATTAAAGATGGGGTAACGCACGCCTACTATGTATTTCCAATGATCTTAAATTGTGAGATATTGGGAGTATCGAGAGAAAGAATTGTTGAGGCTCTTAAAGCAGAAGGTGTTACAGGTTTAGCCGCTGGTTATGTAAATGTTCATTTGTTGCCGATGTATCAAAAAAAAATAGCTTATGGATCAAGTGGATTCCCATGGACATCAGACATTTGCAAGCGCGATGTTAGTTATGCAAAAGGGATTTGTCCAGTTGCAGAAGAGTTGCATGAAAAAAGTTATTTGGGATACGAAATGTGTCTGAATGAATTAGAAAACAATGATGTTGACTTAATTATAACTGCATTTAGAAAAGTGTGGGAAAATTTGACGTTATTATAAATTAAAGAAATCATGAATTCAATTTTTTTAAATGAAGAAAATAAATTGTATTTCCGTGAAGGTAAAATAACTTATTTAAGACCTTTATTGGAGAGTGATTTAAAAGTCGAATATTTATCGTGGTTAAATAATCCAGAACTTAACAAATATTCTGATAGTTTTAGAACATTCCCAACTTTTGAGAACGATTTGAAGGTTTTTCTAAGTAATTATCAAAAAGATTCAAATAATATAGTTTTTGCAATGTGTTGTAAAAAAACGGGTACACACTTTGGTAATTGTAGCTTGAATAATATAGATTGGATTAACCGAAGGGCTCAATTTAACATTAATATTGGAATAGCAAAATATAGAGCATTACATTTTTTAGATGTGTTATCCATTATCGCGGAATATTCTTTCAATACTTTAAATTTGAATAAGATTACAGGTGGTGCAGAAAACATAGATTTATTAAAATTGCATGAAAGGTTAGGTTGGATTAAAGAAGGGGTGTTAGCAAATCATATTTATAGAAATGGTGAATATCATGATGTTGTTATATTTGCATTGTTACGGGAAAAATATTTAGATATAAAAAAGTAATTTTATAATTAATAATGATGTTAAAGAATAAAACTGCGGTAATCACAGGATGTAATAAAGGAATAGGAAAGGCTATATTAGAAGTATTCATAAGGAATGGGGCAAATATAATTGCTTGCGTAAGAAATGAGTCAAACGAATTCAGTAAATTTATTAAAGAGTCTGAAGAAAATTTTAATGTTAAAATTACTCCAATTTATTTTGACCTAGAAGATTCATCGCAAATCAAGTCTGCTTTAGCTGCAATTATTGGTCTTAAATTACAGATTGATGTTTTAGTAAATAATGCAGGTTATGCAACAGGTGCTTTTTTTCATATGACCTCTATTCAAGAATTAGAGAAAATGATAAAGATTAATTTCACTTCTCAAATTCAATTTACTCAGGGTATTTCAAGATATATGATGAAATTTAAATCAGGTTCAATTATCAACATGGGATCTACCGCAGGAATTTTTGGAGATGCTGGGATGTTGAGCTATGGATCAAGTAAATCTGCATTAATTTTTGCAACCAAAGTTATGGCATCAGAACTTGGAACATTTAATATAAGAGTTAATTCGATTGCCCCAAGTGTTACTAAAACCGAAATGTATGAGCAAATGGAATCAGTAGCAAGGGACAGACTTATTCAATCATCAGCACTTAAACGTGCTGCGGAGCCACACGAAGTTGCAAATGTTGCATTATTTTTAGCTAGTGATTTGTCAACTTTTATCAGTGGCCAAACACTTAGAGTGGATGGAGGGATTACACCTTAAATATATTTTTGATATTTGTATGGATTTAGATCAATTAGTATTTTTAGCAAAAAAATCAAGATTTCAAATCTTAGATTTGGCATTTAAAAGTGATGGCCCATCACACTTAGGAGGCGGGTTGTCAATGGTTGAAATTTTTACTGTTTTGTATGGAGACATTCTAAAATATGACCCTAGAAACCCAGACTGGGAGGGTAGAGATAGGTTTATTTTAAGTAAAGGTCATGGTGTGTTACCTTTTTTTGTTGCATTACATAATGCAGGTTTCATCTCAGAAGAAGAATTATTTACGTATAAAAAAAATGAGAGCCATCTTATTTCTCACCCAGTAATGAATATGAGATTAGGTATGGAGTCCTCAAATGGCAGCTTAGGTCATGGTCTGTCAATGGCCGTGGGTATTTCACTCGCCTTAAAAAGAAAAAGTAATTACGATAGTAGAGTTTTTGTGGTTATGGGGGATGGAGAATGTAATGAAGGATCAGTATGGGAAGCTTCTATGTCTGCATCTCACTTTAAATTAAACAATCTAGTTGCAATCATCGATTATAACAAACTGCAAAGCGATGGCGATAGTGAGACTGTTATGGACATTGGGGTATTAAAAGATAAATGGGAAAGTTTTGGCTGGGAAGTTTTATCATTAGATGGCCACGATATTAATGTACTAAAAAATGGATTGAATTCGAGAGATAAGAATATATTAAAACCACTGGTTATTATTGCTCACACAACAAAAGGTAAAGGAGTTTCATTTATGGAGAACAACAATATTTGGCACCATAATAGGTTGACTAAGACAACTTATGATCAGGCTATTGAAGAATTAAATAATTGTTAAAGTATGAAAATAACAGGTAAAGAAAACCGGCAATGGTCAAGGCTTGGGGCGCGAGCAACATATGGCCAAGCAATTTTAATGCTTGCTGAACAGGTTGATAATTTAATGGTTTTATCTGCGGACCTTGGAAATTCATCAGGATTAGACCGTTTTAAATCCTCATATCCAGATAAGTTTTTGAATATTGGTATTGCCGAACAAAATATGATTGGAATAGCCGCTGGGCTTGCGAAGGAAGGATTTGTTTTATTTGTATCTTCATTTGCCCCATTTATTTCAATGCGAGCAGCCGAGCAGGTTAGAATGAATATGGGTTATATGCAGTTGAATATTAAAGCAGTTGCAATTGGTAGCGGTGTATCGATGTCGTTTCTCGGGAATTCTCATTTTGGCCTTGAAGATGCAGCTATAATGAGATCCATTCCTAATATGACTGTTGTTAATCCTGCTGATTGCGCAGAAATTGTAAAAACAGTATTTGCTGCCGCTAAGTATCCTTATCCTATGTATATTCGGTTAACAGGTGCAGTAGGCTTACCTGTAGTATATGAAGATGATTATGATTTTGAAATAGGCAAAGCTATTGAAATACTTGAAGGGTATGATATTTCAATAGTTGCAACTGGCTCAATGGTTTATGAATCTATGAAAGCAGCAGAAATATTGCAACTTAATGGAATTTCTGCATCAGTTTTAAATATGCATACAATTAAACCGATAGATATTAAATCTTTAGATAGGTTAATTGAAAAAGGGGCACCCATTTTTACAATAGAGGAACATAGTATAATTGGAGGTTTGGGAAGTGCGGTTGCAGAATATGTTTCTTCGTTTCCTAATTCACCAACAGTAACAAGAATAGGCCTTCCTGATCAATTCGTAATAACTGCTGAATACAACTATATTTTAGAAAAATATGGATTGGTTGGAAATAAAATAGCAACAACAATATTAAAAATAAATTCTAAATAATAAATATTATGACAAACAAAGAAAAGTATGATCAAGTTTTTATGGAATCATTTTCTGTGACTTCGGACAAATTAAATGAAGAGTTAGTTTATCAGAGTGTTCAACAGTGGGACTCAATTGGGCACATGGGGATGATTGCAGCTTTGGAGGAGGCATTTGACATAATGTTGGACACTGATGATATTATTGATTTTGGTTCATTTACTAAAGGAATTGAGATTTTGGCAAAATATGATGTCGCTATCTAATTGAATGAAAAGTTTTTTTAATAATTTAAAGTCCTTCTCAAGTTTTCCGGCTTTTTCTACAAAGTCAGAATTATTAACTTATAATGACCTATTAAATGAAATAGAGGATTTCCCTTTGATTATTGGAAACCGAACGCTTGTTTTCATACTTTGCGAAAATAGTATTGAGTCCATTATCGGATATTTAACTTGTTTAAGAAAAGGACATATACCGTTACTTATTGGAAGCTCTATTAATGAAGAACTGCTTTTAAATTTGATAAAAATCTATAATCCAACTTTCATTTGGACTAATTTGGATTATAAGTGGTTCGATGGAAATTGGCAAAATGTTTTTCAAAATCGTAGATATCAACTATGGATGAAAAAAAATAATCTAAATTATTCATTTCATCCAGATTTAGCAATTTTATTAATGACATCCGGAAGTACAGGGAGTCCTGTTCTTGTAAGAGTTTCGTACCAAAATTTGATTGAAAATACAAACTCTATTTCTCAATCATTAGGTATATCACAAATAGACATACCTATTACCACGCTTCCAATGAATTATACCTACGGTTTGTCTATAATTAACAGTCATCTACTCAATGGCTGCAAAATTATACTAACTGAAGAAAGTATCGTTTCAAAGAATTTTTGGGATCTGATTAATTCAAAGGGCGTAACTACTTTTGGGGGAGTTCCATATACCTACCAAATGCTTAGAAGACTGGGGTTTGAAAAAATGAGTTTACCAACTATTACAAAGCTTACACAAGCAGGAGGTAAATTGGATTCAAACTTAGCAAAGTATTTCGCAGATGTATGTAAACAAAAAGAGATTGAATTTTATGTTATGTATGGCCAAACTGAAGCAACTGCAAGAATGTCTTGTTTACCTTCAAATGATTCTATTAGAAAATCAGGAAGTATTGGTTTGCCAATTTCAAAGGGAAGTTTCTATCTGTTAAGTGATGTGGGCAAGGTAATTACAAAGAGCCAAGAAGTAGGGGAATTATATTACAAAGGTCCTAATGTTTCTATGGGTTATGCATATTCTGTAGCTGATTTTTCAAAAAATGATGAAAATCATGGAGTTTTAGCGACTGGGGATTTAGCAATGAGGGACGAAGAAGGGTATTATTATATTGTTGGAAGAAAAAAGAGATTTGTAAAAATTTTCGGGAACAGAGTTAGTTTAGATGAAGTAGAAGGTTTAACGCTAAAAAATGGATATTCGTGTGTTTGTACGGGTTTTGACGATAAATTATTTATTTTTACCACCCAACAAGAAAGTTTAAATGAATTAAAAGATTTTGTTTCAATCAAAACTGGCTTACATCATTCAGCCATAACGGTTAAATTTATTACTGAATTTCCTAGAAATGATTCAGGGAAAATCCTATACACCGAACTTAAAGTTGATTAATATGTATTCTTTAGAAGATTTAGACCACTATCTACCTTACTCCTTAAGTCTTCAAAATAAAAATCAGATATTAGGACAAATTTTATTTAATCTTGAGAGAATACACATAGAAAAATGTCCTATGTATAAGGTAATTTCGGAAAATTGGACATTCAGAATTGATGATAAAAATAAAATTGAGAATTTACCATTTATCCCCGTAAGGTTATTTAAAGAACTAGAGTTACTTAGTGTCGATAAGGCAGAGATTCGAAAAACTTTAACTTCATCTGGCACTTCTGGGCAAACTCCATCTAAAATATTTTTAGATGCAATGACTGCGTCTAATCAAACAAAAGTATTGACTAAAATTTTATCGAGTTTTATTGGTAATAAACGTATACCAATGCTAATCATCGATTCAAAATCGGTTTTAAAAGATCGCAATAATTTTTCAGCTAGAGGGGCTGGCATACTTGGTTTTTCTATGTTTGGATATGATGTTCAGTATTTATTGGATGATGAATTTAATTTAGATTTTGATCTCTTAAGTAGTTTCCTTAAAAAGTATGAAGGAGAAAAAATATTGCTTTTTGGTTTTACTTACATTGTTTGGGAATTCTTCAATAAAGCACTTGAAAATAAAGGCCTTAAAGTTAATTTAGAAAATGGGATTTTGATACATGGTGGTGGCTGGAAAAAAATGATTGATAGTTCAGTAGATACACATTCGTTTAGAAAATCTTTATTAGAAAAGGCTAAAATACAGCATATTTATAATTATTATGGTTTAGTCGAACAAACTGGTTCAATTTATATGGAATGTGAAGCAGGGTATTTACATGCATCGATTTATTCTGACATAATTATTAGAGATCATCGAGACTTCTCAATTGCCCCAATTCGTCATGAAGGGATTGTGCAATTGGTTTCATCTTTGCCGTCTAGTTATCCTGGGCACTCAATATTAACTGAAGACATGGGGACAATTATTGGGATTGATAATTGTACTTGTGGTAGAAAGGGTAAGTACTTTACTATTAGTGGCAGAATTAAGAATGCTGAAATTAGAGGTTGTAGTGATACGATTCAAAAATAAAAAAAATGACTAAAGAGGTATTGCTTTTGCCAGATGTAAATAATGTTAGGTATTTAGTTGGGAATCCGGATAATTATCTTCTTAGTAGGGTATTTACTCCCTTTAACGAACTATCATTAGAGTTTCTTGGAGAGCTTTCAAATGCAATTTTAAAAAGCTCAGAAGTAAAAAGATTTCCTGATGTTATTACTTTTGGTTTCTGGTGTAGAGCTGCTAACTTAAAAAAAATGAAAGCTGGATATCCCAATCTTTCAAATCGGAAGGGAATAGGTACAGTTTTTCATATCGCACCCTCTAATGTTCCGATTAATTTTGCCTTCTCCTACGTATTTTCTTTGCTTAGCGGCAATATTAGTATTGTCAGAGTTCCTTCTAAACAATTTGAGCAAATCGATATTGTTTCTACAATAATAAACTCACTGCTTAACAATCCTAAATATGATTTAATTAAATATAATACTTATTTTATTAGTTATAATCATAGTGACATTTTGACGAAACAATTATCATCTATAGCTAATGCAAGATTAATTTGGGGGTCTGATAGCACTGTTAAAACATTAAAATCTTTTGATACTCCATCAAAATGTTTAGATATCGCATTTTCTGAAAGGTATTCTTTTGCAGTAATTGGTGCTAAAGAGATTTTGAATCTTGATGAATTTAAATTAAAAAAACTCATTGACGGATTTTTTAATGACACTTATTTGATGGATCAAAACGCATGTTCTTCTCCTCAATTTATATTGTGGTATAGTGAAGATGATCTTTCAACATTAGCTGCAAAAGATAAATTTTGGAATGCAGTAAGTGATAAGGTAAATAATGAATATGATCTTGCTGCAAAAAGTTCGGTAGATAAATTGACTTGGATGTGTATAGACCTAGTGAGTAGAGATTTTGTTTCAGAAGTAACTACTTTTTCGAATAATATTTATTGCGTTCAATTAAATAAACTTCCAAATTCCATTTTGGAACTTAAAGGTAAATATGGGTATTTTTATGAATATTCAACCTCTGACATAAGCTTAATTGAAACTTTTATTGATATCAAAATTCAAACATTAACCTACTTTGGTGTAAGTAAAGAAGAATTGTTTAAAGTAGTTTATAATTCAGGAAATATCGGCATTGACAGGATTGTACCAATAGGGACTGCTCTTGAAATTGGTTTAATTTGGGATGGCTTTGATTTGATATACACATTAACAAAAATTGTTGATTTAAAATAAAATTTAATTAAAATATTATGGAAGGATTCAGTTTGAATTATGTTGAATTACAAGAGTTTCAACCTAATAGATACCCGTTTTTAATGATTGATCATATTGAGCGGGTAATTCCGGGTGTAAGTGCTAAGGGGCACAAAAATTTGACTCTTAATGAATGGTATTTTCCAAAACATTTTCCAGGTGCTCCAAATATGCCAGGAGCTCTTCAGTTGGAAGCAATGGCTCAAATGTTAACCGTAGCTATAACCACATTACCCGGACTAAAAGGTAAAGTAACTCATGCACTTGAGCACAAAGTGCGGTTCAGAAAAGAGGTTTTGCCTGGTCAAACTTTATTTATTGAAACAATCGTGCTATCCTGGAGTAGAGGTATCTGCAAAGGCAGGGGCATAGGTTATACTGATGGCGAGGTTGCATGTGAAGCTGATATGTTAATAACTATACCAGATATTTTAGATCAGTATTTACCAAAGAAATAATTAATATTTAATCAAAATTTGTGTTGAAAATTGACAATCCGGATGTGCTTATTATTGGCGCAGGCGCTTCAGGTGCAGCAGCTGCTTGGAGTTTGAGCCAAACGTCGTTAAAAATTGTTTGCTTGGAGCAAGGGGGATTTATGAATCCTGAGGATTATCCCACTACAAAACCCGGGTGGGAGGCTAAGAAGTATGATGAATTCAATGTGAGTCCTAATGTACGTAATCTGCCATCAGATTATCCAATTAATGATTCTGAATCTCCAATAGGGATTGCGAATTTTAATGCCGTTGGTGGTTCTACAATACTTTATTCTGGTCATTTCCCTCGTTTTCATCCATCTGATTTCAAGGTAAAAGATTTAGATGGTGTTGCTGACAACTGGCCTTTCAGTTATTATGATATTGAACCCTACTTCAATTTAAATGATAAGATGATGGGTGTTTCTGGTTTATCAGGAGACCCTGCTTATCCCACTATTGAAGGGATGTTCCAACACATCCCACTTGGTGATATGGGTGAAGTGATGGCTAGAGGGTTTAATAAATTAGGATGGCATTGGTGGCCATCTTACAGCGCAATTATTACAAGAGAATATATGCACAGAGGGAAATGCATTAATCTTGGTCCCTGCAATACTGGTTGTCCACAAGGAGCTAAATCGAGTACAGATATTACTTATTGGCCTTTGGCTTTAAAAAATGGCGTCGAGCTGAGGACTAGATCTAGAGTGAGAGAAATTACTCTTGATGAAAAGGGGAAATTAAATGGTGCAATATATTATGATGAGAATGGGAAAGAATGTTTCCAAAAAGCTAATATAGTCATAGTAGCTTGTAATGGTGTGGGAACTCCAAGGTTACTTTTGAATTCGAAAAGTAAATTTTCTCCATATGGATTGGCTAACAGTAGTGGATTAGTAGGTAAAAATTTGATGCTTCACCCTTTGGGATATGTTGAAGGCTTATTTGAGCAAGATTTAAAATCAAATTTGGGTCCACATGGATGTTTAATGCAAAGTCAGGAATTTTACGAGACCGATAAATCTCGTGGATTTCTGAGAGGGTATACCATGCAACTCTTACGCGGTCCTGGACCAATAGAAACCGTTATTTCAGGGGTAAACCGAAGAGATATTCCCCTTGGGTCAAAACACCATGAAGTATTTCAAAAAACAATAGGAAGAAATATTGGAATAGGAGTAATTGTTGAAGATTTACCTGAACTACATAATTATGTTTCTTTAGATTCAAATTTGACTGATTCTGATGGAATACCTGCTGCTAAAGTTAATTATGTTTTAAGTGAGAATAGTAAAAAAATGTTGGCTCATGGTATTGAGAAATCGAAAGAAGTAATGATGGCTGCAGGAGCACTAAAGACAATTAGTTTTGGACCTGTTCGGAATACAGGCTGGCATTTGATGGGTACAGCTAAAATGGGAATTGACCCGAATAATTCGGTGGTAAATCAGTTTGGCGAATCACATGATGTAAAAGGTTTATACGTAGTTGATAGTAGTGTGTTTGTGACTAGTGGTGGCGTGAATCCAGCATCTACATTACAAGCTGTTGCCCTCTATATATGTGCTCAATTGAAAAAAAAATATAATTTATAAAAACAATTAATCAATGGAGTTATTCTCTTTAGATGAAATACAGAAGTTAAAGTCGATTTTTAAAATAATCATCCCATCTTGTGATTCAGGAATGCCAGAAGCTGAATTAATACTAAACTGTATTGATTTAGATAATTCAAATCACACAAAGTTTTTTCAAATAAGTAAAGAAATTTGTGCTAAAATCGCAAGTCAGCAAATTGAAAGTGAAGATGATCTAAATAAGTTTAAAAAGGCAAATTTTCGAGACTTTTCAGTTTTTGTCAATTTGGTTTTAATTATATACTATAGCGAAAAAACTGTATTGTCTAAATTGAATGTAGGTTCGATTCCTCCCTTTCCTGGTGGAAATTTCGTGAAAGAAGGGGATTTGTATTTACTTGAACAAGTTTTTATTAAAGGGCCTATATATCGGCATTAAGTAAGTGATATGAAAGAGAATCTTTTTGAATTTTTAAAAGACATTCATACTGATTTTGATTTGGATCTAATTAAATATCATTTAAATTCTCAAATGAATGATTATGGTGATCACTTTAAATCGGGGGAACAGAAAAAATCGGCGAAAAAAAAAATCTATTTTTTATTTAATTCTCTTTTGACATTTTTATACTGGTTGGCTTTTAAATTACTTCAAAAATCAAGAAAAGGTACAATTGTTCTTTCTGCTGCTTATGGGAAATTTGATGAAAGATTAATTCAACGTGGTTATAATGTTCAGCGAATGCCCTCTTCGTTAAAAAAGGGCCAAAATGTTTTTGGGAATTTTTACATCTTTTATCTTACTAAAAAAATTGAATTTATCCTCCAATTTGCTGGCGTGGGTTATTTAACTAGTAAACAATTTTTTGAAATTTTATCAAAATACCATAATTGCGTCGAACGGTATATTAAGAATATAGGATACAAGTATTTATTTGTCCCAAATGATGTGGTTTATTTCAATAAATTATACATAAAAATTTTTAAAGATTTAGATAAAAAAACATTTCTTGTATCTCATGGTGCAATGCCTAGTATTTTTAATTTAGAAGGGGATTTAGATAATCTTACTGATTATGCAATAATGAAAAGTCAATTGGAAGTTGATAGTTTCGTGAAAATGGGATACGACGCAAAAAAGTATATGGTTTCAGGTCATCCAGATTATATTTCAAATATCAGTAATTTAAAATCCACTTTTGAATGTATTCTGGTGATAACTAAAAGTATAAATGGTGTAAGTTTACTTCAGAATCCCATAATCGAGGATCGTGGTCAGTCAATTATGTATTTATTATCAATTCAAAATGTATTGTTAGCTTTGGGGATTCAAAAAGTAATACTTAGACCACATCCCTCTGAGAATTATTTGTGGTACAAATCGCATTTAGATGAAAATTTTTTTAAAATAAGTTCAAGAAGTCTGACTGAAGACCTGAATCAATCTACTTTAGTTATTGGTCCAACTTCCTCGGTTATTGTAGATGCTCTGTTCCATGGCTTAAATTACGTGATATACGAACCTCTGATTAATGGTAAATTAATAACAGGTTATCCAGTATATCCTCCATTAGATGGTTCTGATAATAGAATACCCATTGCAAGGGATGAAGATGAATTATTTCAAAATCTTACTAATGGAACTTGTTTTGATGGTGAGCTTTTAAATGATTTGACAGGCCGCGAATTTAACATTGATTTTATAACCAAACTCTGATTTACTTGGGTATTAAATTTTTAAAATCCCTTTAGTTTTTGTATCTGCACATAGAAATTTGTGTTTTGAAAATGGATTTTATATATTTTAATGAATGATATTTTTTCTAAGATTGCTTATTTTAATTAAATGACTTACGTAAATAATTATATAAAAATATATTTCTGGCGTATTTTTTCAGTTTTATCAGGTTTTTTATCCTTATTGATTGTTGTGCCACAATTATCCTTAAACAAGGAATTGTATGGAATTTATACATTTTGTCTATCCTTTAATTTATACTTATCGTACGCAGATATTGGTTTTTTGAGTGCAGGTCAAAAATTCGCCGCTGAAGAATATGCAAAAGGAAATGTTGACTCTGAAATTGCATATTTAGGATTTACAGGCTTTATACTTTTATGTATGATTATACCGTTTTCAATTTTGATGGTATTTCTGTCCTTTTATCCTGATGTCATGGTCAGTAATTTATCATTACGGAATAGTGAAATTGTAGCGAAGATGTTTCTTATAATTGGGGTAGTCTCGCCAATACAAATTATTTTACAAAGATTAACGCAGTCTATTCTTATAATCAGAATAAAGGATTATATATCATTGAGAATTGATATTATAAGCAATGTGTTAAAAATTTTATCAGTCTATTATTTTTTCACAGAAACAAGATATCTTATAGTCGAGTACTTTTTGTTTGTAAATATTTTGACAATTTTGAGTTCCATTTTTATCATGATTCACATTCGTAATAGTGAAAAATATAATTTTTGTAAACTTCTAAGGGCAATAAGGTTTGATATGAAATGTTATTCTCAAGTTAGTAAATTGGCCTTTTCTACGTTGTTATTGACCCTAGGTTGGATTTTATATTTCGAACTTGATCTGTTATTTATTGGAAAGTTGTTTGGCCCTCAAGAAGTAGCTGTTTATGCCATAAGTTTTACTTTGCTCAATTTTATTAGAAATTTGTGGAATATTATTTATGGGCCATTTTCACAACGTTTTAATCATTATGTTGGATTAAGTAGTTTCTCTAATCTTAGAGATTTGACCTTCAAGTTGATGAATTATACTTTTCCTATATGTGTATTATCAGTGTTAATACTTTTTATTTCTGCAAAATATCTAATTATTTCTTGGGTAGGCCTTAATTACAATGAGTCTATTCTTATATTCCAAATTTTGTTGATTGGTACTTTATTTAATTTTGTACTTCAACCTGCTAGCTATTATTTTATTTCAACCACTAATTATAGGTTTATCAATTTAAATGCAATTGTTTTACCAGTAATATTTTTATTATCATTATTTATTTTAGTACCAAATTTTGGAATTAAAGGGTTTGCAATAGCCAAAGTACTCGCAATTACTACAAATGCTATAATTTCATATTGGGGCATTAAAAAAATAGTTAATCTATTCATGATTGCGAAAGAATGGTACTTGTCATTATTTGTGAATTCAATTATCCTAATTGTTGGGTTAAACTATGTTTATAGTTCAGTATTTGGTTCGATAGTAAAAGAGAAATCATATTTGTTAATACTTTTAGGGATTATATTTTTTGCTATAGTTGTTGTATTTCTAATAACCCTTCTATTAAATAAGTTGCTTAGAATCAATTTTTTAACTCAGATAAAGACTATTCTAGGTAAAAAAGGAATTTCGTAATCAAGTTTATTCATTTAATTTTTTAACTATTCTCATTGAAGCCTAAAATATTAATCTTTTCCCAATGTTTTGTTTATGGTGGTAGTGAACGATTAATGCAATCCATTTATAAAAATAAATACATCTTGGATGAGTATGATATTACTTTTTCATATAGCTATTTTAAGGACTATAAAAATGGTTTGATGAGGGATTGTGAGAATCAGGTGATTGGGACGAAATTTCACCCACTTTATTTGCTTACTAATGGGGATATTTTCAATAAAATTAATTTAAGAATTAGCAATATTTGGTTGAGGAGAATTTTAAAAATTCCCTTGCATTTGCTTGAACTTACAGGAATATATGCCTTATTTAATTCAATATACTTACTTATCTTTTTGTTAAAATCTAAACCGAAAATCGTTCATATTAACAATGGCGGTTATCCTGCAGCATCTGCGTGTAACCTGTTAGCACTTGTTCTTAATTTTTATCCCTCTATTAGGGTCATCTATCAGGTGAATAATAAAGCAGTTGTCAAAGTGGGTTTTTGGGGTAGATTAAAAGATAAATGGATTGGGAAGTCAGTTGCCTTATTTGTTACCCACTCCAAACAGAATCAGTCAGCACTTATTCAAAGAGGATTTAAAGAAGATATGGTTAAAACCATACCCTCATATTTTAATGAAACAATATTAGAAAGTAAGTTGGCGGCGAATGAAATAACTAGAGGACGTTTTACTCTTAGCATGGTTGGTTTTCTTTCACATCGGAAAGGTCAGCTTTATTTATTAAAAGCATTGATAGAACTTAGAAATAGGAACCATCCCCTTGTTGAAAATATTCAGGTAAATTTAGTTGGGGATGGAGAAGAGCGTTTTACGCTAATGAAGTTTATTGAAGAGTATAGCCTAAAGGATATTGTAACATTATGGGGTGGTCGTAATGATTATATTCACTTCATTCAAGAATGTGATATATATATGATGACCTCTGTTGAGGGAGAAGATTTACCATTAGTTTTGTTATCAGCAATGCAAAGCAAGAGGTGCATTATTGCTTCAGATTTTGCCGGAATTTCCGACCTTCTGACCCACCAGTATGATGCGTTTTTGATCAAGCCAAACTTGCAAACAATTGTTAGCGAAATGGCAGATGCAATTGTTTATTTATATGAACATCCAGAAATCCGAGAAGCCTTCTCAAAAAATGTACGAAATACATTTAATGAAAAACTGGGAGAAGAAAAGTACGCGCGGAATCTAATTGAAATATATACCTCTTAAACTAAATTGGAGAAGAAAAAGAAATATATACTTGTACTAGGTGGAACAGGATTTTTAGGGATGAATGTGATTAACCATTATCAGCAGGAGCTTCAAGATTTCGCCGATAGAGATTTTGTTTTTGTTGTTGTTGGAAAAACACAATCACTTCAAAATAGGTTAAATTGTATTCAAGTACTTTTTGATTACAGAAATGAACAAGAGTTAAGAACATTGATGGAATCATATCCAATTGAGGAGGTCTTTCATTTTATCAGTACTTCTGTTCCTGCCACCTCAAATGTTAATATAATAGATGATGTAAATAGCAACTTAATAAGTACATTAAACTTATTGGAATTGATGAGGGAATTTAATATTAAAAATATAACCTATCTATCATCTGGAGGAACTGTTTATGGCGAAAACAGTATTGAAGAGTATCAAGAAGACTATTTTAGTACACCCAATAATTCCTATGGGGTTTTGAAATTAACAATCGAAAATTATATTAAATTGTATCAAAAGCTGTTTGGAGTTAAGTATCTCATATTGCGTGTTTCCAATCCCTTTGGAATGTATCATCAAAGTAAGGTGAATGGATTAATTAATACAGCTATTCGCAAAACCCTGAACAATGAGCCTATTCAAATTTGGGGAGATGGAACCTCAACTAAGGATTATATTTTCGCTTCAGATTTCGCAAGAGTTTTTTGGCAATTAAAGGAATTGAATTGTTATAACGAAGTAATCAATATTGGATCCGGTCAAATGTACTCTATCAATGATATTGTAGCTTATATTAAAATGGTATTGCCTAATACAAAGTGGGTTTATAAGGATGAGAAAGTATTTGATACCCATCATGCTAAATTTAATATAGACAAGTTAAAAAGTATAATTAAATTCGATAATACAGAAATGATAAAAGCAATTGAAAGTACTTATTATTGGGAAAAAGATAAATTAAATTAAATAAGAATTAAATTATGGAGGTTATTATTTTATGTGGAGGAAAAGGGTCAAGATTGGCTGAAGAAACCATGGTAAGGCCGAAACCAATGGTTGAAATAGGTGGAAAGCCAATTCTTTGGCACATCATGAAAATATATAGTAATTATGGGTATAAGAAATTTGTTTTGGCACTTGGCTACAAAGCGTCTTATATAAAGGAGTACTTTTATTCTTCTAGGATTAATCAAAGCGATTTCACGCTAAAAATGGAGCCACATGCTGAGCCAATGTTTCATAATTCAATGGTTAACAGTGATTGGGAAATATCTTTTATAGATACCGGAGAAGATACGTTGAAGGGGGGGCGTTTAAAAAAACTAGAGCAGTATATTAAAGGGGATGATTTTTTTGTGACTTATGGCGATGGTGTAGCAGATGTAAATATTGGGGAGTTATATAAATTCCACAAATCTCATAATAAAATAGCTACCGTTACAGCTGTTCATCCTCCATCAAGATTTGGAGAAATGGATTTGAATGGGAATGAAGTTGTTAGCTTTGAGGAAAAACCTCAAATGGCAACAGGATACATCAACGGGGGATATTTTGTTTTTAAAAAAGAATTATTAAACTATCTTGTTGATGATGAGAATTGTGATTTGGAATTCGGAGCACTTCAAAAAATTGCCGAAAATGGTCAGCTTAATGCTCATATTCATGATGGTTTTTGGCAATGCATGGATAATGTAAGAGAACGTGATTATCTGAACGAATTGGTTGAGAAGAATAAAGCACCTTGGTTAAAAATAAAATAATCTCTATATGTTTAATAACACATTCAAAAATAAAAAAATTATTGTCACTGGTCATACAGGGTTTAAGGGTGCATGGTTAAGTTTATGGTTACATAAGCTTGGGGCAGAAGTTGTTGGTATATCTAATGAGGTGCCAACTTTACCTAGTTTGTTTGAAACAGCTAATCTATCACAACACATAAAGGATATTAGGTTAGACATTCGTGATTTTGAGCCACTTAAAAAAGTCTTTTTTGAAGAAAAGCCTGATTTTGTTTTTCATTTAGCAGCTCAACCAATTGTTTCGTTATCTTACACTGACCCTTTAGGAACTTTTTCAACTAATATGATGGGCACAGCCCATATTTTGGAAGCATTACGCTCCTTAACAAATGAATGTGTTACAGTAATTGTTACGAGCGATAAGTGTTACGATAATGTTGAGTGGGAATGGGGCTATAAAGAAACAGATCATTTGGGAGGCAAAGATATATATAGCGGATCCAAAGGGGGAGCCGAAATTGTATTCAAGTCATACTTTCATTCATTTCTAAAAAAAATGTCGAATCATCGAATAGCAACTGCACGAGCCGGAAATGTTATTGGTGGAGGTGATTGGGCAACTGATAGGATTGTCCCAGATTGTATGAAATCATGGAGTAGAAGAGAAAGTGTAGAGATTAGAAGTCCCAATGCTACTCGGCCATGGCAGCATGTTTTAGAGCCCATAAGTGGATATTTGAATTTAGCTGAACAGCTTAAGGCAAATGAAAAACTTAATGGCAGCAGCTTTAATTTTGGCCCCAAATCAGAGTATAGTCATACTGTAGAAAAATTATTGAAAGATTTGAGTATCAGATGGCAATTCAATACCACCAACGATGCCTATAAAGTGACAGGCGATATCAAGTTTCATGAAGCTGGATTGTTGAAATTGAATTGTGATATGGCGCTCTTTCATTTAAAGTGGCTCCCAGCTCTTGATTACGACCAATTAATTGATTTTACGGGTTCGTGGTACTACGAATTTTACAATGGCAATGCTGATGTTTTAAAACTAACCTTGGACCAAATTCATAAGTATGAAAATATTGCGACATCTAAATTGATTAAATGGGCATGTTAGAAGGTGTTTCATTAACCCCTCTTAATGAAATTTTAAATGAAAAAGGGAATATTTTTCATGCAATCAAAGCTACAGATGAAACGTTTGTTTCTTTTGGAGAGGCATACTTTTCAAATGTAAATTATGGGGCAATAAAAGGCTGGAAAAAGCATACCGAAATGTCCTTAAATTTGATTGTTCCATCAGGAACAATCAAATTTGTCTTGTTTGATGACAGAGAGTTGTCAACCACGCTCGGACAATTCCAAGAGGTTGAAATTGGGGAATCCAATTATCAACGTTTGTTTGTTCCGCCAGGAATATTTATGTCATTTCAGGGAATTGGTTTATATCGCAATATGTTATTAAATATAGCAAGCATACCACATGATCCAACTGAATCTATAAATAAAGAATTATCTGATATTAGTTATTCGTGGTAAAAAAGAAAATACTTATTACAGGGGGTAGTGGATATATAGGGTCTAGACTTTCACTTTATCTATCTCAGAAGGGATTTGAAGTTATTCCTTTGTGCAATTCTAAAATTCCTGAAGACATGGACTGGGTTCAATCCATGCATTTGGTTCTTCAGGGAGATTTGAGAGACCAAGCAACACTCAAAAAAATAAAAGAAGTAGGGCCAAATGCAATTATTCATTTAGTATCTCTCGATCATACACAATCCGGAATAAATTTTCAGGAAACTTTGCAGGTAAATGTTCAATCAACTTGGGAGTTATTAAGTCTTTCATCATCAATTGCACTTGAAAAATTTATCTATTTTTCAACCACTCAGGTTTATGGGAAAATAAGCGAAAACGTTGTAACAGAGAATACAAAATTACAGCCTAATAATGCTTATGGATTAACGCATAAGATGTCAGAGGATTTAGTTAGTATGTATTCTCGATTATCAAATCTGGTTGGAATTTCTTTGCGGTTATCCAACAGTTTCGGAGAATCATTATTTGAGAATGAAGGTTCTTGGACTTTAGTTGTAAATAATTTATGTAGAATGGCTTTTTTTGAAAAGAAAATTGTTTTGAATTCTGATGGACTTGCATCAAAAGACTTTATACATTATTCAGCAATATCTGATATAGTCCATAAACTTCTTTTAGTTAAAGAGATAGATTCAGGCGCTTATAATTTATGTTCTGGAAAGTCGATTAGTTTGTTGGACCTAGCATTTGAGATTAAAAAGATTTACAAAGAAATTTATGGAATTGAATTAAATGTTTATGTTAATAATAACCAGCTTGTAAAAAGTTTACACCAAACTAAATATAACAATAGAATTGAAAATTATAATCTAATGAAGATTGTTTCATATAATTTGATTCCAATTCAAGAAGGGATTAAGGCACTTTTTAATTATTTAAATAATAACTCACGTCATTATAATAATCAGATGGAAAAATTTAAATGATATCTATTGTTGAATTATATTATATAAACTAAAAAATTTAAAATCTTTGACACTTATCAGCGTAATATTAACTACTTATAACAGAAAAGAATTAGTTACAAAAACAATTAATTCAATTTTATCACAATCATTTCAGGATTTCGAATTGATTATTGTTGATAATTTTTCTAATTATGATTTTTATAGTCTTATAAAGTCATTTAATTGTCCGAAAATTAAAGCGTATCAAAATAATAATGAAGGGATTATTGCAATAAATAGGAATATTGGTATTAAATATTCGTGTGGAAAATTTTTGGCATTTTGTGATGACGATGACCTGTGGAATGTTGATAAACTAGAAAAGCAACTTGCCGTATATTATAAATATAATAATGAGCATTCTAAAATATTTATACATAGTAACACATTGCTTTTTGGAACAAATATTAAAAACTTCATAAAAACAAATAAATCTGAAATAAAACATTTTAATGATTTTATTTTGAGCAATCAGGTATCATTTTCAACTTCATTTGTTGAAAATAGTAAAGACATTTTCTTTAGTGAGGATCCTAGTCTAGTTGCATCTGAAGACTTCAATTTGTGGGTAGAGTTATTAATTAAAGGCTATAAATTTATTTTGATTGATGATGCATTGGTTAAATATAGGGTTGCTGATAGTTCTACATCTTCTTATCAAAGAGAATTTAATTCCATAAGATATATGGTTGTCATATTTCGAAATATTTCAAAATTTAAAATTTCTGATTTTAGTTTTTTTTATTTAATCTGTAAAATTAATTACCTGGCTATTAAATACATTTTAATGAAATATATTTTTAATTTTAATTCAAAGGTCAGTTGATGAAACAAAAGATAGACGTCGTTTTATTAATTATCTTAGTCTTTTTCGGCCCAGTGTTTTCATATTTATTGCCTATAAAAATGCTTGGCAAAGATTTATTTATAACAGTTATTCCATTTCTTTATTCTTTTTATTTGGCTCTATTTTCTTTGAATAAAAATGAATGGAAATCTATTTTTATTTTAGTTATTTATGTAATATGTAATTTGGTTAGGTTTTTTTTGTACAATGAGGTATTTTTTGACAATGTGATAAGTAATAGTTTTATAATCTATATAATTTTTTTTATATTAATTTTTAGAAATTATCAGTCGTCTTTGAATTTATTTTCGATACTTTCAAAAGTAATATTATTTAGTTTAATTTTTAATTTTATTAATACTATTCTCTTTGTTACAGGGCTTCCTTGTTTTGACTTTAAAAATGAGCTTTCGGATGACTTTGTAATGGGTTCTAGATTTGGCGGTATTTTAGGGGGCTCAAATGTTCAAGCGCATTTTATTGCAATTCTTCATTTATTTTATTTATCCATAAATCGTAATATTGGTGTAACAAAGTTATCTGTTATATCAATTATATCTTTTATCTCAGTACTACCAACACTTTCTAGAGGAGCTTTGGCAATTATATTATTTATATATTTTTATAATATTCTATCGAAATTTTATTATATAGGAAATATTATTTTTTTAATTGGGTTAGCAATTCTTTTAACCTGGTTGTATAATTTTCTAGTTTATGAAGGTAGTTTCATAGAAATCTTTCAGAGTTTATCTGGAAGATTGGAAGTTGATGATCATTTTGGTACAAGGACGGAGAAGAACATTTTTGCTTTGGAAAGGAGTTTTGAAAGTATTAATTCATTTTTTTGGGGAATACCAGTTCATCGTCAAAGTGATGGCGTATTAAATATTAGTGATAATTCATTTACACTAATTATTTCAAAATTTGGTTATCCCTTTTCACTAATATTTATTGTGTATTTAATTAGCTACTTTAAAATTAATAGAAAATCATTTGTTTTTTTGGTGGTAATATTTTTCGTTTCTTTTACTAACAATTCATTTTTATATTTTCAATGGTGTTTAGTTGTGATTATAATTCAAAAATATTTTTCGTTTTTAAGTAACTCTGTTTCAATTAAATAGTATTATTGATATATGAATAATAATAATAATTTTATTTTTTTATGTGGGTTAAGAGACTTTCATGCTATTGATTGGCTTAGATCATTTGAAAAAAATTTTCCCGATTATAAATATGTTATTATATGTGATACAATTGAAGCCGAAGGTGAAAAATCATTAGTTCAGAAACATGATGAAGTAAAAAAGTTGTTTATAATTGATAAGTTCTTATTTAAATCAAAAAATAAATTTTCTAATATATTTAGGAATAGTATAAAATTATTTCTTTCGCCAATTCAGTTGATTCTTCTTTATATTACAATTAAAAAATATAAGAATCCAATAATTTTTGCCAACGGAGCATACTTCATTTTTTTAGCTTCATTATTGAACATAAAATTTGTTGCAAATCCAATCGGTAGCGAAATTCTAATAAGGCCATTTAAGTCTGTATTTTATAAATATTTTCTTAAGTTATCATTGCAAAAAGCTACTTTAATAACTTTAGATTCTTTTAAAATGAAAATTCTGGTAAAAGAATTATTCAATTTAGATTCTCATGTCATACAAAATGGTATTGATTTGGATAAAATTTTAAATTTTAGAAATTCACTTGATCAAGAAAAAAAATATAATTTTAGAAGTCAATATACTTCTATAAGAGCAATCACTCCTTTGTATAACATTGACGATATAATATTAACTCGAAATAGGTCTACTAATAATAACTTGCAACTAGACTTTATTTATCCTTTTTTTGATTTGAACTACAAAAGTAAATGTTTTGAAAATTTAATAGCTAGTGATAGGGATTTAGGGAGACTTGATGATTTGACCTATTATAGACAGTTATGGGTATCAAAAATAGTATTCTCAATTCCTTATAGCGACGCCTCCCCAAAAAGTGTTTATGAATCAATATTTTTAGGTTGTGTTGTTGTAGTAAAAAAACTCGAATATCTGGAAATGTTACCAAGGGCAATGAAAGATCGAATTTTAGTTGTTGATTTAAATAATGTTAACTGGTTTGATGACGCAATTAGAAAAGCAGAGATTATTTTAAAAGATGATTTTATTCCCGATAAGGATTCTGTTAATTTTGTTAATCGTGATATTTCTGTAAATAGGTTGTTTGATTTAATAAATAAGGTTTATGAATAGGGTCTGTCAAAACTGCGTTATGGATACTACAGACGCGAATATCATTTTTGATGAAAATGGAATATGTGACCATTGCATTACCTTTAAAAATCAAATTGAGCCTTTTTGGCAAACTGATTATAGAGGTTATAAACAACTGCAAGAGTTAGTATGTAAGATAAAGAAGGAGGGGAAAGGTAAAGATTTTGATTGTATGATGGGAATGAGTGGTGGAATTGATAGTTCCTTTCTGCTTTACAAAATGGTTACGGAATTTGGATTACGGCCTCTCGTTTTTCATGTTGATGCAGGTTGGAATTCACAAATTGCTGTAAATAATATAGAGAGATTAGTAGACGGCTTGGGATTAGATTTATATACAGAAGTTATTAATTGGGAAGAGATGAAGGACCTGCAATTAGCTTTCTTCAAATCTGGAGTGCCTCATATTGATGTGCCTCAAGATCATGCATTTTTTGCTACCATGTATAAATTCGCCTCGAAATATAAAATAAAAACTATTTTAACTGGAGGGAATTATTCAACAGAATGTGTTAGAAACCCATTGGAATGGATGTACTATCAATCTGATTCAATTCAATTAAAGGATATTTATAAAAAACATGGCACAGGAAAGCTATCTGATTATCCCGTAACAAATATATTGTGGCACAAAATTTGGCTACCTTATTTTAAAGGGATAAAGTTGTATCGCCCACTTGATTTCATACCTTATGATAAGGATGAAGCAATGCAAACTTTAGTAGATAAATTTGGCTACCAAAAATATCCTCAAAAACATTTTGAGTCTCGTTTTACTAGGTTTTATGAAGGCTTCTGGTTGCCAGAGAGATTTAATTACGACACTCGTAAAGTCCAATATTCTAGTTTAATTTTAACAGGTCAAATCACCAGGGAAGAAGCACTAGATAAACTTAAAACACCAGTTTATACTGAAGACCAAATTAAAGAAGATTTTGAATTTGTCTCTAATAAGTTAGGAATTAAAACTGAAGAGTTGTGGGGGTATTTTAATGCGCCCAAAATGACTTTCAAGGACTACAAATCACAACAAAGTATCTATAATATAGGAGCTTCAATTTTGAAATATTTTGGGATTGAAAAAGGGGGAAAAAGATGATTGGAATTGTAAATTATGGTTCAGGAAATGTTCAGGCAATTGCTAATATTTATAATAGAGCGAATATCCCATTTAAGATTATTAGTGATTACGAACAAATGAAAATAGCTGATAAGCTTATTTTACCTGGGGTAGGGGCATTTGATGCCACAATGAAAGTATTAAATAATTCTGGGCTTAGAGAAGCCCTAGATGAACAAGTATTAGTTAATGGTAAGCCGGTTTTAGGAATTTGTGTGGGAATGCAAATATTAAGTAAAGGAAGTGATGAAGGTGAGATAGGAGGTTTAGGTTGGATTGATGGCCTGGTTAAAAAATTTGATGTTACTAAAATAAAGGATAAACCATATCTTCCGCACATGGGCTGGAATAGTATTAGCCCTTTAGTGAATCATGATTTATTTAAAGGAGTTGATACTGAATTGGGCTTTTATTTTGTACATAGTTATTATTTTGAAACTGAAAATTCTTCTAACACCTTATGCAATACCAATTATGGTGGAGATTTCTCATCTGCAGTATATAAAAATCAAATTTTTGGAGTGCAATTTCACCCCGAAAAAAGTCATTCTAATGGCATAAAGCTATTATCTAATTTTGCAACGATGTAAATATGCTTAGAGCCAGAATTATTCCTTGTCTACTTGTTCATAATAAAGGGTTAGTTAAAACGGTCAACTTTAAAGAGCCAAAGTATGTTGGAGATCCAATAAATGCGGTGAAAATTTTCAATGAAAAAGAAGTAGATGAGTTAATTGTATTAGACATTGACGCAACGGTTGAAAATAGGACTCCTAATTTTGAATTAATAAAAAACTTAGCCTCTGAGTGTAGAATGCCTTTCTGTTATGGTGGTGGTATAACGAGTGTTGAACAAGCAAAAAAAATTATTGAATTAGGTGCGGAAAAAATAGCAATTAGTAGCTCGGCAATAAATGATCCTGCCTTGATTAAAAATATTGGTTTAGAAGTAGGTGTACAAAGTGTTGTTGTCGTTATTGATGTAAGGAAGAAAGGTATTCTATTTGGTGGAGGATATGATATTTATATTAAGAATGGGAAAGAGAAAGTAAAAATTAAGCTTAAAGATTTTATTAACCAGCTTAATGAAATAGGGGTCGGAGAATTAGTTATAAATTCAATAGACAATGACGGTATGATGAAAGGATATGATATACCTTTAATCTCCATGATAAGAGAATGGACAAATTTCCCAATTACGGCATTAGGCGGCGCGGGGTCTTCGATTGATATCAAGCAATTAATAGAGAAGTTTAAAATTATAGGTGCTTCAGCAGGCAGCCTATTTGTTTTTAAAGGCAAATACAAAGCTGTGCTTATAAATTATCCCAATCGGGAGGAAAAATTAAGATTATTAAATTAGATGAGACAAATCATTCAAGACCTAAAAAACGGGGCAACCATTTTAGAAGAAGTTCCTGCCCCAATGATTAAATCGGGTCATATTTTAATTCAAACAACTAGGAGTTTAGTCTCATTAGGGACTGAACGTATGTTGGTTGAATTTGGCAAATCTAATTTGTTTCAAAAGGCAAGGCAACAGCCTGATAAAGTAAAAGAAGTATTTAATAAAGTTAAGACAGATGGCTTCAAACCTACATTAAATGCTGTGCTTAACAAATTAGACCAACCTATTCCGTTGGGATACTGTAATGTTGGTATAGTTATTGGAGTAGGTAAGGGTGTTGATGATTTTGCGATTGGTGATAGAGTAGCATCAAATGGTCCTCATGCTGAATATGTTTGTGTTCCTAAAAATTTAGCTGTTAAAGTGCCAGAGGGGGTTTCAGATGAAGAAGCATCTTTTACTGTTATTGGCGCTATAGGTCTTCAAGGTATTCGTTTAGTTAATCCTACATTTGGAGAAACTGTAGTAGTTGTAGGTTTAGGATTAATAGGCCTAATTACAGCCCAATTATTAAAAGCAAGTGGTTGCAAGGTAATTGGATTTGATTTTGATTCTCAAAAAGTTGCTTTAGCTTGCTCTTTGGGTATAGATTCAATTAACCCTGCTGATGGAGTTGATCAAGTTGCATATGTAAATAACGCAACAAATCATATTGGTGCGGATGCCATCATAATAACAGCTTCCAATAAAAGTAACGAAATTATATCTCAATCGGCTAAAATGTCTCGTAAACGCGGCAGAATCGTATTAGTCGGCGTCATTGGTTTAGATATTTCAAGGGCAGATTTTTATGAAAAAGAATTAACTTTTCAAGTTTCGTGTTCATACGGACCTGGGAGGTATGATGATGATTACGAACTAAAGGGTATCGATTATCCGCTTTCATTTGTTCGCTGGACCGAAAAAAGAAACTTTGAAGCAGTGCTTCAAGCAATCTCTTCCAAATCAATTAACGTTACATCTTTAGTAACTGAAAAAGTGGCGTTAGATGATTATCAGAAAATTTATGGTGATATGGCAGGTAGTAAATCAATTGCCTCCTTATTAATTTATCCAGAACAAAAGCCCAATTCGATAAATAATTGGATTCAAATTGAAT
>JACCDK010744119.1_pt1 | contig 38210 bp, 37 predicted proteins | sample 7445871 | NCBI WGS metagenome assembly JACCDK01 (sample SAMN15323436, study PRJNA562643) | freshwater metagenome | isolation source: river surface water | place: USA:Blue River Watershed | collected 2017-08-15 | reverse complement strand
TCCGCGACTCGACACTCGTCGGCACCAACGACTACAAGATGTTCGTTGAAACCTTCGAAGCTGTCGCAAAGGTTGGTATTGAGTCGCTTGCAATCACCTCGACTATCAACGTCAACGGTGCTGCAGCCGCTCTACGCGACACCACCGGTAACACCGCTGCCGCTACTATCGAGCTCTAAGCCTAGTAGAAATAGCGAAATCGTTGAGGGGGAGCCTGGTAACGGGCTCCCCCAATACGAAAAACAAATAGACTTTTAAATTTAAGGATTTTTAAGATGGCTTTCCCAAGAAATGGCGTTGTAGCGGCCCCCAAGATTGTGCCCTCCGCTTTTGGCCTACTCGCAGTAGTCAAGCCAGAGAATTCCGCTGATGAGGACATGTGGATTCGTGGATTCTCTCAGGAGTGGGAAACAGAACTTTACTCAGCTACAAACTGGGATGACACTGACTCGACAAGCGGTCAAGTTGTAGCCGCCGCTGTTCCAAACTATTATGACGAAATTAAGCCTTGGTTTATTGAGGCAGAAGAGTACCGTTCTACTCTTGGTTTTCTTGGTTTAGACCGAATCGAACGTTTAAAGCGTCAGCTTGAAGGCGTCACCCAGCACGCCATGGAGGTCGAGCTTTGGGATGGTGCAGTACGTAAGGGAGAGAGCCACGACAACAAAGCTCTTTCTGCATCCACTGCAACAATTCTAAACTCGGGAACGGCCCTCTCACCACGCCGTGCTTTGGCTCTTCTAGAGCACGAAATTGGTCAGGTTTCCGATGGTGGCGAGCAGGGATTTATTCACATGACTCGCGACGTTGCAGCACTTCTTGCTAGCAACTCAAACATGCTTTTCCACGAAGCTGGTAAAGAGCACCTACAAACTCTAGGTGGTACTCCAGTTATCGTGGGGTCCGGCTACACAGGTACTGGACCTGATGGTGCAACTGGTGCAACTGCATCGGCCACCAACAAATGGATTTACGCTACAGGAACTGTCCGCACCTATGTGGGCAAGATTGATATCGTAAATGACAACTTGGCACAGGCTTATGATGTGTCGGGTAACGCGAATGACATGCGTCTCAAGGCAATCCGCCCAGCTGCGGTTTACTTTGATACATCCATCCACCTAGCTGTTCGGGTAGACCTAACAGCCTAATCACAAGGAGAATAGCTAAATGGCTACTCAAGAATATGCAGCCAGCATTCAGGGTGTGTCGATCCGCGTCACCCGCCTGGACGCCGCTGGCAACCTACTGAACGGTGCAGGTGACAGCTACGTAACATCAGCTTTCATGCGTGTATCGTTTACACCAGAGTATGAAGAAGGTGACGAAATCACCGAGAAGAACGCTAACGGTATCGTTTGTGTGACCTACAAGTCTCCAGACGTACTAAAGCGTATCACCATGGAACTTGCTATCTGTGAGCCAGACTCTGAGCTTTCGCAGTTGCTTTCTGGTGGTCTACTTCTTCGCAAGACTATCGATGGCGTTTCAAAGTCTGTCGGTTGGGCTGCTCCAGGTGTTGGAGACGACCCAGCAGGTAACGGTGTCGCTATCGAAGTTTGGTCACACGCTGTTAAGGACGGAAAGCGTGCAAGCGTTCTTCCTTACTTCCACTGGGTATTCCCATTTGCTAAGATGCGTCAGTCTGGCGACCGTGTTATTGAAAACGGTATGCTTGCAACCACCTTCGAAGGCTACGGTCTTGGAAACGTTAACTTTGGTGCCGGTGCAGATGGCCGCTGGGAGTTCCCAGTTGCTGCTGAGCGTCCTTACTCGTACGCACGTACAAGCTGGGCTCCTCAGGGTCTTCAGGGCTTCTACACCTGGTCTGACAACTCGATTGACCAGCAGGTATTCTTCACCAAGTCTGGAATCCAGGGTGCTACCACGATTACTGTTAGCAGCATTACAGCTGTTAACACTACAGCCACCATTACACTCAGCGCTTCGGCTTCTTCGGCAGAGGTCGCTACTGGTGACTTCATCATGGTAACTAATGTTGGAGACCCATTCAACACTGGATCTGATGGTGTATCGGCTACTGCTAGCGGTAACACTCTTACCTACACAGTCGCTAACGTTGGAACAACTCAGATCACTGCTACCCTTACCAAGGACAGCCGCGTTACTGTAGTTGACAGTGCTGCAGAGGCTCCTGCTTACGCAGCTGTTACCTCGGCTGCAATCGACACAGCTTACGCTAACGGAACTGGTACTGGTACCTACAACGTTCCTGGTAACGCTGACTACAACTCTGATAACAACATCGACTTTATTATCAAGAGCAACGAAGAGTAATAAACTAAGAATGAAGCGGCATGGTTGGTGTGCGAGCATGCCAACCAGCCGCTTAATTCTTATCTAGGAGAAGAGTCTCATGGGTGTTAACTACTGGGTCCAACCAGAAGAGCTTGGCGATTACGCTAATACTCAGTACGCTGACGAAGCAGCCAAGACAGCTTCTTACCTACTCTGGGCAATGTCTGGCCGTAAATACACTGGAACTACTATTGTTACAGAGCGATACACCTGTACCCTACGCAACAACCGAATGGGTCCTTCTGTAAAAACTAACAGTCCTATTCTTTTCGGTGGAGATGTCTACAACATCCCGACTGATGACTATGACGAGTACTCGGAACTTATGACTGATGGTATGTCTCCAGATGCTCGTATCAAGCTCCGTGGTCGTCCAGTTCTTAAGATTCACTCGATCCGTAATAAGCACGGAAAGATTCTTGATCCATCTAACTACTACCTAGTTGACCACTCTACGATCCACATCGTGGCTGGTACACCATGGACACCATGTAACACTGAAGTCACTTATGAATACGGGGCTGCCGTTCCAATGGCAGGTAAGATGGCAGCTCGCACACTAGCGATTGAGTTCGCAAAGCTTTGGTCTGGCGACGAAGAGTGTATGCTCCCGCAGCGTGTGACCTCTGTATCTCGTCAGGGTGTTTCTTACACAATCCTCGACAATCAGGAGTTCATTGACGAACTTCGCACTGGTCTTTACGCAGTTGACTTGTTCCTCAAGACAGTCAACCCAGACAACGCTCGTCGCAAGGCAAAAGTGTTCTCTGTAGACAACCCCCGTGCTCGTCGTTACACCCCAAAAGCTCTTTCTCTTACAGCCGATGCTGATTACGATTTGGAAGTTGTCAAATCAACTGCAGCAACTTGGACATCAACTGGAACTACTGCGGATCTTAGTAACTTCTTCCCTGACTCGGGGTGGGCAGCTGAAGTTACTCTCTACAACTACAGCGGTGGAACTACCGTTGATCTAGATTCTTCTAGCATTACAGTAAATACAACCTCTAACGTTGTATCATTCACGGTTTCATACGACAAGGCTTTCTCGGCTTTGGGTATGGTAGATCCAGGAACCTGGACTCTCTTTGCCACCAAGACAATTGCTGGTACAGAGAACGTAGTAGAAATAGCATCTGGAAATCTCCAGATCAAACTTTATAGTTAAGGAAAAATAAAATGGCAGTTCAAACAAACTTCCGTGCTGTAGACATGCCTGGAGCTGCAAAGCCAGTTGAGGTTGTCGTAGAAAAGAAGGCTGCTCCTGCACCTAAGGCTAAGGCTCCAAAAGCTGCACCAGTTGTAGTTGAAGAGACCGTCGCTCCAGTTGTCGAGGACGTTGTTGAAGAGGTAGCCGCTCCTACTGAGGAGTAATATAAATGGCTATTTACGACCTTCGAAATGTGTCTGAAGATTCTTTGAATCTGAAGAATATGATGGAGGGAGTTCTGGAGAGGGTACAGACTGTATTTCAGTCATACAACGTAGAGCTTCCTAGTCGCTGCTACTGGTCTATGTCCCAGCCGGCAGTTGACTGCGAGCAACTTGTCGTATCGTTTTTACAGATGTACCTAGGCGCACCAGGCTCCCAGATCGGCGAGCCAATGAGGTGCAATGTTCCTAGAAGTGCTACTTTAACAGTTTCAATTTCTAGGAGCACTCCAATTGTTGGTCAAAATGGTAGACCACCTTCACCGGACAAGATAGAGCTAGCTTCTTCTGTTCAGGCAATTGACTCTTGGGTTTTGATGCAGTCTGTAAACCTACTGGACCAGTGGGATGACACTGGCTATGGAATTGGTGTTGTAGCTACGCTTGAAGCCGGTGCTCCCGAAGGTGGGTTCCAGACAACAGTGCTGACCATCACAATGGCGGTTCCATAAAATGCCACTTTTTGTTATTCCAGATAGCTGGGCTACCTACGGTATTGGTAAAGCTAGCAGGGCTTTAAAGCGAGCTGCCAAAGGTCGAGGCTCTGGAAAAATAACATTAGGTAGTAGAAGTAGGGGTTTTTCATATAAATTTAGTCAGCTTAATTTATATGAGAATGAACTAAGAGAGTATCTAACCACACCATCTGGCGACCTCTGGCCGTATCTACATAGTCGTGGAAAACTAGCTGTTGCTGGTGCTCAAGCAATGGTTGGCGTACGTACTGGAGCTCTAAAAAGATCTATTCATATGAAGCACCTAGGTAATCCTACGGGTCAATACATTTGGATTGGATCTAAACTCCCTTATGCCTACCACCATCACGAGGGAACCAAACCTCACATTATTGCTGCCAAGCCTGGAAAAGAATTGGTGTTTAGAGGCAGAGGAAGCAAAGTATTAGTTCACTCTCCTGTTGTCAAACATCCCGGAACTAGAGCAAACCCATATCTGAGGGCTCAGTTGCATCATTTCTTCAAGTAGGTCTTAAATCATTAATACTTGGGCTTGGTAGAATATATAAGAGGGTAAAATACCCTATTTCAAATTTAAAACGACACATAGAAAGTAATACAAATGTCTAAATTCAAAGATTTTGGTACTGGTCCAGACCTTTCTCAGCTTGAGGAAGTGACTTTTCAGCTTTACGGTGAGACATTCACTTGCGTAAAAGCAATCCAGGGCAAGGTTCTACTAAACCTAGTAAAAGACTCATCGAGCAACGACCCGGTAGCGGCAGCTCGAGTTGTTGACGAATTTTTCTCTCGTGTTTTGGTTGATGAGAGCCTAGTTCGATTTAACGCATTGCTGGCGGACAAAGACAAAATTGTAACTGTAGAAACACTTGGCGAAATTACCGCGTGGGTTGTGGAGCAGCTTACAAACCGCCCGGAATCGCAGCCAGAGGTCTAACAGAGTGGGCTGTAGATCTCTGGCCTTATGTAAATGGTAAAGCTTTAGTATCCGGATTAGATTTAAAAGAAATGGAGGCATCTGACATGTTAGACGTTATCCATTTCTTTTTTGAAGAAGATCATAGGTATCAAACAGCTGAAGAGGCAAAGGGTCTGGATGCTATGCGAACCGCTCTGTACGAAACTATGTATAAAACAAGGTTTAGATATGGAACATCGGGTTCGAGCAATACCACTAATAATACTTCCGGACCTGCTTATGATTCAAACGAAACTAAACCTTACATTCCACCAACTGAATTTGACCCGGAAGTCGGTCTCCAATTTGGTAGAAATATAGAAGCTCCGCTTAGGTAGGAAATCATGGCACTGGTAGGCGAAGCTCATATTATTGTTAGAGCGATCACAACGGGGGTCGCTGATGATATTAAACGAGGATTTAATAACATCGACGACTCCGTTGCTGGTCGCGCTGGACGCGATCTTGGTAACTCCTTTTTTCGAGGATTCAATAACAGCGGCTCCGGTAACATATTTGGGCGGATCAGTGATGGTCTACGAACACTAGTACCGGACGCAGAGCAGGCTAGGGAGCAATTTAGAAGGCTAGTAAAAACTGGCTACTACCTACAAACCGGTCTTAGCGTACTAGTTGGAGCACTCGCTTCTGTGGGTGGTGGAATTGTTGCTCTTGGTGGAACGGCAGTAGCCGCGCTTCCATCTTTTGTATCGCTAGCTAATATTATGGTCGGTCTCAAGATTGGCCTTGGTGTAGCTAAATTTGCTCTTGGTGGTGTTGGCGAAGCAGTTCAACAGGCAAGTCAATTAACTAAGCAATATGGAAGCGTTGCAGCTGCGGTTGCTAGACAAATTAAACAGCTGGCTTTTGATGCTGAAGCAGCCTCTCTAAACTTACGTCGAGCTGGATTAAATCTAGAACAAGCTAGGGAAAATTTACTTGCGGCTCAGCAATTGCCGCCAAACTCTAGAGCACGTCGAGAAGCAGAGCTTGCGTATGAAGAAGCCGATCTAGCATATAGACGTGCTCAGGAGGCGGACAAAGAAGCTCAGAAAGCTAAGAAGCGTGGGGCTGATGGCGGAGCAAATGATCCTTTTGGGAATCTAACCCCTAGCCAAAGAAAATTTGCTGAGTATCTATTAACAATTCAAGATCGACTAAAAGATCTAAAAGAAGCTGCTGCTTCAGGATTTTTGCCCATCTTGCAACAGCAGCTCGAAAGAATTAATGCTTCTTATTTCCCAATCCTAGTTGATGGTTTTCAGAAAATTGGTCAAGCTGTAGGTGGCGCGGTAGAGAGCATCACCGACATGCTGACTAAGTCCGAAAATATCTCAAGAATTAAAACTCTGTTTGACGACAGCTCAGTAATTATTGGAAAAGTTGGCGATCTTCTTTCGGGACTCTTTGAAGGATTCTTAATTAGCTTAAATGCGGCTCAGCCGCAGGCGGAAAGATTTCTAGACTTCTTAATCACCAAAGTTACTGACTTTAATGATTTACTTGAATCAATTGACCTAGAGGGGTATTTTGCAAGATCCGGCGACATCGCTGCGGACTTTGGAGAAGTTTTTGGTAACGTCTTTGATGGACTAGGCGGTATTGTAGAAGCAAACTTTGGCCCTGATTCTGGTGGCCAGTACCTGCTTGATTGGCTTAAAGAAGCCACCGGCCAGTGGGCTGCACTTAATGACACTATTGAAGGCAAAAAGAGTCTAGAGACATACTTTAAAGGTGTTGCCAAAAATGCAAAAGTTATTTTTCAAACAATTGGAAAATTCTTTGACGAATTAAAAGGTATTGGTACAAACCCAGCTATTGCTGAAACCTTTACAATTCTCCAAGAAGCTGCTCCATATATCGGCGATATCCTTAAAAACTCGGTGGAAGCCGGTCCGTCTTTTGCAAGATTTGTAGTTCAGATTGCTAAATTTCTAAAACTAGTTAGCGACTCTGAAGCACCAAAAATATTTTTTGAAACCTTAACAAGTGCGTTAGAAAAATTAAACGCGGTTCTTGAAACAGAGACAGGTCAGAAACTACTTCAATTTACGGGAAGAATTTTTGCCTTTACTGCAGCTTTTGGTACTATTTTCAAGGCTATCGGGTTCTTCTTTAAGGTTATGGTTGGAAATATTTCAGCAGTCTTTAAGCCAGCAGGTAAATTCTTTGACCTGTTTCTACCTAAAGGCCCTGGAGGCAAGGCTCTAACTTGGGCAGAAAAATTTAGTGGCATGTGGGCAAAAATAGGTAGTGTTGGAAAACTACTAAAAATTGGTGGAGTTTTAACAGTAGTTGTCACTCTGATAATGAGATTTATTGAGCTAATTCAAACTAGCCAAGAATTTAAAGATATGCTTGGCGAAGTTGGTGGAGCTATAAGTAGCGCCTTTGGAAAATTATCAGACTCGCTTGGCGAGCTTTGGGAGTCTATAAAGACCGTATTTGGTATTGGGGCTGGCGAAGGTGGTTCCGATACTGGTTTGATGGGAGTCCTTAACGCGATTTCCGATGTTGTCCTCTACGTATTGATACCAGCTTTTAGTCAGTTGTTTACCGTAATTATAGCTGCAATTACTTTAGTTACTGATCTACTTGGAACCATATTTAATGCATTTGGCCCTGGACTTAATCAGCTACTACAAGGTGTTATAGATCTATTTCAAGGTAAATTTGAATCAGCTATGACTAGAATTTTTGGAGGCATTGCTATCTTGCTTCTCGGAATTATACAGACAGTTGTAAATGGTTTTATTGACATATTAAACTTCTTTGGTACTACCCTTGAGGGCATGGTTAGAAACTGGGGATCTATACCACTTATTGGAGATGCTCTTAAGGGTATAGGTCTTGATCCATCAAAGTTTAAGATTGGTCGTATCGAGAAGGTAAAATGGGCTGAGGATGCAAGCGACAATATAAATAAATCGGTCAAAGAAATGGCTGATGGTGGTACAGTCTACCCGAGAGCTGGCGGAACCATGGTTACAGTTGCTGAAGCTGGAAGACCAGAAAGAATTGAACCACTTGACGCCGATGGGTTGTCTCAAAGGGATAAGGCTCTCATTAAGGGCATGTCGTCAACCAATAGTGGCGTGACTGTAAATATGACTGTAAACGCAACTCCTGGAATGGACGTCCAGGAGTTAACTTCGGAGATTTCACGTAGACTTGCCTTTAGTCTTAGAAAAGGATCGACTGCTATCTAATGATTAGGGATAACTTACTATATAACCCATCCTTTAAAAACGGAACTACAGGATGGACAGCTTTTACTTCTGGAAGTATTGCTGCTTACACTGCCGACTCTTTTATTGGCGACGCCTGTGTTAAATTCACAAAATCATCTGCTACAGATGATGCTGGTGTATATAGTGCAGCCGGATACAAAGCAGTAGCCACTGCCGCAAGTGTTTACAGTGGTTCAGCGTACGTAAAAGTTCTTGCTGGACAAGAAACAATTGAAGCTAGAGCTAGCATTAGATGGTATGACTCGGGTGGTTCTCATCTCAGTACTACAGCTGGAACTTTAACTACTGTAACTAGTTCCGATGGTTGGGTCAGGTTAACTGCTGAAAACGCAACTGCCCCTACCAGCACTGCTTTTGCGGACGTAGTTGTTTACCAAGACAGCGGACTTAAAACTATAGGAAACTACTTTTTAGTAGATGCTGTAAAGCTGGAAAACTCTGCAACAGTTACTCAGTTTATCGAGTCTCGTGATCAGGGCGAAGAAAACAAAAGGGTCAACATTGCCCTTAGCCCTGTTCCAATTCCACACATCACTGGAATGCAGCTTAATGCTGACATTATGCTAAATGATATTGTTTTCAACACAATTGATGAGAATGACGTTGTTTGGGTGTGCAGTGACATTCAGGGCTGGTGGAACCTTCCAGATTCGGAAGTTCCAGATCTAACTCGTGGTCTTGATGACGGTTCGTACGATGTTCGTGGAAGATACTCCACTAGAAATCTAACATTTACTGGCTCGATATTGGCTCCGAGTGCCAACACTGCCGCGGTTGCCAGAAACAAACTAATTGAAGCTATCGATCTTATCCACAAAGGTGGATGGTTACTAGTTAATGAGTCACCTACAAAAGCTGCTTTTGTAAGAGTAAGTGGACGTCCGGAGATAGAAAATGTCAATGCTCGTGGGCGAATTAACTTCTCTATTGGTCTTCGTGCTGCCAATCCAATTAAGTATCTGTGGAACTGGGAAGATGCCGATGGCTATGTAACTAGAACTGTATCTAATGGTTCTAGCGCGGATCTGCCTAACGATGGAAATACCAACGTTCCTATTGTCTTCACGATTACTGGCGGAGCTACTGCTAACTTAACTGCTCCGATTACAGTCAACAACACCACGCTAGATCAAACACTGACTATAGTTAAAACTCTTCGTGCCGCAAACTATTCGGTCAATATAACTCGATCCGAGAGAACTGGAAACACGGTTACTTTAACTACCGCTGGTCATAGTTTTTATACGGGAGATATTGTAACTATCGCGAACATTACAACTTCCGGTAGAACTGGATTAAACGAAGCAGCCGTAACTATTACTGATACCACAGCAACTACCATCACTTATACGAGTGCAAATAGTGGAACTCTGGCCGATCTAGTTACTGACGGAGATATAGGACTTGATTCAGCAGACACCCTAGAAGTTGACACCTACAACAAAACTGCTTTGTTTAATGGTTCGGCGTTCTATAACGGTGGCGCAATAAGTGCTAGGTCATTTATTGACCCGCTAGTTGACTGGATTGTTCTTGCACCGGACGACAACACAATAACTTTTACTGACTCCGGTGGTACTACAGATCTGACCATCAAATACCGATCTGGTTGGATAGGTTAAAATAGTTGTATAACGACGTTCAGACATAGGGTTAGACAATGCCAATCACCACTAATGACTTTTCAGCTAAAGTAGCAAACTATCGCTACTTTGCTGTAGACATGGTCACTAATGAAGTTTTAGCTGAAATTCCTTTTGCTGATGTTAGTTTTGAGCGTGCTCTAAAGAGTGCTGGAGCTTTTTCTGGGACTATTGCTATTGCTCCAGACACTAAAGATTTAAACCTATACGAAAACACAATGCCCGGAAAAACTGCTCTGTATGTTACTAGGAATGGTATTTGCGTTTGGGGCGGAATGATTTGGTCAAGAGACTACACGCTAGTCGATAGGAAACTAGTCATTAGTGCGGCTGAATTTACAAGCTATTTGCAGCACAGATTTGTGTGGAAGACATTTAACTATGACATAGAGGCAATTGCTTTTAAAAAGAAGACTGGCTCTAAAGTTCGAATTGTTATGAGTAATCAAAGTATAGACTTCCCTGCTACGGATGCTAAAGGTAATAGAACAAAAGTAAAATTGTCTTTTGCTCAGACTGGTATTGGCGGCTATTTTAATGACTACTACGATTTAGAGTCTTCTTACTCAATAGGCATTGAGTCTTCTTATCGCACAGGAACTAGTGTTTTATTGACGATCCCCAACCACTTGTTTAGAATCGGTGATGTTGTTAATATTTCTGGAGTAACTACTTCAGGTAGAACTAGTTTAAACGAGTCTTCTAGAACTATCACATCTGTTACTAAGGACACAATAAGTTATACGAGTGCCACTAGTGGCCTTTTAACGCCAGCAGCTACGGACGGTTCGGTAATCATAGCAGATGCCACCGGAACCATAACTTCTACTGAAGGCATAGAATCTTACTTTTTTGTTCAGATTCCAAAACTACCTGCACTTCCGAATAGCTACTATTCTGCAATTACGGTGACCTCTAAAGTCGATACTTATGACTACGCACGAAAACTAATTACAGAAGCGTTTAATGATTTTACTTCAATCGAGTTTGCAAATGAATTAGTCGAGCCAGGTGTAACTAATGCTTACCGAACTACTTATAGAAAAGTAGACAGTGGTGTAGCTACAATCACCACAAATGTTGCCCATGGGCTCGTTGTAGGGCAGACGGTTCAACTTACAAATGTTCATGCAGACTTAAACAATGACATTGATAAAAATGAGAGCTGGACAGTAACTGAAGTCCCCTCCCCGACGACCTACAAGTTTGATACTGGCAATGCTGGACTCACTGTGGCCCTTAATGGCTCGGAGCTTACTGAAACTGCTTACCCACTTAAGTATCGAAGAGTAGTAGAGACTGCTAAAAAATCTGTAACTAGAGCGGTTGTTAGTAGCAACCTTGCTACGCTCACCACTCAAAAGCCGCACTTTTTCAAGGTCGGCGATGTCATCATAGTTGACGTAGAAAAAGACAAAGAAATATCTAAAAATGTAAAGTCTATAGTTTTAAATAAAGAAGGCTATGCAGCTGTAATTACGGCAGTGCCTACAAAGTACACTTTTAGTTATGCACTAGTTACTGCTAACACTTCTACCAAAGGTGTAGCTCTCAAGAATTCTTATGTAAACTATTCAGTTCCAAGAAAGCGTTTGGAATTAGATTCATACGACTCTACGCCGCACGACTTCGTGGCAAGAGATCACATCTACGTTGCAGGTGTAGACGATCCGTCTTGGAATGAGCCACTATATAGCGGATATCACACTGTTACTGCGGTTGAGGGTGGAGCAACCCCCACCTGGTTCCAGTATGAGCCTCTCTACGACATGACGGTGGAGCCTGGTAGCGTAGCTAACATTAAAAAATTCCAGTATAAAAAGAAAAATAAAAATGGTGCTGGAATCAATAAAGTTTACATAACTACTGAAACCCCTCACAGATTCAATGTTGGCGACCAGATAAAAGTTGATATCCAGGCTAAGGGATACGATACTGTTTTTGACGGTACTCAGACTATTAATTCTGTGGTTAGTGATGTAATTTTTACTTATTCCCCGGAGACCGCTGGTACAGCTAACGTAGCTCTACAAAATTCTGGAGGTACTGTAACCAGAACTAAGTCTCTTATTAGTTCGATTTCTAAACTCTATAAAACAATAACCTTTGTACAGCGAGTTGGAGAGACTGCAACTATAACCACTTCGGCTGCTCATGGGTTCTTGGAAGATGACTATGTAATTATCAACTCGAGCGATTCTACGTTTAATAATGACGGTGAGCCAGTAAAGATTACCGACGTAGTCTCTACTACTAGATTTAGCTACACTAACTCGGGAACTGCAGTCTCCCTCACAGCGGCTACAGGTTCTGCAGCAACTTCGTACAGTAATTTTGGTCCTGTGCTATACCCAACTGGCGCAGCCTGTACTTCTGCCGGGACGACAAGAACTATTACTTGTGAGGACCACGGACTTCGAGTTGGCGACTATGTTGTAGTTAGAATTACTGGCTATGAGAGTTATTTTGGTAACGACAATAAACCAGTAAAAGTCGCCACTGTACCAGATGAGGACACATTTACCTACACCTACACTGCTCCTGGTGTTACCTTAAGTTTGACTGGCCTCACAAAAGCCACACTTACAAGGGCTGCCTATGCCTCAAAGATTCCTCTTACATATGTAAAGAGCTATGGCGAGTTCCCTGGAAATGCAAATATCGGTGGAATGACTTTCTCTAGCGATGATTACAGCACCTACCCAGTTATAAATAACACTTTGCTTGGTGGAAATCTGACCAATATTGGAGAGCACCTAGACAAGTACTCAGAAAACATTAATGGTTTTGAGTATCGAATTGATTGCTCTGTAGAGACAGTAAATGGTGTTAGTACATTTAAACGCATGTTTGTTTTTATCCCGAGAAAGCCTGACAGCCTAACTGAATATCTAATAGCAAATCCTTTGGCCGCGGGCGAGTATGCTCCGCCGAGTGCATTTGGTGCAGACAAGCTTATATTCGAGTACCCTGGAAATATTAGTAGCGTGACTCTGCAAGAAAACGCTGAAAACGCCGCTACTCGAATGTTTGTTACAGCAGATAGTGGGGGCTCTGGTTCGGAGTCGAGTCCGCGATATTCTGCAGCCACTGACACCGAGTTGCTGGCTAATGGTTGGCCAATTCTTGATGGCACTGAAAAAGTCGACTGGTCTGTTCCGCCTACAGATGTACTAAACGTAGATAACTGGGGAAACTACGATATTGAAGAAGACCTATATCAGACTGCAACTAGATACTTAAAGCAGTCTAGACCTCCAATGGGCGAGTACTCAATTGTGATTAACGGATCGCTAGATCCAGTAGTCGGCACTTACAATCCTGGAGACTGGTGTCAGGTAATTATCAATGATGACTTTATTAAAGAGCGTCTAGATAGTTACCTAGAACCTAGAAAAAACGTGATTCTTAGAAAGATTGAGTCGATTAACGTGAGAGTTCCAAACTCTCCAGCTTTCCCAGAAGAGATAACCCTAAACCTAATTCCCGAATGGCAGGTAGATACTAGTGGCTAGTGGAAGACTTAGACGCAATAAGAGCCTTGGTGGATACTTAACCTCGCTTGAGCAGACAGCAACAAATTTAAATACTAGACAGAACTATCTGACGACAGGGCTTGCTTCCCAGAGCGTCACCGAGTCGTCTCTTGCTGAAGAGCTGACTATTTTTAACAGATCTATTCAAACGGAAAACTATGTAGAAGGTTATTCTGGTTGGAGAATTTCTGGAAATGGAAACGCTGAATTTGGAAGCGTAGTTGTTCGTGGCGATATCAATGCTTATTCTGGAACCATTGGTTACTGGAACATCTCCACCCCGGCAGTATCTCGTGTCATTGGCCCACACACATTGCTCGGTACTTTTATTGAAAGCAGTGCTACTGGAAGTACAGATGAAGGCACCACTAGTGGAACCTATGTTGGCCTATATAAGTCATACTCTCCAGAAGAGCTGGTAGTTACTTCTAAAAACAGAGCGTCCAATGTTGCTACTTTAACAGCAGAAAATCACGAATATATAGTCGGAGACTATGTAACTGTTGAGTTGGAAGATGATACTACTTTTAACAATGGATCAGTTCCAGTCTTACTAACTGCTGTAACTAACGATACTTTTAGCTATGACAATGTTGGCACTAATGTTTCTGAGTCAGCTGCTACTGGTACAGCTCAGCTGTATAACCCAGATGTTGCCGGTCTCTACTTAAGGGACTATGGCAAGCGTGAATTTGACTATGGCTACTTCTCTAGTGCTGGTGTTGCATATGTCTCGGCTGAAGACATGAACATCATTGAGAACCCTAGTTTTGAATACATAAGTTCTTCAAACGTTATAACTAGTAGTAGCACATCGTGGACCGCTGGGTCCGGCCTTACTTTAACTTTAGATAACTTTACCGATCTCAATGGTGCTGCTATTAATACGCACACTCCAAGTTATTCGGCTCCAAACGTAAGCATAACTACTGCTACTGCTCACAATATTCAGCCAGATGAATACGTTGTTATTTCTGGAGTAGCGCCTTCTGCGTATAACGGTACATGGCGTGCATTGGCTGGAACAACTGGCACAACTCTTGTTGTAAACGTTGGATCTAACCCAGGTGCAATTACTTCTGCTGGAACTGTTGATGGAGTGCGAACTTATGACTATGAAAGTAAGTATGGTGCTCGTGTAACTTGGACATCTAGCGGTCTAAGTACTTACTTTGAAGGAAAACTAGATTACGCTGCTGGCAGCGACTACACCATATTTGCTAGTGGCAGAGTTTTGTATTTCGGTGGAACTATTCACACTTACTATGTTCCAGCTTACTTTGCCAAATCTTCGGTTGCTAGATATAACTTAACTGGAACGTTTACTTCTGCTTCCTCAAACACAACTGCTATAACCTATACAGGAACTGGGCTAAACTTTGCTGCTGGTCAGTGGCTCACTGTTACGGGCTTTACCGGAGCAAACGCATCTACTTTCAATATTGCAAAGGGCCAAATTTACAGTGCTAACTCAACCACTGTTGTTGTATTAGCTGCTGGAACTGCGAAAACTTCAGCTGGAACTGGATCTGCAAGTGTCGGTCTCTTCGAAGCAACAACTTCAACTACGCACTCTTTTGCTGCAGATGACACAGTATTTTTTGATTTTAAGTTTGGAACAGATGACGGTTTTGGAGATGTAGCTACATACTTTGCTCCTAGGGAGTTGGCAACAGGGCAAACAACAAGCTACAGCTTTAAAGTCCTTTCTTACCCTGCACCAACTTCTACTCTTTTCTATGTCTCTGCTGATGACATATATGCCAACTTAGCTGGAACATATCTCTATCAAGCTAAAGTAAATCTTGACGCTTCTAGCCGCAGTCAAGCTTTTTATCGTGCATACCAGCCAGCACTAGATATTTCACAGATTCAACTTAAGTATTCAAACTCAAACACAACTCCACTAACAAACGTTGTTTCAGTTGCAACAAAAGCCCAGTGGGATGCCGGGACAAATAAATACTATTTGACGACATCTGATGCGTTTATGGAGGGTTATCTAGATCCTGATCTAGGAATTCCTGCGATGACTAAATCAGATCTAATTATTATTGATGCTGACTTACTGGACGCAAATTACAAGATTCAGGACCCCACGGGATACGCAGCTCAGTCGGATATTACATTCCAAATCCCTGGTTGGTTGTATAAGCACGACGGTCTAGGAAACGTAACTTCTACCAAGATAACCGCGTCTACTGCAATTGGGTATGTTCTAGATAATCTATACCTGGCCACAAACAACAAAGCATATTATGGCAATAATTTAGGTACTAATCGCTGGTACGACAATACAGCAAACAACACGGCCCAAGCGTCCGTTGAAGGAACTAAAACCTGGATTGACATAAATTTATCTACTCAGGATGCGCAGCTCAATTATTTAAGCCGAGTTGGTTTTAGAGGAACTAACTTTAGTAAGTTGCTGTACTCGAATCCTAGTATCTCTGCAATTACTCAGGAGACTAGCTTCCTAATAGACTATCCAGAGTCCGAGTCATTAACTGTAAGTTCTGGTGAATATCAGTATTTGCAGAATACAACTACATATCGTAAATTACAGTCTTATTCTCAACTTCAAGTTGGAGATAAGAAAACCAGCTTTGAGTCAGTTGCTATTGGAAACGACATTCTTGTCTCTAATGGGGCTACATCTATTGACAGTTATGCATTGGTTGGCGGGTACTATAGTTCAACTACCCTTGAATCAAGAGTAGTTATTGCTGCTGATGAGTTTAGATATTACGGAGATTATGACCCATTTATCGAAGAAAACAGTTCTCTCTATACTATTAAAGCCAACAGCACTAACGTAAGTATTGTTGCTGATTTAGATGCTTCATCTGTATCTACTTCATACATAAGGCTTAGTAATACAGATGCTTTAGACCTGCTTGATGGGGGTACTCAGGCGTTTCAAATTGGCGGAGACGCTGAAGCCAATCTAAGAATTGACACAAACACTGTGCAAGCTCTCGATACCGGAGCTGCAGCCGACCTGTATCTAAACTCTCAAGGGGCAAATGTTATTGCACCTAGAGTTAGACTTACTTCAACTACTGACGTAACCCTTGTATCAACTGCACACGCGTTCCAGATTGGTGATGACTCCGCCACCAATATGCGTATAGACCCGAACGAAATCCAAGCAGTAAACAATGGAGCTGCATCTACACTAAACCTAAATCCTAATGGCGGAAACGTTGCATTAAGTAATGCTGCTGGAAGCGTAGTTAGCTCTGCTATCTACAATTCTGGAATCAGCGGAACTACTAGAGATGTCTATATAACTGATTCTGCTGGTGGATATGTCTTAGGGTATCTAACATCAAATAGAGATTCGAAGCAGGATATTGTTCTTGCTGACTTAGATGTGGATCTAATTTTAGATATTGAACCTAAATTCTTTAAATATAAAGCTGATGTTGAAAAACTAGGAAACTCTGCTCCAACTGTTCTTGGTTTTATAGCCGAAGATCTAGTTGACTCTGGTTTGGAAAAAATAGTCTATAAAAATGGAGAGACCGGCCAGTTAGAAGGTATTAGCTACTCTCACTACGTCGTAGTACTTCAGGCAATCGTTCGTGACCAGGCGTCTAGAATTACTAATCTAGAGTCTAGAATTTCTGCGTTGGAGGCTAATTAATGTACAAAATAATTAACATTGTAGATGGCGAATCTACTGTATTCGTAGTATTCAATAACATCTCTAAAAAAGAAGTAGCCAGGTTTGACAACTACGAAGCAGCCTTTCAGTACGTACTTGGTCGTCAGTAGTAGAATAGAAACATACGAAAGACAAATATAAGGAGATACAAATGTCTGACAACAATCAACAAGAAGTTTTTAATAACGTTTTAGCAATTACTAGAGATCAACTTTCAAAATCAATGAGCTTAGCTACCGAGCTTGAAGCTCTTCTCGTTATTGAACGCAAAAAGACTGCTGAACTAGAAGCAAAAATTGCTGAGCTAGAGGCTAAAACTTCCGAGGAAAAGAAGAACTAAATGATAGCCGTAAAAGACGGCAACCGCACTTTATATGTTGATGGCGAGTTGCTGGCAAGCTCAACATCATATAGGCATGGTTCCACTAGGTGGATTGAGTTTAAACTCTATAAAACAACTAGCGGCCAATATGTTTTATCTAGAGTCGGAGTCTCGATTGTTTTCCACGGAGCTGCTTGCGAGCTGGTGTATAACTACAATCTTCAAGAAGTACACAGAAGTGAGCTAAGAAAAAATAGTATTACTTGCGAAAGATGCTATCCAGATGCTACAATCGATTTAGTCTTCCCTGAAAAAGATAGATATTGGGCACAGGTTAGCGATCAAGCTTCGGCTGTTTTAGATGCCCTATATAAGTACGACGACAATGGTGCTAGATATCTAACTAACGTCGCTCAGAGGCTGCTAGAAGAGGCAGCTAAAAAAGATAAAGATGTTGCAGAAGTGTATAGATTTGAAATAATCGAATAATAGTAGTACTATGTAATAACCAATACGAAAGACGCAAATGACAGATCTACAAGGTGTGAAACTAGAGCTAATCGACAGTGTCGATAAAGCACGAGAATTTATTACTTGGCTAGGAGAGCGTCGCCCACACAACGCAATCGCGATTGATACTGAAACAGGAGAGCTGCCAGGCGGCAAGCGAGATGATGCTCTATCGCCATGGCACGGTAAATTGCGACTAGTTCAGGTTGGCGATGCTATGACTGGCTGGGCCATTCCGTGGGATGAATGGTCTGGCGTTTTCTATGAAGCAATGGACAAATTTGATGGCCCAATTGTGTGTCACAATGTTGCATTCGAAGCTCGCTGGTTTGAGATTCAGTCGCGCTGGAGCATGCCATGGCATCGAGTCCATGACACCATGATTATGGCTCACCTTATTGACCCGCTTGGTTCTGGTGCTCTAAAGAAGCTGACCTCTCAGTACGTTGATGCCAATGCTGCTCGACTACAGGATGGTCTAGATACTGGTATGGCAAAAAACGGTTGGACCTGGGGAACCGTGCCAATTACTTTTCAGCCTTATTGGGCATATGGTGCTCTTGACCCGGTTCTTACAATGCGTCTCTGGGAAATGTTCTGGGAGAAGTGTGGCCCAGGGCAGCCATATAGCCAAGCATATGAGCTCGAGATGAACACTCGCCGCATTGTTACCCGCATGGAACTCAACGGTGCTCGTCTAGACCTCGACTACTCAAAGCGTAAGTACCAGGAACTTGTCGACTACACCGAGCAAGTCAAAGACTGGGCTAAGTCAACCTATGGAATTGCCATCACAAGTAATGCTCAGCTGGTTCGTCAGTTCGAGGCTCTTGGTGCAATGATTACCGAGACCACTCCATCCGGTGCTAAGTCTGCTTCTGCAGACCAGCTGAAGCTCCTGCTTCGTGATGGAACCCCTGAAGTCCAGCAACTTGCTGACGTTGCTCTAAAGCAGCGTAAGGCAGACAAACTTGCGTCCACCTACTTCTCTAACTTTATTAACGACAACGTAAACGGCTTTGTCCACCCGTCAGTCAAGACTCTCGGTGCTCGTACTGGACGTATGTCTATCCAGAACCCTGCACTGCAGACTCTCCCTAAGGGAGATGACACCGTTCGTCGTGCGTTCTTACCTAAAGATGACGGCCACGTCATTGTCACATCCGACCTTGATCAGGTTGAGTTCCGTATGTTCTCGAGCTTGTCTCAGGACCCGAACCTAATCTCCCTATTTAACCTGGCAGACGCTACTGGGTCTGACCCGTTCACAGAGATTGGTCGCGAGATTTACCAGGACCCAACAATGCAAAAGTCTGATAAGCGTCGTGGTCTAATCAAAGGTGTAGTTTATGGACGCCTCTATGGTGCAGGTGTCGCTAAGCAGGCCCTTACCGCAGGTGTGCCAGAAGAACAGATGCGTGCCGTATCAAATGAGTTTGATAAGCGATTCCCTGGAATGCAGATGTTCCAGAAGCGTGTAGAAGATGTAGGCATGCGTCGTCTCCGCTCAGAGGGTCAGGGCTATGTGAACACATGGACTGGGCGTCGCCTGCCTTGCGACGAAGACCGCGTCTATACCTTGGTCAACTATTTAATCCAAGGTGGTGCAGCTGAGATCTTCAAATCAAACTTGATTAAGCTTGACCAGGCCGACCTCACCGAACTTCTTATCGTTCCCGTACACGATGAAATTGTGCTAAATGCACCACGCGAAGATGCAGCTGAGATTCAACAGATTGTTCGTGAGTGCATGACCACACGCGAAGGTTGGGCAGTGCCTCTCACTGCCGATGTTGATGGTCCACTAGAAAACTGGGGTGCTAAGTATGTCTAAATTTGTTCTTTCTGTTGACCCTGGTAAAGCCAGCGGGATTGCTTTCTTTCTAAAAGAAGATGGTAAGGACCCAGAGTTGCTTTGGTCTGGTGAATATCAACAAGACGAGTATGCCACTCCTATTAGAAAAGCACTTGCCGAAGCAATGATGCACAATCTTCCTGTCGAGATTGCATGTGAGCGATTTACTATCAATGCTCAGACTGTAAAGAATGCTCAGTCGCCTTATTCTTTGGAGCAGATTGGAATTCTAAAGCAATGCATGATGGATCTAGGTATGAAAGCCGATGATCTATATCTTCAAGCTCCAGCCGATGCCAAAGCATTGTTCCCAAACCCAGCTCTAAAATCTCTTGGATATTGGCACAAGGGTGGCGAAGGACATGCACTTGACGCAATTCGACATGGCCTGCTAAGATTTGTTAAAACAGGGTGGAAACCTGTGAACTTACTAAAAGAATAAAAATATTAGCAAAAAATAAACACAGCAGACTTTTTTTCTGCTAATATGTATATACACAACGACAAAGGAATCAAATGACAGTATTTGTGGACCTCGATGCAGATGGTACCAGCATTGTTATTAACGCAGAGTGGCGTCTAAAAGAACTCTGCAAAAGCCTTCCCGGAGCTTCCTGGGATACCAAGACATCTGTTTGGCGTATCCCACTTTCTTGGGCTGGTTGTCTAGCTCTACGCTCAACCTTTAAGTCTGACCTAGAAATCGGTCCTGGACTGGCAGCGTGGGCAGCTAATGAAAAAGCTACAAGAATTGACCCAGCCAACCAACTTCGAGACATCGATGTTCAAGAATCTGGAGATCAGGACCTATTTCCTCACCAGCGTGCTGGTGTTGAGTTTCTAGCCACAGCACGCCGTGCATTACTTGCCGATGAACCTGGCCTCGGTAAGACTGCTCAGGCCATTCGTTCGCTCAAGCGTCTCCACGACAACGGTGAAGATGTGTTCCCTGCACTAATTATTTGCCCTAACACCCTCAAAAAGAACTGGGAACGTGAGTTCGACAAGTGGTGGCCAGGAGTAAACGTTACAGTTATCAACGGCTCGGCAGTTCAGCGTCGTGCTCAGTTTGATCAGCAGTCAGATGTAATTGTCATCAACTGGGAATCACTTCGCACCCATTCAAGACTCTCTTCCTATGGAGCTATTGCTCTTGCTCGATGCGTAGATTGTAAAGGTCACGATTCAAGAATTACCCCTGCTCGTTGCGAGGTTCACCAGCGTGAACTAAACGAGATTGACTTCAAGGCTGTGATTGCTGACGAAATCCACCGTTCTAAGGATCCGAAGTCTAAGCAGACTCGTGCTCTATGGGCCGCTACTGGCGATGCAGATATTCGCTTTGCCCTTACTGGTACCCCGATTGCTAACAACGTAATTGACTTGTGGCCTATCTTGCACTGGTTGGAGCCTCGTGAGTGGCCTAGCAAGACCAAGTGGATTGACCGCATGATTGACACCATGATTAACGCTTTTGGCGGAATGATGGTCCTAGGTGTAAAGCCTCACATGGAGCAAGAGTTTTATGCTGCAATCAACCCACGTATGCGCCGTATGCTCAAGTCGAAAGTGCTACCTTGGCTACCAGAGGTGATTACTGAACGCCGTGACGTTGAGATGGGTGCTAAACAGGCAAAGGCTTATAAGCAAATGCTTGAGCACATGATTGTACTTTTAGAAACTGGAGACTCTCTTGTAGCCGCTAACCCTCTAACTCAGAGCCTACGTTTGTTGCAGTTTGCTAGCTCGTATGCTGAGGTCGATGTAGATGAGGCCGGTCAAGAGTCAGTTATTTTGTCTGACCCCTCCTGTAAAGTGGATGCTCTGATGGATGACATTAAGAATGGCGACTTTGGAGATGATTCAGTAGCAGTGTGTGCCGTATCTCGACAGTTAATCGAGCTGCTAAGTGCCGCTCTAACTAAGGCTGGTATTGAGCACGGGTTGATTACTGGTGCTCAGGACCAGGATGAACGTCAGCAGGCAATTGACGACTTCCAGTCCGGACGTACTAAGTGGATTCTATTCACTGCACAAGCCGGTGGTGTTGGTGTCACCTTGACAGCGGCACGAAGACTTGTTATGCTACAACGACCATGGTCTCTTGTTGACTACAAGCAAGCACTTGACCGAGTACACCGCATTGGCTCTGAGATCCACGACTGCGTGATCATCACTGACTATGTAACTGAGAACACAATTGAAGAGCGAGTTATCCAAGCCTTGGACACCAAGGCAGACAATTTTGAGCAGATTGTTCGAGACAAAGAACAGTTGCTAAAAATGCTAAAAGAAAGTAAGGTTGTTAAATAATGACTACTGAACCAATCAGAATCTCTAACTCAGAGATTCAAACATTCAAGGACTGCCGTCGTCGCTGGTGGTTTACCTACTACCGTCGTCTACAGCCAAAGATGAAAGACTACACTGGAGCACTTGCTCTTGGATCCCGTATCCACGAAGCACTTGATCAGTACTACTCAACCGGAATTCCACTACTAGAGGCTCACGCAAATCTTGTTGCTAAAGACATGAAGACTCTGACTGACCAGTATCGAGACACCACTGAGCTTGAGACTGAAGCAGAGCTTGGTCGCGTTATGCTTGAGGGCTACCTAGAGTGGGTGGAGATTGAGGGTATTGACGCAGAGCTTGAGATGATTTCTACCGAAGAGATTATTGAGCGTCCGATGATGGATGGCCGTGTAACTCTTCAAGGCAAGATCGATATGCGTGTTCGTCGTAAGATTGACGGCGTTCGTATGTTCCGCGACTTCAAAACAGTTGGTGGCTCGTTCACTGACTTTGGAGCAACTGCCCACATGAATGAACAGATTCTTACCTACATGGTTCTTGAGGAAGCTCAGAACAAAGATGGTGAGCGTTCTGAGGGTGGCGTATTTACTATGCTTCGTAAAGTAAAGCGTGGTGCTTATGCTAAGCCACCTTTCTACGGACAGATTGAAGTTCGCCACAATGCTTTTGCACTACGCTCTTTCTGGCAGCGTCTAGAGGGTACTCTTGAAGATATGCTTCGAGTACGCGATGGACTTGATGCTGGAGAAAGCCACTATAAACTTGCATATCCAAAGCCGTCTCGTGACTGCAAATGGAAATGCCAATTCTTCGCTATTTGCCCGCTGGTTGACGATGGTTCGGCAGCTGAAGCAGCTATTAGCGATGCGTTTGAGTCAGCAGACCCATACGGTTACTACGGAATCGAAGAGAAGAAAGGAAGTGAGTAAGCATGTCGGGAGTCGATCGCAGCTTAACCATTATGGTTTATGGCGAATCTAAGGTTGGTAAATCAACCTTTGCCGTTACAGCACCTTACCCACGCCTAATGCTCGACGTAGAGGGTGGACACCGCTTCCTCCCAATCAACGTCAAGTATTGGGACCCCATTCGCGAAGAGCCACCTCAGGCAGATGGCACTTGGGACACAGTTGTGGTCCAAGTTCGCGACTATGACGTCGTTATGAAGACATTCCAATGGCTTCAGAGCGGCAAGCACCAGTTCAAGTCCTTGATTATTGACTCCATCTCGGAGCTCCAGGTCAAGTGCATGGACAACATCGCTGGTACAGAGCAAATGAAAATGCAGCAGTGGGGCGAGCTACTTCGCCACATGGGTGCTCTTCTGCGCGACCTACGTGACCTAACGATGCACCCTACTCAGCCCCTTGAGGCTGTGGTACTCACTGCAATGGCTCGTAAGGGTCAGGATGGCGTATACCGTCCTTACCTACAGGGTCAACTTGCAATTCAAGCTCCGTACTTCTACGATATTCTTGGAGCGATTACAGTGGAGCAGGTTCCAAACCCTGACCCAATGCAAGCGCCTTACAAGGTACGTCGTATGTATGTAGAACGCACTCCGGAATACGAAGCCGGTGAGCGTGTCCAAGGACGTCTTGGAAAAGTCGTTGAGCAAGGCGATCTCGGTGTAGAACGCATGCTCGATATGGTCTTCGGAGAGAAGGCTACAACCCCATCAACAAGTAAGAAAGCAGGTTAGAACCAACTATGACATCAGTCAACTGGTCCGATCTAATTAAAGAAGCTGGCGACACAACCACCAACTTCGAGCCACTGCCAGACGGCGATTACGAACTAAAGGTAATCGACTCAAAGGCAACCACTACCCAGACGGGTAAGACTATGTTCAAGATCACCACTGAAGTTCAGGGTGGTCCACACGCAAAGCGTCGCGTCTGGGACAACCTAGTTGTCTCGCCTGAGAACGGCAAGGCTCTTGGTATGTTCTTTATGAAGATGACTGCCCTAGGTTTGGGTAAGTCGTACTTCGACCAGAACCCAACCAACGCTCAGATTGAGCAGGCTCTGTTTGGTCGTTCGTTCCGTGCAACTCTTGGAACAAAGACCTACAACGGCAACCGTAGCAACGAAATCAAGCAGTACCACATTATCCGTACTGACGTTGCTTCAGCACCAGCTGAGGCACCTCAGGCTGCTACAGTGGCTGCTCCTGCTCCGGCTCCAGCTCCTGCCCCGGCTCCTGCCCCGGCTCCAGCTGCACCTGTTACTTCGGACGCAACTCCGTTCTAACACTCAGATAGACGCGGGGGGCACCTTATGGTGTCCCCCGTATCTATAAGAAAGGCATCTATGAAAATCCTGTTTACAGGTATGGCTTCACACCACACCAAGCCATCGTCAAACGTTACATTTTTTAGGACTCTATCTGAAAGAGTCGAGACATTTGCCACTGTAGAGTGGGCTAATCCAAGTGTTACTTGGACTGAAGACTACCTGAGCCAATATGACTATGTTGTCGTTGGGCTAACTCCACCAACCAGTCTTAGTGCAAACAAAGTCTACGGAGCCTTGCACACAATAAACATCATGTATGACTCTCCAAAGCTAGTTATGGTTCTAGACCACCCTCAGCTGTGGCAATACAAGCACGGTTTCAATTCAATTGATGCCGATCCACTAAGTATTTTTACTGATTTCTATTCAAAGCGTAGAGAGTTTTCTCTAGCTAAAGAGTCTTATGTGCAAAGCATGGCCGAGGCGAATAACAAGTTGCTCACTAAAAAATGGCCCAAGACCATCTACCCATCGTTGCCTTGGGGGAACTCAAGAAATATAGATAAACTTTTAGGCTTTTTTGCTGAAGAAAGCCTAATACCGGTCAATCTTGATGCATTTTTATTGACAAAAGACGAGTCAGAAAGTAAACAAGTCGGATCCAGCTGGGTTACTGATCAGCCAAAATCAAAATGGTTGATGGATCTATCTAAACTTTTAACACTCCCTGCTGGACCAATAAGCTCGGCAAAAAAGCTATCAGACTCTGAAGCTTTTGAGTCCATAAAGAACTCTTTTGGTCTTCTGCTTTCTCCCCAGGAGCGTGGGGTTGGTATCTGGTGGTCTTACCGACTGATTCAGGCATTGAACTCAGGTACTCCAGTGCTATCGGATTGGAGAGAGACCGCGCAGCTCGGACCTGAATGGTCACTACTCGGATACGAGCTTGAAGGCCAGACAAAAGAAGATATAATTAATATTGCAAAACTGCAAAAAGAATCTTATCTAAATAACATTTCAACAAAAAAGGATTCAGATACTCTTCTGAATTCAATATTCAAAAAGACAAAATAGGAGAAAAATGCCCGAAGTAAATTTTGACTGGGTACGCCAGCAGATGCAAGAAGCCAAGGTAAAGATTGGCACAGGAAACGCCCTTCTTGCTCTTCTAGAGACTTGGGACGCTCAGAAGCTGACCGATAATCAAGTAAAAGAAGTTATCGAGTACTTTTCTAAGCTCGCCTCTGGAACAAATATCTACGAAGAAGTAGTAGCAGATGAAGTCTGGGTTCCTGCTCAGCCGGGTCAGCTAGTTGTTGGTGATCAAGTGCGGGTTCTACCTAATGCATTTACTGACAAGACTGGCGTTTTACACAATGGAAGACGTGGAGTTGTGATTGCTATTCGATATGGTGATGTTATCTTCAAGTCAACTGATGGAAAAACTCCTGTTTTGGAAGGCGTTCACTATTCGCCATACAAGCTAGAAAAGCGAGTTCGATAATGCGTACCTCATTTGAGCTAAAGTTTGAAGCTGAAAACTATCATGCAGCCACAAACATTGCAGCTAAACATATTGGAGAGTTTTTAGATATACCTATTAATGAAGTTTCCGATAAGACCGATACAGAGCTAAAAGTTGAAATAGTTGATGGCAAGTATCAGGTAACTGCTTACAGCAAAATAAAAACAAGCTTTATGACATTTGGACTTGACAAAGAAAAATAAATCCCATAGTATCTAACTATGCAAACATTTGTACCGCTGATTACCAGCTTTGAAGATATCGCTAAGGTGCTTGACAACAAGCGCCTCAACAAGCAAGCCCTTGAGGGCTGGCAGATTCTTATGACTCTGCTTGAGCTTGATCCGCAGGGTGAACACCGCATCCCTAAAGGCTGGGTAAACCATCCTGCAGTCAAGATGTGGCGTGGTCACGAATACGCTTTATATCTCTACATTGAAGCAATGGTTGACGAGTGGAAGAAGCGTGGCTACAAGTCAACCATCGGTGACAAAGCCAAAGCAACTATCATGCGTGCAATTGAGCTAGGACTTGTAGAAGGCCACAGCGAAAACCCAAGCTGGCTATCAAATCTCAGCTACTTTAAAATAATTGCATCTAGCCATCGCCTAGCCCTGCTCAACAAAGACTACGAGTGGTATTCGCAGTTTGGTTGGCCCGAGGATTCAGGAAAGCGTCCTGAAACCTACGAATATGTCTGGCCGGTATAATTTGTAATTTACAGCGATTATACGTCACTAAAAGGGACTTACTAGTATAAAATCTTTACATGAGTAAAGATTCAAGAATTGGTGAGTCCCTTTGGTTTATCTGGGACGGCCTTGATTACGATTTTTCTAGTACAGAATCGGTGGTTTTTTATACAGAAGGGCACATCGATATTGAGGAAGAAGTAGTCAGAAAAGCTCTGGCATCCTCGATTCAGAGAGAAGGAATTGCATCTTCTCTTTCTGAAGGCTTCTCAATGATTGCATCGGGTTCTAGTAGTCAGCTGCATTCTGGATATTCTGATCTTCTTGAACGTCAGATTATTTGTAGTGAAAACGGCTCTTCGAAATCTGGTGAAGACTTAATAGAAGTTACACCAATAACAGTAGTAGAGGTTTTTGATGCTATTTAATAATGAAGAATGGCACCAAGATGCCGAGTGTGCTAAGCCTAAAAACAAAGAGTACATGAAAAACTTTTTTGCAAATAAGGCTTCTCAGCAACACAAAGCATTGAAGCTGTGTGAAATCTGCCCGGTAAGGAAAGAGTGTCTGAGGTGGGCATTAGACACTAAGCAAGTGTGGGGTATCTGGGGCGGCCTTAATTACAAACAGATTCGCAGAACTCTCTCTGTTAACTGGGAGGGACAGGAGATGCGGCACAATAGGTTCCCGCTTTGTCCTTACTGCAAATCAAAGACATCTTCTCTATCAACTAAAACTATCTCCAGGCCAAATGGTGGCCGCTGGGCAACTATGAAAATGGTTGAGTGTTCTGATTGTTTGTTTAGTTGGCAAAGCAGGACTAGTGCTAATGCAGTTGACGCGTATCACTCACAGGAAACAAGAAAGAAAAAGTCTTAAGACATTCTCTTTTTTATTTCGGTACTGCTAATTCCCCCTGTGTATGGCAGATAAATTAGACCAATACCTCGCTCATCTAGCCAATCCTGAGTGAAACCCATTTGCTTGTAGTAATCTTTTTTAGCCCAATCAGATCCAATTACTATGTAGTCTGGATTTACTGATTCTATTGCTGGTTTAGAGTCTGACCCACCTGTGTTCGGGATAACATCATGTACCCATTTGCAGGCTAATAAAATCTCTTTTCGCTCTTCGTAAGAAAGAACTGGCGGCTTTCCTTTGTATGTTGTTATAAATTCATCTGTGTTCAGAGATACAACAACCAATCCAAAATTGGATGCCCTACTTAGTAGTCTGTAGTGCCCTGGGTGCGGAAGATCAAAAGTTCCACCGGTATAAACAATAGGATTCATCAGTAGTCTAGATCCTTAATCCAATTTAAATTTGGATATGCTTTTTCTATTGGAAAAGTTTTCCCGAGAAATTTAGTATCTTTTTCTACTATGGCATCGTATACATGCTGCACGGTGGAACCATTCATACCTAAAAATGATACATATTCTTTAAACCAGTTTTTTATTTCTCCACACTCTCGCCCGCCATAAGATGTGTTGTAGCTAGTTCCCGGAACAGTGGTCATCCAAAAATCCCACTGACGGTATATTTTTTTATTGTTGTAAAGAGTCCAGGCTGCGTAAACAGTGTCAAGGCAATGACCAGTAATTGAATTAGCAAAGTTCATATAGCCTTTTTGAAGTATCCATCTGTAATACTCCAAAATAAACATGGACAGTTCCCTGCTCAGGGCAACATAGATGCCATTGATTTGAGTAGAGAGCCCTAGATTCTTATATTTTTTAGACATCTCTATTAGTGTGACCATTCCATCGGAACCGTCTCCTCCCATTCTGGGGGCCATAATCCAGATGTCATCGTCTAAAGACATAGTCTCTTCAACTATTTTTACGAAGTCTGCGTGATTATCACATATTGCATCGCCAGCGTTAAAAATAAAAATATCGTGATCTGTCTTTGCAAAGTCTTCTAGCGAGTTGTAGAAATGCCCGTAGTATCTAACTTTTTCCGCAATAATCCAATTAGGGCGTTCAGTGGGTTTTGTTGTTACATCGTAAACCAGATAGTCAATGTTAGCCTTACTCAGCTGAGAATCTACATCTATAGCGTTATATAGAAGTTCGTCCCAGGTGACTATATAGGTTTTACTTGTCTTCATCTACTTAACTGGGATTACGCTAATGTGTTCTCTAGGATCAAAGTCTCCACCAAGTGCCAATGTTAGAAGTCCTGGCTTCGATTCTAAGCCTGCACGATCGCGGAACCACTCTGAACCTGGGTCAGTAGTTGGGCACTGTAGCCATAGGCGGTCGCCAATGTCCATTGTGCGGAAGTTGTGGAAGTGTCCGGACACCCAGATGTCAGCAAGACCTAGTGCTGTTTGACCAGCTGCTTGTCCTGACAGATACTTCAGTACGTTGTTCTGATTTGCTTGGTGGCCGTGGAACATTCCTAGATGCGTGCCGCAGATTTCGGTTACCAAGGTCTGGTGTCCAGATGCTGGAAAACGAAACTCAACGTGTTGTAGGGCAGGGTTCTCTGCGCAAGCATCCTGAACTGCAGAAGCAATCTCGACGTTCCAGCCATCGGCTGGGTCTGCGGCAACTTGACGAGTCACTTCGTCGTGGTTTCCATTAATTACTGGAACAATCATGCTCTCTGCAAGTGGTGCTAGAGCTTTAATTTGAGTCATCAGCAATCTTCTTGCAACTCGAACCTGCTCTGTCAGACCAAGATCTGACGCAGCTTGGCCCTGCAAACGACCATTCTGAGACACGTTACCTTCAACGTGGTCTCCAGGAAGACCTAGAACTATGGTTCCAAAAGACAATCCCATCTTTTGGTAGCCAGCAAATTTATTTACTGCAGCTTCTGTTAGATATAGGATTCTGTCAATAGACTGCTGAGTACCTTGACCTCCAGCTTTTTTACCTAGCTGCTGGTCGCTAGGGAATAGTCCAAATGCGCCGTTACCGGTAGATTTTTTGATTCCAGTTGCTGGACGCCATTTCTTAATTTCGTCGATAAGTTTTTCAGCGTCTAGCTGGTCGTGATGTGCAGCCGTGTTAGGAATTAAGTTGACTCGAACTGATTCTAAAAATTCTCCGTCATAGCGTTGCCACTTTCCGCGACGCATAGATGAAACAGTCCACTCGCGTGGATCGAGTCCAAACTCTTCAATTACAGTTGCAGCGTCCGGAATCTCGGAGGAAGGTCGTGGCTGGGAGATTACAAAGCCACCTTTAGAAGTATCTACATCCATACGCGGACGCCAGTCTTCCGGGATATTTAGTGATTTAATATCTGATCCAGATTTTCCAGGGCTAGCTAGATTTTCTAGCTTTTCAGAAAGTCCCATGTTTACTTAGCCATTCTTTTGCAGGGGCAGTCACCACGGCGGTGACGATCAACTGCGCTATTGCTAACATCATACCCCTCTTCTCGAAGAATTCGAGCTATGACATTGTTGTTGATTCTAGATGGATCGTTTTCTGGAACTTCAAGAACGGCATGTAGATTAGCCTTATCTTGCTCTGAAAGTTTGCTATTTGTAAGTATGTTGCCTATCTTGCAGAGTCTAGTTGGAGTCTCCGTTGAGGCAGCAGATAATTTATCAGACAGTGACATTACTCTCCTTATGTCTTTTATGTCTTTTAGTATAGCGATACTTGGTTTAGTTAGCTAGCTATTTTTTTACGAGTTCTAGTTGTTTTTGGTTTTTCCGCTGGAGCAGTATTTTGGCCTAATACAAACGATTTTATGATTTCTAGTTCTGCCGATGTTTTGAGAACGTGGGCCTCGATGTTATTTACTCGATCTGCGAGTGAGCTTCCGCCATTTTCCCAGAGCTGGTGTTCGACGCGGTCTAAACGTTCGGCAATGGTTCTGCCTTTTTCGTCTGTGCCGAGAGCCTGCCCGATACGTGATACTATTTTGTATGTCGAATAGACACCACCAAAAATTACACCAAGCGCAGTAATTACTGCTGCGACTGTGAAAATAATCTCTGTAGTCATGGTTTATAATAGAACTCTCTAGAAAGCAATTAGGTTTGCTTTTTCCATTTTACCCTATAAGGGTCACCCTTATTTGACGGGCTTGTTAGTTCGGGCCGCCAATAAGTCAAGGCATTTTTGCCATTTTCACCATTTTGACTTGCGCTCTATTTATCTAGGGTGTAGTCTTTTTGACACCGACTTATTGGAGAGACTTTTATATGAGCAACTGGGAATCTGCCGGAAACGGCCGCCTAGCAAAAGGAGCCGACTGGTACGCCAAGCAGGGCTGGGTACTTTTACCTGTTCACGGAATCGCTGCTGATGGCCGTTGTACTTGTGGTAAGCCGCATGGCGACTCAAAGGACGTGGGCAAACACCCTGCCCTTTTTAACTGGAACACTGAAGCCAGCTCCGACCCTACTCAGGTAGGTATTTGGTGGGAACAGAACCCCGAGTACAACATCGGTGTTTTCTGCAAGCCATCTGGATTCTTTGCTATTGATATTGACCCACGCTCTGGCGGCGATGACTCGTTTGAGATTCTTGAAGCTCGTGCAGATGGAAACCTGCCTGCAACTGTCGAAGCTATTACTGGCGAATACAACGTAAAAGGTAAAGTCGTTCGCGGCCGACACCTTATTTATCGCTGTGACCCAAACGAGAAGTTTTTAGGCAACCTCGGTAAAGAGGGTCTTAAGGGTATTGACATCAAGCACAACGGATACATTCTTATTGCTCCGTCGCGCCACTTCTCTGGAACCTCGTACGACTGGAAGCCTGGACACGCACCTTGGGAAATCGAGATTGCTGATGCTCCAGAAGAACTCCTATCGGTTCTTCGAGCCAAAGCACTTCGCACATCCAGCAGCTCCTCTTATAAAGATGGCAACTGGGACTGGGTATCGGAGCTTGAGTTTGCTGGTGAGCGCGTTGACATTGAAAAAGTACTAGAAGATGGAATTGATGAAGGCCACCGTGCTGTAGAAATCTATCGCCTTGCTTGTGCCCTAGCTAATAAGTTTGGAACCACAAACGAAGCTCGTTTGATGATTGAGTCAATGATGATTCGCTTCAATCACGAGATGGTTCGCCCACCAATGGAGCTAGAGGGTACAAACTCACTTCTTATGCACGTCCACCGTGCCATTGACTTTGTTGCTTCTAGCCCAAAGATTGATCGTTCTTGGCCTGGGCTCACTGAGTGGGTAGCAAACCAGGGGCAGACTTGGGCAGACAACTCCGCTGCTGAAACTATCTCCACTCCAAACGTTGTTGGAACATCTGTAACGCGACTTGTTGAACAAGGTATGTCTGTTTCTGACGCATCTAATAATGGAAATCTTGATCTACCAAAGGATTTAGATGCCATATCGGAAGAAGATGGTGGACGCCCAGGTTGGCGTACTTTAACTGATGTTGGTAACGGTCGTCGTCTTGTCGACACTTATGGCTCTGCTATTCGTTACACTCCTGGTCTTGGCTGGTTCCACTGGGATGGAACATATTGGCGTCCAGATGCTGAGAGCCTAGAACTTCAAGAACTTGCAAAGCGTATTGCTCCAGTTATTGCTAGCGAAGTAAGTAACTATGGTGAAGACGAGCAGCAGAAAAAGCAGGATGTAATTAAGTGGGCTAATCAAGCTAAATCAAATAGCCGCATCAATAACATGATTACTAGTGCCAACTCTGACCCTCGTGTAACTGTCGGTGTAGAACGCTGGGATGGCGACGAGAATCTCCTTGGCGTCCTAAATGGTGTCATTGATCTGAGCACTGGCGAACTTCTCCGTGGTAAGCCAGACCTATACATCACAAAGCGTGCTCCTGTTTCCTATACTCCAGGGCTTCGTAACGTTCGCTGGGAGCAGTTTATTGACTTCGCCACTGGTGGAGACAAAGAGCTTCAAGAGTGGATTCAAAAAGCAGTCGGCTACACGCTTACTGGTATGTCAAACCAAGATGTTATGTTCTTGGTTTACGGTCCTCCAGGTTCTGGTAAGAACACATTTGTTGAAACTATTGTTGAAGCACTTGGTACAGAGCAGTACGCTGGAGCACTATCTTCGGAAGTTCTAGCTGCTGGCGATGGTCGTGCTAGCTCGTCTGACCAGTACTACCTAGCCGAGCTTCGCGGTAAGCGCATGATTTGGGTTGACGAGTTGCCCGAGACAGAACGTCTCAAGGAAAACAAGGTCAAGCAGTTGACTGGTTCGTCTACTATTCAGGCACGTTCGCCCGGTGAGAAGCCATTTACATTCCGCGCTCAGGGTAAGTTGTGGGTTACAACTAACCACCGACCTATGATTACCGATGATGCTATGTGGCGTCGTATCCGTCCTATTCCATGGTCGAATGTTGCGGAAAATCCAGACCCTGCCTTGAAGTCTTACTTGGCTGATCCAGAGGGTGGCCTTCCAGCTGTACTTGCTTGGGCAGTTGAGGGTGCAATCAAATACCTTGGTTCTTCTGCTCGTGACCCGCTGGGCTGGTGTACTGCTGTTCGTGAAGCGGCTGATATTTATCGTAAGAATGAGGACCGTATTGGACTGTTCTTAGATGAAGAGACTCGAGAGACCGAGGGTGCTTCTGTTCTTGTAAAACAGCTCTACTCTATCTATCGCATGTGGTCAGACGAGCGTGGTGAGCGTCCTATGACTCAGATTGCATTCCAACGTAAGTTGACTGATCGTGGTCTGCCTATTGTTGGTCAAGGTTCTCGTGCGGAAGTTAAGAACCGCACTCAGTTGCCACGTGTTGTTGAGTCAGCCGAAGTAGATTGGTCGATGGCGACGCGTTTCGCACGCAATATCTAACTTATTGTGATAGTATGTCTATGTGTTTCCCAGGAGAGGGCTAAGCACCGGGGGGCTGTCTTGATTTCAAGACAGTCCCTCGTATAATATCTCCAACTGATAGCTTAGGAAACAAATGCACGTTCGGATAGCAACCCCTATGTACGGTGGAAACTGTAAGGGTATTTATGTAGACAGCGTAATGAGCTTAACTTTTGGGTTGGCTCAGGCAGGACACGAGGTCTCTTTTTCTAAAATTTATAATGAGAGCTTGATTACTAGAGCAAGAAATAATCTTGTCTATGAGTTTTTAAACAGCAACGCTGATGTTCTTCTTTTTATTGACGCGGACGAAGGCTTTAACGGAGCCGATGTAATCAAGATGCTGGAAACAGATAAAGACATCATTGGTGGAATTTATCCAATGAAGAATATCAACTGGAACAACATCAAAAAGGCTGTTCTAGAGGGTAAAGACAATCTTCCTCAGTACTCTGGCATATTTGCACTAAATCTGCTGCCGGGAGAGACTAGAATCAATCTAGCTGAGCCAGTAGAAGTAACTGAAGTTGCAACTGGTCTTATGGCAATTAAACGTAGTGTTTTTGAAAAAATGGAACCGCACTGTCCTAAATACGCATTGAATAACGACAATGCTCGTTTTGAGATGGACAAAATGGTTACCGAATTCTTTGCTACAAGCATCACCCCTGAAGGAATTTTGCTTTCGGAAGATTACCACTTCTGCCGTAAGTGGAGAGAGCTTGGTGGTCAGGTCTATGCTGCACCTTGGGTTGCGGTAGACCACGCTGGAGAATACATATTTAGCGGTAGATTTGCTTCCGATGTGATGCTAAATGCCACTAAAACTGACTAGATATGAAGTTCAATAACCTAGTACAGAAATCTGTTCACTACGGTGGAAAATTAGCTCCTTTAGTTATCTCTGAGGGGCTTACTTCTGGTACTGGTTTAATGAACCCGTCTGTTTTTGTAAATGACAAGAATGAGATTCTTGTAAACCTACGTCACGTCAACTACACGCTCTATCATTCTGAGAATGATCAACAGTTTCCAAGCCGCTGGGGTCCACTATCTTATTTACACCCTGAGCAGGACCAGGCACTTCGCACAACTAACTACATCTGCAAGCTGGATGAGAATCTCTCTATGGTTGCTCATGGCGTGGTGGACACTTCTAAGTTAGATGTCGAACCACTCTGGGAGTTTACTGGTGAAGAAGACTGTCGCCTAGTCCAGTGGGAAGGTAAGTACTACAACATTGGTGTTCGTCGCGACACTACTCCGCATGGTGAGGGCCGCATGGAGTTAAGTGAGCTCGATATTAATGAAGACACTTGGCAAATCAAAGAGGTGTCTCGTCTTCGCATCCCTACTCCTGGTTTGAACAATTCCTACTGTGAAAAGAATTGGATGCCAATACTCGATAAACCTTTCCACTTTGTGAAGTGGACTTCGCCGACGGAAGTTGTGCGAACCTGGCCTGATGAACCAGCCCGCTGTGAGCAGGTGTCACTAACTCCTGGGCTTGTTCCACCTAAAGATCAGCGTGGAAGTTCTCAGGTTCTGCGTTGGGGGAATGTATATATCGCAATCACGCACGAAGTTGATTTATTTAAAAACTATCTTGAGCAAAAAGATGGCATCTATCGACACCGCCTAGTTGTCTGGGACGAGCAGTTTAATCTAATTGGCCTTTCTCCAGAACCACTAACATTCTTAGAAGGCCGCGTGGAGTTTGTAGCTGGAGCTGCTAAGTACGGCGACGATCTTTTAATTAGTTTTGGTTTTCAAGATAACGCTGCGTTCGTTTTGAGAACGCCTAAAGTTGTGGTCGAGGATTTGATTTTGGAGGCTCTGACTTATGAGTTCTAACGAAATTATTGAACGTTTGATTGTAGATGCATCTACTGATCCTCTAAATCCAGCTAAAAATTTGGCTATTGCTGTAGAGTACGAAAAACTTGGTCAGACTGCTTCAGCTGTTGGATTCTATCTACGTGCAGCTGAATATGGCTACAAAATTGATGGAATGGTTGCATACGCAGCGTTGCTTCGTGTATCTATCTGTATAGAGGGGCAAAAAGACCGTGGACTTACTGTTAGCAATGTTTTGCTTCAAGCTATTGCTTATATGCCTCAGAGGCCGGAAGCCTATTTGCTGATTTCAAAATTTTATGAAAAATCTGGTAACTGGCAGGAGAGCTACACTTTTGCAGTGATGGGTCAGATCTATTCTCGTGTAATTTGGGAACTCCCTATTGATGTTGGCTATCCCGGCTACTGGGCTCTTGAGTTTCAGCAAGCAGTTGCTGCTTGGTGGATTGGTCGCAAGGATGAAAGTCTTAACCTACTTCGAAAACTATCCGACAATAGGTTTGTAAATGAAGAGTATGCCGCTGCGGTGCTAGATAATCTGTCTAGATTGGATCTTAATGAAACTGATGTTTGACATTGGGGCTAATCGTGGAGATGCCACTATTGCTGGTCTTGAGCGTGGCTATAAAGTGATTGCTTTGGAACCAGCCCCTCGAGTTTTTGCTGAGCTTGTCCGTAATTTTATTTATGAGCCTAAGGTTATACCGCTACGTCTTGCCGTCGGGTCTGATGCGGGTGAGCGTCTTGAATTTTATGAATGCGTTGAAGATGGGCTATCTACTCTTGAAAAATCCTGGCTAACTGATCCAGGTATGCCGTACTACGGAAAAGAGTTTCGTACAATCGCTGTCAATACCTGTACCGTCGATTGGCTTGTTGAAAAGTATGGTCAACCAGACCTAATCAAGATTGACGTTGAAGGAGCCGAGTGGCAGGTGCTTCGTGGTATGTCTAAGCACTCTGGAAAACTTGCGCTTGAGTGGACTAAAGAAACTATGTCCGAGCACAACAAGCAGCTGCAATACCTGGCATCGATTGGGTATACGGAATACAGGCTTCAGTTTATCGAGCACCATTTGTTGGAGCCGGAGGAAGAATGGCTACCAATCAAAAAACGTACTGATCTAGAAAAAGATAGAGCATCCAAAGAATATTGGTGGACTACCGATGGCTGGATGCGGTCCTGTCTTAGACCTACAGCAGATGTTGGAATGCTCTGGGTTAGATAGTATTGGGGTCTTCTACTAAAATAATTTCCGTAATTGGAGAAAGACACTCTGCACACGTAGGATTTGGTGGGACGTCTTGGTCAGTGATTATGTAGTTAGCATTTCCTGAGTTCAAGCAGCCTTCAGTGCGACAATAGCAAAACCAGTGAAATCTATCCATTAAGCCCAGCCTCCAATATTAACTGCTGCGGTGTAAGTTCCGTTTAGTGGGGTTACCTTCATAAATCCGTCTGGCTGCGCTGTCAAAGTTGCTGTTGCCGGTACAGCACCGTTTATCACGGTAAAAATAGGGTAGAAAGAAGCCGTCGAAGAGGTTCTAATAATTCCCTTAAACCAGACACGTGTGTAGTATCCATTGGTTGGGTTGCTCACTATCGTTGTGGTTGCTACTGAAGTTCTTGCACCATTGGTAGGAGCGGCAACAGTTGTGATGGCTGCTTGGTTAGCATTGTACTTCTCATCAAGAAGCATGGAAGCAACGCCCGTACCTGTGAACCCAAATCTCAGAGTTGATGCCGCGCTAACTGTATTGCTTACTTGAACAACCACAAAACCTTCTATCTCGAATGAGCCAGCTGGAAGTGTTACTGCAGTTCCAAGTGGGTTTAGTGTAATAGTGGCATTTCCAGTTGAAGTGGAAACAGTAGGTGACGTGTTGCTTGCGTAGACCATGGTAGTAGGGATCAAGCCTCTACCGTAGGTGCTGCTTGTTACTTTTGGTGTTCCGTAGAATACGTTTCCGTCATATTCAATAGCACCAGCTTCAATAGTGGATAGGTTTGTTCCCGAAGCAAAGTAAATTGGAGCATCTCCAGCACTACCAAGTCCTACACGTAGGTCTACACTTCCGACCATTGTTAGGTCGCCACCTACTCGAAGATCGGCTGCTACGTTTGTGTTGGTGGCATTTAGGGTAATAGTGGTAACTGGGTTTGCGTTGGCGTAGCGGCCCATAAAAATGTGACCGGTGCCATCATTTGTATCTGCTCCGGCCTGAATATAAAATATGTTTCCAGAACCGATTATGCGACCAACAACGCTGTCTGCGTCCTCAATAATAAACGAGGTTCCAGCATTTAGAGTCACACCATCAAGTGATGGGTTTGTGGAGAATACTAGAGAGCCAGTTCCAGTTTCGTCTGTGACCGCATTGATTAGGTTAGTCGAACTTGGGGTTGCCAAGAATGTCGCAACGTTTGTGCCCAGTCCTGTGACATTTGCTAGTGCAATGTTGGCTGTAATGGTGTTTGCAGAGAAGTTTCCGGTAGCATCACGAATAACCAAAGTGGATGCACCATTAGCTGATGCTGCATTTGTAGAGAATGCAATGGTGTCGGTGGTTGAATCTCCAGTAATCGTTAAACCACCAGCTGCAGTAAGGGTCAGTGTGTCTGAAGAGAGATCAGCTACTGGGCTAGTTCCGGCCGGAGTGGAGACTGTAGTGAATGTATTTGGACTAGTACCTTGCAGACCCTGAGTACCTTGAGTACCTGTCGCACCCTGAGTACCTGTAGCACCTTGAGTACCAGTTGTTCCTTGACTACCAGTGTTTCCGGTAAGACCAGTAGTACCTTGAGCACCCGTGGCACCTTGAG
>JACCDK010186684.1_pt1 | contig 38463 bp, 32 predicted proteins | sample 7445871 | NCBI WGS metagenome assembly JACCDK01 (sample SAMN15323436, study PRJNA562643) | freshwater metagenome | isolation source: river surface water | place: USA:Blue River Watershed | collected 2017-08-15 | reverse complement strand
ATTTAATCTTACGTTTTTAGGCGGGAGTGGGCTTAGCGGGGGAATTAGGTGCCGCAATAACCTTATTAACCGAACAAATGCCCCAAAAATACCGTGGAATTGGTCCGGCATTGATTGGAGGATGTGGCATGTTGGGTGCTATTGTGGGTGCAAATGTAGGTGCGGCATTTTCTTGGCAGTTTACGTATCAGTTGGGTGGAGGCCTTGGCTTTTTGCTGTTAATCTTGCGTTTGGGAGTCTTGGAATCTGGTATTTTCAATGAAATGAAAGAAAAGACAAGCGTAAAAGGTGATTTACGCTTGTTATTTAAAAACAAAACGTATATCAAAAAGTACATCAGTATTTGCGTGATGGGCTTTCCGGTATGGTTTACGAATGGGGTCGTTATGACATTTACTCCCGAAATTGGTAAGTCTTGGGGTATGAATCCCGCACCAACAGTTTCGGCAGTATTTACGTATTATTTTATTGGTTTGACCTTCGGAGACATGGTGGGTGGCGTGTTTAGTCAGTGGCTGAAAAGTCGCAAAAAAGCCATTCGCATCTTTTTATTCATGTTTACGGCAGGCGCCATTGTGTTTTTCACCTTTGGCAGATACTCAAAAGAAATTTACTATTTCTCCTTTTTGTTTTTAGGGTTCACCGTTGGGTATTCAATTGTATTGCTAACGCTTGCTGCCGAGCAATTTGGCACCAATATTCGTGCAACGGTAACAACCTCGTCTTTGAATTTAATTCGTGCCACTGTGATACCTCAAACCCTTTTATTTGGTTTTTTGACTCCTATGTTTGGAGAGGCGAAATCGGCAATGATTGTATGTTTGTTGGCTATTTTAATTGCCTTTTGGGGATTAAGCAATTTGGACGAAACCTTTGATAAAGATTTGAATTTTACGGAAGAATAGTTTTTGGCATTCTAAATTGGATTACCCCAGCCGAAAATATCGTAATGACACCAATCAATAAAATGGCTTCATTTAAACCAAATAAATCTGCTGTAATACCAGATATTATGGCTCCGATTGCGTAGCCAAGGTCTCTCCAAAGTCGAAAGGTACCAATACTTTCCGCCCGGTCGACCGGGCGAGTAACTTGGGCTATCGTCGATAAAAAAGTCGGATAGACCAAGGCAGTTCCGATACCGAGAAGGATAGATGAGGTAAGAGGGATGAGGGAAGAGGGAAGAGGGAAAAGGGAAGAGGGAATAGGGAAAAGGGAATAGGGAATAGGGAATAGGGATGAGGTATGAGGTAAGAAGGAAGAAGGTAGCGTTAAGGCAATAATAGCTAATCCCTGAATCAACATCCCCCAAAAGAGCATCGCCTTTTTGGAATAAATATCCGACATTTTACCTGTAAACAACTGACTAATTCCCCAAACGCTTGGATAGACAGCAGAAATAAGTCCGATTTCTTGATGATTCAAATGAAGAGAAATCAATAAAATGGGCAATAAGCCCCAAATCATTCCGTCGTTCAAATTGTTCACTAAACCCGCCTGGGTGACAGAACTTAAGGTTTTGTCTTGAAAACTGGTCCAGAGGAAAATGTTTTTCTTTGGTTCTTGGCTTTGATTGTTCCCTTGTTCTTTTTGAACAAACAATCTGGTATCACGAATAAAAATCCATGAAATCAATAAACCTGCCACAGAAAGTCCGATGCCGATATAAAATGGATAGGGGCTTATTCCATATACCTGTGCCACCCAACCTGTAAAGTAAGCCACAATACCTACGGCCAAATAGCCTGCAAACTCATTCAAGCCCATCGCTAAACCTCGGTCTTTTTCTCCCACTAAATCGATTTTCATCACCACTGTACTGCTCCAAGCCAAACCTTGGTGAATCCCTAGAAGGATATTTGCAAAAACAACAAAGTTCCAAGAAGGGGCATTGATTAATACAAAAGGGATTGGTAAAGCCAAGACCCACCCCCAAACCAATAAATTTTTTCTGCCAAACCGATTGGCTAATTTGCCTGTAAAGTAATTACTAATAGCTTTTGAAAGACCGAATGCAATGATGAAGGAAAGAATGGCAAATTTAGAAGTGACCCCAAATTTTTGTTCCGCAAATTGTGGAAAAATGGTTCTTTCCAAACCCACCATTCCCCCTACAAACATATTGGCTATTACCAACAAAGTAAATTGTTGCCAATTTTCTTTGAGGCCTAATTTAGAAGAACTCATAGGGTGAGCGATAAATTATTACCAAAGTTCAAAGAAAAATTGCATATTCACCGTGACAAAAGTCATATTTTATAATTTTATTAATTTACTGAAACAAATGATTGAAAACCTCTCCATCTCTGCCTTATTGGTGGTTTTTATACTTTCCAGTGCAGTAATTTGGTTTGTAGGAGTAAAAATTACACATTTGGTTGATTTTGTTACCCAGTATTTCAATCTGGGGGAAGCTTTTGGAGGTATGATTTTGTTAACCATCATCACTAATCTGCCCGAAGTTGCTATTACCTTGGTGGCCTCTTATAAACATAATTATGACGTTGCCATAAGTAATATAATTGGGGGTATAGCCATTCAAACAGTTGTTTTGGTTTTCATTGACATTATTGGGGTTGGACGTACCGCCCCACTAACTTGGAAGGGACATTCGAGAGTTCTCATCTTGGAGGGTATTTCTTTGATTTTTATTTTGGCACTTATCATCATTGGGAAACAATTCCAGGGTCATTTTAAAGGGTTTTCGGCTGGCCCCATTGAATACCTAATTCTAATTATTTGGCTAGTTTCAGTTTATGTACTTTCCAAATTGGGACGAATGGATGCGAATAAAGACAAAGAATTAAAAGAAATTCATCATTCAAAAAGTCCTTACAGGCACTTCAAAGGGAAACCCTCTCAGGCCATTTTCCTTTTAATGCTGGGAGCTCTTGCCATCTTGGTTTCTGGCATGACTTTAGAAATGAGTGGTGTTAAATTAAGCGAACATTATGGCATGAGTGGAGTGGTATTTGGAGGAACGATTTTAGCATTATGTACCGCCTTACCAGAAATTTCAACTGGAATAGCTTCAGCAAAAATTAGAGATTATAACATGGCTGTTAGTGATATTTTTGGTGGAAATGCCTTTTTGCCAGTATTGTTTTTATTCGCTTCTTTATTGAACGGGAGCTCAGTTTTATCTTATCTTAATCCTTCAGATATTTATTTGGCCTGTATAGGAATTATTTTAACAGGTATTTACTTAGTTGGAATGGTATTACCTACTTCCAAACAAATTTGGCAAATGGGTAAAGATTCCTTTTTAGTTTTAATCGTTTATTTGATAGCCATTTACGGACTTTTGGTAATTACTAACTGATAATCATCAGTATTTACTTTTTTCACTGAGTTTATTCCTTACCTTAGAGAATAATTCCGTTTTTTATGAAAAATATTCTAGTTGCTACTGATTTCTCAGAGGGGTCAAACAATGCAATTCAATTTGCACGAAGTATTGCAAAAATCTTTCAATCTAAATTGATTTACTTTCATGCACATTATCCCGTGGTTCCCACTAATTATTTGGACCCGAATGGGATTTATTTATCCATGCCTGAAAATGACTTAAAAGAGGTAATAATAAGTCTAAATCATTCGCTGGATTCTTATGTAAAAGAGGATGCTAAACAAGGTATACAATCCAATGTTGTGGTAGAAGTGGGTGATATTACTTCGGTGATTCATTCATTGCAAGAAAAAAGATCAATTGATTTAGTTATAATTAGCAAAACCTCAAATACTAATTTTTTAGAAAAATTATTGGGGAGTACTGCCAAAACACTCCTACATAATCTTGATGTTCCATTACTGATTATTCCATCTAATTATAAAGGTCAAATATTTCAAAAGGTGCTTTATGCGAGTCAATTGGAATTTGATGAAATTCCATTTATAAAAATGGCAAATGAATGGGCTAAGAAAAGCGCACATAAACTTACTTTCGTGCATTTGGATGAAGAGTTTGAAACGGATTTAATACCTAACCACCAATATGTGAAAGAAATTAAAGAGGCATTCCAAAATGACCCATTTATTTTTGTAAATGCGGATACTAAGTCGTTTAAGAAGGGGCTCTTGAAATTAATAAAGGAACAAAAGGCTAGTTTGATATGCATGACGACTCATAAGAGAAATTTGCTCACGCAAATTATTTCTCCAAGCAAAACAAGAGAAGCGATTGAATATATCCCCATCCCGACACTAGTCTTTAACGCAAAAAATTAACATGAAGTCCCACCAAATTACTTTTTACTTCCTACTATTTATTTCTTACTTAACCTCTGCCCAATCTGCCATTGAAATTATGAGGAAGGCTGATGAAAAAATGAGAGGGAATAGTTCAAAGGCAGAATTGACATTTAAAACAATTCGCAGTACTTGGACCAGGGAAATGACGGTAAAAACGTGGTCGAAAGGAAAAGATTTAGCTATGATTATGGTCACTTTGCCAGCAAAAGAGAAAGGAATCGTTTTTCTGAAACGCAAAAAAGAAGTTTGGAATTGGATTCCAGTTTTGGAAAGAGTGATTAAGTTACCGCCCTCTATGATGGCTAATTCGTGGATGGGAACCGATTTTTCAAATGATGATTTAGTAAAAGAGTCCTCTGTAGTTGACGATTATTCTCATCGCTTATTAAATGATACAATCATTCAAAATTTACCTTGCTATCAAATCGAATTAGTGCCCAAGTCTAACACGGCTGTTACATGGGGTAAATTAAAGGTAGCAATTGATAAAAAAGATTATTTGCAATTGTTCACCGAATTTTTTGACGAGGGTAATGAATTGGTTTCAACTATGGTGGGGACTGAAATTAAAGTAATGGATGGCCGATTAATTCCAACGCATATCACCATGGTTCCGCAGAATAAAAGAAATCAGCGGACAGAAATAATTTATAAAAGTATTCTATTTAACAGACCGATCCCTGATTCTTTTTTTTCATTGGATCAAATTCAAAACTTGGAATAAATGTGGTTAATAGCATTCGCTTGGAAAAATTTATGGCGAAATAAAAGTCGGACATTGATTACTATGGCCTCCATTTTTTTTGCGGTTATTTTATCAACTCTCATGAGCAGCTTAAAAGCCGGTATTTTTGATAATTTGGTAGATAATATGGTTGGATATTATGCGGGTTATATTCAAATTCATCAAAAGGGATATTGGGATGAACAACTTTTGGACAATACACTCCTACAAAATCAAATATTAGAAAAGCAGGTTACTCGTATCCCAAAGATAAATGGTTTTACAGCTCGTTTGGAATCTTTTGCATTGGCTTCTTCAGGTAATCTTACCAAAGGCTGTTTGGTACAAGGAGTGGATCCATTGCATGAAAACTTAATTACTAATTTAAAAACTAAAATAGTGGCTGGTTCCTATTTTGAACAGAAAGCAGAAGGAGTTATTCTAACAGAAGGACTCCTCAGTCGGATGAAGATGAAATTAGGCGATACGATTATGCTTCTTGGACAAGGTTACCATGGAATCACAGCAGCGGGTAAATATCCAATTGTTGGACTTGTTCATTTTGGGTCTCCCGAAATCAATAATTCAGTTTTATATATGCCCATTAAACAAGCTCAAGAATTATTTGGAGCTCCAAATAGAGCTACTTCTTATATTCTTCAAATTGAAAATAGAAGAAATATTGAGGCAATTAAATCATCGGTGATACAAGCAATTAGTTCAGATTTAGAGGTCATGACCTGGGAAGAAATGATGCCTGATATTCAAAAACATATTGAGATAGATTCTGCAAATATGATGTATGTGCAATTGTTTTTATACGTTTTGATATCATTTGGAATTTTCGGGACATTATTGATCATGATGGCAGAAAGGAAATATGAATTTGGAATGTTGATGGCCATTGGAATGAAAAAGTCTAACATTTCCATGTTGCTGGCAATGGAATCCATTCTGAATGTATTGGTATCATGCTTATTTGGCTTACTTGTCAGTATTCCTATCGTATATTATTTTCATATTCATCCAATTCGTATAAGTGGAAGTGCGGCAAGTGCTTATGAACAATTTGGTTTTGAGCCAATTTTTCCAACATCCACAGATCCACAAAATTTCATGATACAAGCTCTGATTGTCTTGGTGATTGGTTTTTTGTTATCACTCTACCCTATTTTTAAAATTTATAAAATGAATCCAGTGGATTCGATGAAAAGGTAATGAAGTTACTGGTACGAATGGCATGGCGAAATATTTGGAGAAACAAAGCTCGAAGCTTTGTGATCATGGTATCCGTTGCCCTTGGCATCTTTGCAGGACTCATGGTCATGGCTCTTTACAAAGGAATGATGCGTGACCGAATTAAATCCTTGATTTATCAAGAGACAGGTCATATCCAAATGCATCATGCCTCCTTTAAAGAAGATTATGAGATTCGATATGCGATTCCTAATCTCCATTATGTCAATAATTTGTTGATGAAAAATCGAAATGTAAAAAAATTTACATTTCGAAGTGTTTGTCAGGCGATGCTTGCAACAACAAATGGATCAGCGGGTATACAAATCAATGGAATTGACCCTTTTCAGGAAAATGAATGTTCTGAATTAAATAAAAAAATTATAGACGGTAAGACGCTTACCAATACAAAAAAGTTTGGGCTATTGATTGGGCAAAAATTGTCCAAAAAAATGAAAATTTTTGTAGGAGATAAGGTAGTGTTGACCTTTACGGATCTTCAAAACGAAATCGTTTCAGCAGCCTTTCGAGTGGTTGGAATTGTGCAAACGACTAACTCAGCTTGGGAAGAACGAAACGTGTATGTGCGAAGAAATGATCTCAACCAATTATTTGGAGCTCCAGGAATGGCACATGAGGTTGCTATCATTTTACATTCAAATGATCTAATTCCTATCATGATGCAACAAATGAATATGCAATTTCCTGATATGCTTTTAGAAGATTGGAAATTACTTTCACCCGAAACCAATTTAATGGTCGAAACGGTGGATATAACTTCCTACATAATTATAGGAATTATTTTAATTGCTCTCGCTTTTGGTATTATTAATACCATGTTGATGTCTATTTTAGAACGTACAAGAGAAATAGGGATGATGATGGCTCTCGGAATGAATCAGCTAAAACTATTTATTCTGGTATGGTTAGAAACACTTTTTTTGACGCTCTCGGGTCTTCCTTTTGGAGTGATTTTTGCCTTCCTTTTAAGCAACTATGTGGAAAAATATGGAATTACCTATGGGAAGGGAAGTGAAGAGATGATGCGTAATTTTGGATTTTCAGGAATGATTTACACTGAATTTCCCTATGAAAAAGTAGGAATGATTATTCTTTTCGTTATTTCTACGGCCTTTATTTCCTGTCTTTATCCAGCAATTAGGGCGTTGAAATTAAACCCAATGGAAGCACTACGTAAATAATTAGGGTCCCTGAGCTTGTCGAAGGGTGAGTTAGCAATTAAGAATTATGAAAGCAATTATAGACGCACATCAGATTTCAAAAATTTACAACAAGGATACAATTCCTGTTTACGCCATTAATCAAGTGCATTTACATATTGAGAAGGGCGAATTCACGGCTTTAGTTGGACCATCTGGATCGGGAAAAACAACTTTACTGAATTTAATTGGAGGATTAGATCATACAGATTCAGGATCCATCGAAATTAACGGTGAAAATATCACGCATATGAGTGCAGGAGCGTTAATTGATTTTCGACTGCGAAATATTGGATTTGTATTTCAATCTTATAATCTAATCCCCGTTTTAACGGCAAGGGAGAATGTTGAATTTATCATGCAGCTTCAGGGTCTTGAAAAAAAAGATATGGAAGCACGAGTGGAATTGTTATTTGCACAAATAGGCTTGAAAGACAAAATGGATAGCCGCCCTTCCCAATTATCAGGCGGACAACAGCAGCGTGTAGCAGTTGCCCGTGCATTAGCATCTCGCCCGCAGTTTGTTTTGGCAGATGAACCAACAGCAAATCTAGATTCGGCTTCAGCAAATAATCTTTTGGATATCATGTGGAAGTTGAATCAAGAGGAACAAATGACATTTATTTTTTCAACTCACGACCAGCGGGTCATAGACAGAGCCCAACGAGTGATTACTTTGGTGGATGGCAAAATTGTATCTGATACGAAGCAAGTACCTATTTCGCATGTGGAATGAAGAGATCGTTTCAAATTTGTTGGGTTATTTTAATACTAGGAATTCCTGTTTTTGGGCAAGATTCTACAAAGGTTTCCAATGTTCAATGGAGTGGCTATCTAAAATTTTTTGAAAGTCAAACCTTTGATCACCTTAATCAAAACCAAGCATCTACCCATTTAGTGCACAATCGATTGCGCATCAAATGGAAGATAACTCCGAAGTTATCTTTACAGTCAGAGGTAAGAAACCGACTTTATTGGGGTAGTGGAGTTAGGCTGAACCCTTTTTTTGAATCTTATTTACGAAACGCTAATGAATGGTTAAACCTCAGTAATTCTTGGATAAATCAATACGATTTAGTGGCTCATTCAAACATTGACCGTTTTTTTCTGGACTGGAAACGTGAAAAATGGAATATTAGAATTGGTCGCCAACGCATTAATTGGGGAATGGCAAGTATTTGGAATCCCAATGATATGTTTAATGCCTATAATTTTTTAGATGTCGATTATGAAGAAAGACCAGGCTCAGATGCGCTGAAATTTCAATATAATTTTAACCATTTAAGTTCACTGGATATTGTTTATGCCCAAATTGGAAAAGACAAATCCATATCAGCAGCACGATATTTTTTTAACTACTCAACTATCGATTATCAGGTAATCCTCGGAAATTATCTTGGAGCAGGAACATTTGGTATTGGATTGGCAGGCGCCTTAGGAGATGCTGGTATAAAAGCAGAAGTTCAACATTATCTTGATAATCCAAATGAATCTGTTTCACATACAAATCTAACTATTGGATTGGATTATATGTTTACCAAAGGTTGGTACTTTAGTTCAGGATATTTATTCAATTCTCAGGGATTAAATGAACCCGTTTCTAATTGGAATGGGTTAAATTTCAGATTATCTTCCAAAAATTTAATGCCAACTAAGCATAATTATTTACTCGTTGTTAACAAACAAATTAATCCATTAAGCAGTATTTCTCTGACATCTATTTTTGCCCCACAAACGAATCTATTGATTGCAGTGCCATCTTTTACTTATTCAGTGTCAAATAATGTTGAAGTAAATATATTTTGGCAAGCATTTTTTGCTGAAATGAATAATACATTTAAATCCGCAACAAATGTATTAATGGGCAGAATTCGGTGGAGTTTTTAAATATTTTCAGGATATTGTTCCAAGAATTCACTTGGTGTTAAACCTGTTTCTTCTTTAAAAGTAGCAAAGAAATGGGAGCGAGAAACAAATCCGGATTCAAAACCGATGCCTTCCAATTTTAAATTATTTGACTTTCCTTCCATTAACATTTTTTTTGCGTGTTCAACACGCAATTTGTTTCTTATCGAAGAAAACTTCATTTTAATGATATTGGCAAAACAATAATATAAATGGTGCTTTGGAATATGCAATTGTTCAGAAAGTGAATCAATGTTAAATTCTGGATTTAAATAAGGCTTTTCGGTTTTTAAATACTCTAAAACCGTTTTTGAAACCTCAAGAAATGGGTCTTCCTCCAAAATAGTAAACGTGTCTTTCCAAAAGTCTTTTTCCTCTTTAACTTTTTTAGGGCCAATCGGTAATCCATATAAAATCTGAGGTAAAACCAAGACGGTCAATGGGATAATGCAATAACTATAGCCACTTATTCTGTCAAAAACATTATAGGTAAGCTCTGAAATTTGTATGGGCAATTGAACAATTTTAAGTAAATAAAAAGCCAAGGGTATGTAGAAAACGAATATGATAACCGAAAGAATAGTTAAGGTATAAAGCCATCTTAAAACTAAGATTTTTTGCGATTTTGGTACAATTTTATGTTTGAAAAATTGATTGGACCTAAGGACCAAGTATAAGCTTGCAAATGCATATACACAAGCACTGATTGCCCGTAAATAAAAATGTATGTATTGTGGGATAATCCAATAATTTAAGTCCTTTACAGAATTACCTGGATTGGCTATAATTAATCTCGCAATTTCTGTTTTGTAGGAAATGGGACTTATTATATAGGGCAATAATGTGATAAAGCTTAAAATCGTAGGAGCAAAATGGAGATAATCATAATTTTCTAGTTTTGAATGATCCGTTATGGTTCCTCTTACATAAAAATATAACATAGGACCCATCGCATAGATAATGGGTATAAAATGTCCTCTAAAAAAAGCTAGAAAAAGGGGTGACTCTTCGTCAAAAGTAAAATTATGAAGGAGTCCAAACAAGCATAAGCAAAATAGGAACCCAGCTAAATAAAAGGCATTTTTATTTATTTTAACATTGAAAATTAAAATAATGATAGCCAAGTATAAATTTAGAAAAGCGAAGAAATAAACAGTCATTGGGAATGAATATTTTACTAAATATAAAAAAAGCACACTTTTAAAAAAAATGTGCTTTCTGATTTTGTTTTCTATTTATATTATTTTGTAATAATCTTTACCTTGTGTTGGATTATGGCACAAGGAAAACTCTTACGTTCTAAAGTCAAATTTACAAGTTTAAAGAATATCAATTGTTTCAAAATATAAATTAGAAGTCCTGACAAATAATTGGACTAGTCCTTTTTCAATCTGTAATTAGTTTTGGTAAATTATACGTAAATTTCTAAAAAATAGACCATGGCTGCAATTGATTTAAAGCATATTCAAACAGAAGTAGATGCTAGTTTTTTATATGGTGTTTTGTCAAAAACCGAGTCTGATCCATTGGTGGCTAGGGTTTTTGCAGAAATGAGTGAGATAGAAAAAGGACATGCAATCGCATTTATGATTAAAAACGGTCTTTCGGAAAGAGACCTGCCTGCCCCTTCCGGAAGAGCAAAATTTTTAAAAAGAATTGGGAAACTTTTTGGAAATGATTACATATTAGGTGTTTTGATGGATACAGAGGTTGGTTTATCCAACTCTATTTTGGCAGCAAGAAAACAAACCAAAACAAAATCTTCGATTTCTGATACGGCTCATGTAAGTATTTTAAAAAATGTGTTGGCAAATCATAAGGAATTATCGGGTCCAACTCTCGCTCGTTTTGAAAAAAGACATCGGTCGGTTGGAGGAAATGCCCTAAGAGCGGCTGTTTTAGGAGGAAATGATGGGCTGGTTTCCAATTTTAGTTTGGTGATGGGGATTGCAGGGGCGAGCAGCGGTCAAAAAGAAGTTTTATTGACAGGTCTAGCTGGTTTATTAGCCGGGGCATTGTCCATGTCTTTGGGTGAATGGATTTCAGTTCAAAGTTCTAAAGAGCTTTCTGAGAATCAAATGGAGCTAGAAATGGAAGAATTGGAGTCAAACCCAGAAGGAGAGGAAAGAGAATTGGCTTTGATTTATTTAGCCAAGGGAATTGAAGAAGAACAAGCCAATAAAATGGCAAAAGATATCATGTCTAACAAGGAGTTGGCTCACCAAATGTTGATTCGGGAAGAGTTGGGAATCAATCCAGATGATCTAGATGGTTCAGCGATGGAAGCCGCGGTCACGTCATTTTTATTATTCGCTGTTGGAGCCATAATTCCTGTTTTCCCGTTCTTTTTCACTGGCGGAACACCGGCCATTTTGTATAGTGCTGGATTGAGTGCATTAGGACTTTTTGGCATAGGAAGTGCCATTACACTGTTTACAGGCAAAAGCATCTGTTATTCAGGCATGCGACAAGTATTATTTGGTTTAGCCGCTGCTGCCATAACTTTTGGGATTGGTAAATTAATAGGCGTATCAGTGATTGGCTAGAAAATTCAAGGCCCTTTCAATGATTTGATGCATATCATAATACTTGTATTCTGCTAATCTTCCACCAAAAATTACATGAGAAAAGGCATCCGCCTTTTCTTTGTATTTTTCATACAATTGATTATTAAAAGCATCATTTACAGGGTAATAAGGTTCTGACCCTTGTTGGTAAGGAACGGGATACTCATAACTAATCCACGTTTTATCCGTCTCTAAAAACTCAAAATGCTTGTGTTCTATAATTCGTGTATAGGGTATTTCTTGCTCTGTGTAATTGACTACAGCATTGCCTTGAAAATTTGGAATATCCTTTTTCTGATGATCTAATTCTACTGTTTTGTATTCCAATGGTCCAAACTCATAATTGAAAAAAGCATCAATTGGTCCAGTATAGATGGTTTTTTCTGCCTGATTCATCCAAAATTCTTGATCAGCTAAAAAATCAATACCCAATTTAACTTCAATTTGATCTAATAGTTTCTCAAAAATTTGAGTATATCCACCAATGGGTATACCCTGGTAGGTATCGTTGAAATAATTGGTATCAAATGTAAAACGAACAGGCAATCGTTTGATGATTTCTTTTGGAAGTTCCTTCGGATCCTTAAGCCATTGCTTGGCTGTGTATCCTTTGATTAGTTTTTCGTACACATCTTTACCTACAAATTTGATGGCCTGTTCCTCCAAATTAGTAGGTTCACCAATTTCTTTTCCTTGTTGATCAATGATAGCCTTTGCCTCTTCTGGGGTATTGACATCCCAAAGTTGATTGAAGGTCCACATGTTAAAAGGTAATGCAAATAATTTGCCTTTATAATTGGCTATTGGTCGATTCGTATAATGATTGAAGCTTGCAAACTGATTTACCCAATCCCATACTTTTTTGTTTGAAGTATGAAAAATATGTGCCCCATAAATGTGCACATTGATATTGTCGCGGTTTTCTGTAAAACAGTTACCCCCAATATGATTTCTTTTCTCTATTACTAAAACCTTTTCCCCTCTTTTTTGTAATTCATATGCACAAATGCTGCCAAAAAAGCCAGCTCCAACAATCAGGTAATCATAGGGTTTTTTTGTAGACATTTCGGTTAATTTATAGGGTAAAATTAGAGGACCTTTTTTTCTTATCCAAATTAAAATGGGTAGTAAAACTATATCACATTTGGTATCTCCTGTTGTAAAAAAAGATAATTGTTGCTATTCCTGTAGAGCCGCACATGATCAAAGCCATTGCAGTTGAATCTCCCGTAAACAATAAACTTACGAATGAAGCACTCAAGGATCCAATCGCCATTTGCAATGCGCCCATTAATGCAGATGCACTTCCTGCATTTTTTTCGATTGGTTTCAATGCAATAGTAGCCATATTGGGGAAAATCAATCCTTGGAAAGCAAGCATAATAAAAAGCAAAAAGATAAGACTATACATGTTTAAAAAATCCATGTAGGCTCCTACAACCATTAGGCTACCAACCAAGAATTGTGCAGGGAGTGCAAAACTTACTATTTGAAAACTAGTTCTTCTTTTTAGTAAAAGCGTATTTAATTGGCTTGCACTGATGATACCAGATGCAATTATGGCAAAAACCCAACCAAATTGTTGTTCATTAAGGTGAAAATAACTTAAAAAGGTAAGTGGAGCACCCGTAACGAAAGCAAAAATACTACCAGCCCCAATGGCGCCAGCCATTGCAAACCCTAAGAATTTTTTCTCTCTGAAGGCATTTAAATAACCATTCCCAACGTTTTTGAGTGAAAAATTTTCCTTTTCACCCTCTTTTGTTTGATTTGTATTTTCTGGCAACCATGCTTTAATCAAGAAAATCATAGTAAACATGATTATTGCCAAAACAATAAATATAAACGGCCAATTAAAAACACTTAAAATAATACTTCCAATGGTAGGAGCTAAAATGGGGGAAACGCCTAAAATTAAAATCAATAAGGATAATACCTTTGGACGATCTTCTTCCTCGAATGTTTCCCTAACAACTGCATTTGGGGCGACCATTCCTACACTTGCTCCAATGGCTTGGAAAAAACGAAGGATAATTAATTGGTTTACCGTTTGGCTGATTGCAGATCCAAGAGAAGCAATCACATAGATACCCAATCCAATATAAAGTACTTTTTTTCTGCCAAATTGATCAAACATAGGGCCATTGATTAATTGACCCAAACAAATACCAAAAAAGAAACTTGAAAGAGTATAGCCAACCTCTACTTGCGTTGTGTGGAGTACCTCTGCTATGTTTTTAAACGCGGGAAGGTACATGTCGATCGACAAAGGTCCGATCGCTGATAAAACACCCAACACAAAGATGATTTTATTTTTAGTTTGACTACTTAATTGCATAAAATGGATTAAAATTTACTCCCTTTAGAAAGGACAAGCTACAAAATTACACTTAATTGTCTACATTTGGAAAAACAACAAATATCTTATGAAAAAGACCTTTTTATTACTGTTATCCTTATTATGTTATTGCTCAATGTTCGGACAATCTACTAAAGAAGAAATGATTAAAGAATGGGAGCGCGCCAAAGCCTATACTGCTGAATACTTAGACGTGATGCCTGAAAATAAATACGATTTGAAACCAACTCCTGAGATGCGCTCGTTTGCTCAACAAATGTTGCATTTTACCGATGCAAATTATGCTTTTGCATCTGCAGCAACCGGAGAAAAAAGTCCGCTTGGAATGGGAGAAGCTGAAAAATCAGTTGACCAATCCAAAGCAAACGTTACAAAAATGGTTTTAGCCAGTTATGATTTTGTAATCAATGGAATTAAGAAAATGTCCGATACATCGTTCAAAGAAAATGTGAAGATGTTTGGTCGATTTGAAATGACAAAAGGCATTGCTTTGAATAAATGCTTTGAACATCAGACACATCACCGTGGTCAAACAACAGTTTATATTCGCTTGGCAGGTGTAAAACCTCCACAAGAAAAATTGTTTTAAATGAAATAGAGCTATTTTTTATAGTTTAAAATTATATTATTTATTTCATTATAGTTTTTAACTATATAATTATAGAATTTTTCAATTTGATTCATGTACTTCCGCCTGCTAATTTCGATGCATCATCAAACTAAAAATGCAAATGAAAAATTGGTTATTAGCAGGTGGACTGTTATTGACAGTAAGCCTTTCTGCCCAAGAAAACCCACATCACGGGGTTTCTCCTCATGGGTCTTCCATGAGCTCAAAAAGCGAGGGTACAACCAACAAGGATTGGTGGCCTAATCAATTAAATATTTCCATATTACGTCAAAACTCAAATAAATCAAACCCAATGGGTAACGATTTCAATTATTTGAAAGCGTTCAAGAGTTTGGATTATTTTGCTTTGAAAAAAGATATTAATTCAGTTTTAACGACTTCCCAAGACTGGTGGCCTGCAGATTTCGGAAATTATGGACCACTTTTTATTCGTATGGCATGGCACAGTGCGGGTACTTATCGTACAGGAGATGGCCGAGGAGGCTCAAGAGCAGGACAACAACGTTTTGCACCTTTGAATAGTTGGCCAGACAATGCAAATCTTGACAAAGCCAGAAGATTATTATGGCCAATTAAACAAAAATACGGTAACAAAATTTCTTGGGCAGACCTAATGGTTTTAACAGGCAATGTCGCTTTAGAAAATATGGGCTTCAAAACCTTTGGTTTCGCTGGCGGTAGAACAGATGTTTGGGAACCAGAAAATGATGTTTACTGGGGTAAGGAAAGAAAATGGTTGGATGACAAACGTTATTCAGAAGGTCGTAAACTAGAAAATCCGCTGGCGGCCGTTCAAATGGGTTTAATCTATGTGAATCCAGAAGGTCCAAATGGAAACCCAGATCCAATTCTAGCTGCAAAAGATATTCGTGAAACGTTCGGTAGAATGGGTATGAACGATGAGGAAACAGTTGCATTGATTGCCGGTGGTCATACTTTCGGAAAAACCCACGGAGCTGGCCCTGCCAAAAACGTTGGTCCAGAACCTGAAGCAGCACCTATCGAAGAGCAAGGTTTAGGATGGAAAAGTACCTATAAATCTGGTAAAGGAAAAGATGCTATTACCTCTGGATTAGAGGTAACCTGGACCTCCACACCAACTAAATGGGGATCAGGATTTTTGAAAATTTTGCTTAATAATGAGTGGGAATTAACGAAAAGTCCGGCGGGTGCTAACCAATGGGTGGCTAAAAACGCGAAACCAAGTATCCCTGATGCCTTTGATCCAAATGTTAAGCATTTACCAACAATGTTGACAACCGATTTATCTCTCAAGATGGATCCTGTGTATGAAAAAATTACGCGTAGGTTTGCAGATAATCCAGAAGAGTATGCCAAAGCATTCGCCAAAGCATGGTTCAAATTGACACATCGCGATATGGGCCCCAAGACCACCTATCTTGGCCCTGAAGCTCCAAAGGAGGATTTAATTTGGCAAGACCCTATTCCTGCTCTCAATCACGAAGTAATCAACGATAAAGATATTACTACACTTAAATCAACTATACTAAATTCAGGCCTTTCTATCAGTGAATTGGTTGGTACGGCATGGGCTTCTGCGTCTACTTACCGAGGATCTGATAGAAGAGGTGGTGCAAATGGGGCAAGAATCCGCCTAGCGCCCCAAAGAACATGGGAATCCAATAACCCAGGACAGTTGAATAAAGTGTTGGCAGTTTATGAAAAAATTCAGTCAGATTTCAATTCAAAATCAAAGACTAAAAAGGTTTCAATTGCTGATTTAATTGTTTTAGGGGGTTCTTTAGCCATTGAAAAAGCAGCTCAAAATGGAGGTCAGTCCATCAAAGTACCTTTTACTCCTGGTAGAATGGATGCAAGTCAAGAGCAAACAGATGCTGCTTCTTTTGCAGTTTTGGAACCAATGGCTGACGGGTTTAGAAATTATTTAAAAACCTCTTATAAATTATCAACAGAAGAACTCCTAATTGACAAAGCGCAATTACTAACATTAACAGCACCTGAAATGACCGTTTTAGTGGGCGGTATGAGAGCTTTAAATGCTAATTATAATGGTTCTAAACATGGAATTTTTACGGAAAAGAAAGATGCTTTGACGAATGATTTTTTTGTTAACCTACTTGATATGAATACGATTTGGAAACCCTTAGATGACACAAAAGAGGTTTTTGAAGGCGTGGATCGTGTGACCAATAAATTTAAATACACTGCGACTCGCGCGGATTTAATTTTTGGTTCAAATTCTGAATTAAGAGCTTTAGCGGAGGTTTATGCCTCTAATGATGCAAAGGAAAAGTTTGTGAAGGATTTTGTAGCTGCATGGACTAAAGTAATGAATTTAGACAGGTTTGAAAACTTTTATAAATAGTTTTTGATTGAATAAATCTGTTAAAAGGCCCAGGATTTTCTTGGGCTTTTTCTGTTTTACATGATTTGAAAAATTACACGTTGGTATCTCGTCAATTGGGGAATTCCATTGTCAGTACCTTCAACAATTACATGATAGGCATCTCCTTTTTTGGCATATTTTGGTATTTGAACTTTTACATTTGTTCCTTCCATTAATACAGTAGCCTTTCCATCTCCAGCCTCTGCGTAAGGCCATGCTTTAAACTGAACCACGTTGTTTTTGTCTTTGTCTATTGCCGATAAATGTAAGCTTATTTTTTCACCCGGATTAACCCATAAACTCGTACCCTCTTTTACGGTAATCCATGGCGCATGATTTGCCTGTTCGAACGATTTAACGCACCAATCGGCGCGTGCTGCAAAATCTTCTTGTGCAGCGATTAGCCACCTTGTTTGGGAATAATTAATGTCTAATTTTCCTGTTTCCGGATTTAAATCAGCGGCCTTCTCATTGTCTTCAAAACGGTAGGGGTTTCCTTCTGCCTTTACAAAACGACCACCCCATCCTCCATAGGATGGATTATTCAGATTGTTTAAACCAACATCTACAAGTTGCAAAAAAGCAGGAGAATCTCCTTCTGAAATGAAATCATATGGGATAAATGAACCCCACTGAGCATTTTTTAATCGGGAAGGGTCCCCATGAATATGTTCATCGTCTCCAGGTTGTTTTTGTCCGTCTCCATACGAATAATACATTTTTAAAAGTGGCCCATGGTTCTGGATAATCTTCGGACCCATATAGGTGCCTTCGAAATAGGGCTGAGTAGCCTTAGGCATGATGCGCTTCCATGGATAAGCAAAACTTCCAAACTGGTGGGCATTGTAAAAAACCCGAATTTCTGGCCAATGGCCACCAATATATTTTTTATAAGTAGCGTCTTGATCCATCACGGTATAAATAATGGCCTTTTTTGAAATTTTGGCTTTTATTTCTGGCCAGTTTTTTGTGCTTGCAAATTGATCCTCTATTGATTTTAAAGCTCTTGCAATCGTATTCGTTCCTCCCCAAGCTTGTAAATAGATTTCTTTTTGGTCTGAATCATCCAACAATTTATTTTTTATCCATTCTGAACCCTCGGTAATTTTCTCCATTTCACCTTCAAAATCAATATTGCCTACTTTCACCAAGCTATTTAAATAAGAAGGATCTGGGTAGTTTTTGTCGTGCAATATCAAATTAGGATGCACCTGAGCATAAGCCTTTAGTAAATCTTGAATCCAGTGGACCCCTGGCCACCTAAGATCTGTTTTAGCCCCATACATTTTTCTTGTCATCTCCATTTCGGAAACAAATTGAGTCCCTTTTCCATCGCCTTTGTAATGCCACATAGAACTGGAGTAAATCAGTCCTTCTACTTGAAATTCATTCGAATACAAAAGCATTCTAATGAAAGTATCCACATCATCGATTTCTCCGTCGGTGGTGATGATGGTGCGGGGCTGGTTACTTTTTGAGAAAGAGAAAAAACTTAAAAGAAATAGTGTTGAAAATAAAATTATTTTTTTCATATGGAATTATACTTCGGGAATATTATTTTACTGTACAATCTAAGTAATATTTCCTTAAAACTGATAAAAATTAGCTGAATTTATATTGAAAACTGAGTTTAGATGATTACTTTAAAAAATTATTTAGTTTAAACCATTTATGTCTAACGGAAAAAAGAGAATAGAAACAGACTGTTTAAATTGTGGTGCAGAAGTTACTGGAAATTATTGCGCAATATGCGGTCAAGCAAATGTGGAAACCGACATGCATTTTTTTTCACTCTTTTCGCATTTTGTTGTTGATTTTTTTCATTATGATTCTAAATTTTTAAGTACAATTCGAACTTTATTTTTAAAGCCGGGGCAATTGTCTAATGAATATTTTCTTGGAAGAAGAGTTCGTTTTTTACATCCAGTTCAGTTATATATCTTTGTTTCTGCCATTTATTTTTTCTTTGTTTTCAATGTCTTTAGTCCATTAAATGAAAAATATGAAAATAAAGAAACGCAATCAGTATCTATACAAATAAATAATGGAGAATTTGCTTCAGACCAACAATTAAACAATTATTTCAAAAAACAAAAATCATTACCTGAAAATGAAAAGGACCCTCAATGGGTTCAAAATTTATTGTTTAATTTGCACAAAGCAAGTAAACATTTCGATTCGAAAGAAGATTTTTTAACCAGTCTTCAGGAAGAGTTTGTGCATAAAATTCCAAAACTTCTTTTTTTTATTTTACCTTTTATTGCTCTCTGGTTTAAATTACTTTTCATTCGAAAAAAAACACCTTTTATAAAACATGGGATTTTTGTTTTGCACATAGCAGTAAGTTTGTTTATTGTTTCATTTTTAAATCAAGTTTTTACTATTTTATTGAATAGTATCAATCATAAAATGCCCTATTTGTCAGCCATTGGAATTATTTTTATACTTTATTGGCTTGTTTACTTTTTTATTTCCTTGAAAAGATTTTATCGTTTAAAGTTCCTTTCAACTTTGTGGGCTTATGCAATTACTTTTGTTGCTATGTTTTTCATGTTTATCATCGCCTTTTATGTTAACTTATTAATTACTTTACAATTTTTGGGTGAAAATTAATCCCTTTTTGAGCTATTTTGAAAACCACCTTTTTATTTGTCAAATGAAATGTTATAATAAAAAAATAATTTTCGGATTACTGTTGTTTAGTTCATTCTTACTAAACGGACAAAAATTCGATCTTGAAACCTGTAAAATAAAAGCTCGATCTAATTTCCCATTGATCAAACAATTGGGAATCTTGGATAATTTAAAGGAATTATCGCTTGAAAATTTATCAAAGGGTTATTTACCTCAGATTAATTTTAATGCCCAGGGAACCTACCAATCAGAAGTCACTTCTGTACCGATTTCTCTTCCCAATCTAACGATTAAGGGTTTGGACAAAGATCAATACCGTACATATTTGGAAATTTATCAACCACTTATAGATGGTCAAATGGTAAAAAAACAGCAAGAAGTAAGTAAGAGTCAATTTGCTGTTGATCATCAAAAAATTGAAGTAGATTTATATAAATTATTTGCTTCGGTAAACCAATTATATTTTGGCATTTTGTTAATTGATTCCCAAATAAAATCAACAAATAGTTTACTTTCTGAGGTGGAATCTAATGCTAAAAAATTACAAATTGGTGTTCAGGAAGGTATTGTTAATCCTTTGAACAAAGAAATTTTTGAGGCAGAAAAAATTAAAATTATTCAGCGATTAGATGACCTACTCTCTACACGTAGATCTTTATTGAATACCTTAGGTATCACTATAGGTGAAACAATTCCAGTGGATTCAAAATTTGATTTACCACCCTATTTAAATCAAGCTCAGGTAAATAAGCGTCCCGAACTAGCTTTATATGATTTGCAAATTGGTCAATTAGATCAACAAAAGAATTTAATTCGTAATAAATTGAGTCCACGAATTGGCTTGATGGCCCAAATAGGGTACGGTCGCCCGGCTTTGAATATGCTAAACAATGATTTTAAAGAATATTACATTGGAGGTTTAAAACTTTCTTGGTCCATTAGCTCATTTTATACAAATGCTCGCGAGCGGAAAGTATTGGAGGGTCAACAAGCAATGATCTCTGCTCAGCGCGAAGTTTTCAACCAACAAACCGCAATCGGTGCGGCTCAAGTACAAAATGATTTGAACAAGTGGGATAGCTTGCTACATACGGATGAGCAGTTAATTGCAACTAGAAAAAGAATAATTGCAGCAGCTAATATTCAATTTACACAAGGAACCTTATCCTCTTTAGATTATTTGGCCTTTTTAAACCAGTTGGAGCAAGCGCAACAACAATTGTTATTACATCAATTACAAAAATTACAATCGGTATATCAACAACAATATTTATTAGGAAATTAATATGAAATCGATGAAATATATTTTACTAATACTTCCAATAATTGGTCTTTTTAGCTCATGCAAACCATCTTCATTAGAATTTGATGCGACAGGTTCCTTTGAAGCAGAAGAAATATTGGTTTCTTCGGAGGCAATAGGTAGAGTTGAAAAATTAGGACTTCATGAAGGAGATCAAGTAAAAGAAGGCCAATATCTAGGCTATGTAGACAGTACTCAATTGTATTTGAAATGGAAGCAATTGGATGCCCAAATTGCCTCCATAAATGCTAGGAAGCCAGAAATACAGCCTCAATTAAAAGTTTATGATGATCAAATTGCTATTTTGAAAATCAAAAAAGAAACGCTCATGCGCGAAAAAGCTAGGTTTGAAAAGTTAGTTCAGCAAAAAGCTGCGCCATCTAAGCAACTAGATGATATTATAGCTCAATTAGAAGAATTAGAAGGACAAACAGACTTAGTTAAGCAACAAAAACAAGCGCTTGCTTCTGGATTACAGGTGCAGTTAAAAGGACTTAACCAAGATCCTCAGGCTCTCTTGTTGCAAAAAGAGCAATTGAAAGATCAATTGGCAAAATGTAAGGTATTGGCTCCTGTTAGCGGAACTATATTATCGAAGTTTATCAATGAAAAGGAACTTGTTACAATTGGTAAACCTTTATTTAAATTGGCAAAATTAGACACTCTTACACTTAGGGCCTATATCACGGGGGACCAATTTTCATTGATAAAATTACACCAGCCTGTAAAAGTATTTGTAGACAAAGGGGAAGATTACTCAGAATATTCTGGTATCGTTTATTGGATTTCAGATAAGGCAGAATTTACTCCAAAAACAATTCAAACAAAAAAAGAAAGGTCCAATTTGGTATATGCGATTAAAATTTCTGTTCCTAATAAAGAAGGCATTTTAAAAATTGGAATGGCTGGCGAGTTGAAGTTACAATAGAAGATGGTTGATATTCAAAATCTACATATAAAGTATTCAGGTCAAAATCATTTTGCCCTGCATGACATAACTTTACAAGTAGACGAGGGAGAACTTTTTGGATTAATTGGTCCAGATGGTGCCGGCAAAACAAGTTTATTTCGAATTTTAGCTACTTTAATTCTTCCAAGTTCAGGCAAGGCGCGCGTTTTAGGATTGGATGTTGAAAAGGATTTATATGCTATCCGCAAAAAATTAGGCTATATGCCTGGTAGATTCTCATTGTATCAGGATCTGTCTGTAGAAGAAAATTTACAGTTTTTTGCAACACTTTTCGGTACCACCGTTAACGAAAATTATGATTTAGTAAAGGATATTTACATACAATTGGAGCCGTTTAAGAAACGGAAAGCGGGAGCGCTTTCCGGTGGAATGAAACAAAAATTGGCTTTATGTTGTGCCTTGATCCATAAACCTGAATTGCTACTATTGGACGAGCCCACAACGGGTGTCGATACAGTTTCGAGAAAGGAGTTTTGGGACATGCTGGGCAAATTGAAACAAACCGGATTGACCATCTTGGTATCAACTCCTTATATGGATGAGGCGAATCGTTGTGATCGGGTCGGTCTTATTCAAAATGGTAAAATTTTGTCAGTGAATACGCCTAATGGGATTACAGATTCTTTTCCCTACCCGCTTTATCAAATGAAGTCCAAAGAAATGTATAAACTTCACAAAGATATGATTGAAAGTGACTTGTTACACAGTGCACACATCTTTGGTGAATGGAATCATATCGTTTTTAAAAATGGAAATACAATGGAACAATTAGTTGATTATTTGTCCTATAAAGGACATAAAAACACCCTTTGGAATGCAATTGAGCCAAGTATAGAAGATTGTTTTATGGAAATGATGAAAGAATGAATATAACCGCCCCTGGCACTTTGTGCCATCCCCTCCTTGATAAGGAGGGGATAGGGGGAGGTAAAAAAATAAGGATGCAAACCGTCATACATACCGAAAATTTAACCAAGGCCTTTGGCGATTTTAAGGCCACCAATAGCATTTCATTTGAAGTGTACAAAGGGGAGATTTTTGGCTTTTTGGGAGCAAATGGTGCAGGTAAAACCACTGCGATGAAAATGTTGTGTGGTTTGTCGAAGCCTACTTCAGGAAAGGCTACCGTGGCAGGTTTTGATGTGTGGACTCAGACCGAAGAAATTAAGAAAAATATTGGCTATATGAGTCAGAAGTTTTCTTTGTACGAAGACCTAACGGTTTTGGAGAACTTGAAATTTTTTGGCGGTATCTATGGAATGTCGAGAGCCGAAATCAAAGAAAAATCATACATCTTAGTAAATGAATTAGGTATCTCAGAATTTGCGAATCGATTGGTTAAATCTATTCCTTTGGGCTGGAAACAAAAATTGGCTTTTTCGGTTGCAATTTTTCATAATCCGGCCATTATATTTTTAGATGAACCGACTGGGGGGGTAGATCCGATTACGCGTCGACAATTTTGGGACCTCATTTACCGGGCTGCTGCTCGTGGTATAACTGTATTTGTTACGACACACTACATGGATGAAGCAGAATATTGTGATCGAATTTCAATGATGGTAGATGGTGAAATTAAGGCATTGGATACCCCCGAAAATTTGAAAAAATATTTTGATGTAGCCACTATGGATGAAGTATTTTATGAATTAGCAAGAAAGGCCCAACGTAAAGCAGATTAGATGAAACAGTTTTTTGCCTTTATCAAAAAAGAATTTTTACACGTTATTAGAGACTCCAAAACACTATTAATGTTGTTCGGATTGCCTATTGTACAAATTGCTTTGTTTGGATTTGCTTTGTCAAATGAAGTCAAAGAAGTGAACATGCTTGTTTGCAATTTATCAAATGATTCTAAATCTATTGAGCTTATTCAAAAATTCAATGCCAGTGGAAATTTTAAAGTATTAGAAGTAATTCACGACCCCAATGCCTTTGATCAGCATTTTAAGAAAGGGAACATTAAAATGATACTGTTGATCCCAGCTAATTTCGAGGAAAATACGATTCGAAATGGAAAAGTGGAAGTACAATTAATCACAGATAGTTCAGACCCCAATTTAGCAACTACTTTGACCAGTTATTCCAATCAAATAGTGATGGATTTTCAAACGAACACCCTTGGTCAATCGAACTTACCTGGAATAAATCCGGAGGTTCATATGATGTATAACCCGTCTTTAAAAGGCACTACCAATTTTGTACCCGGAGTAATTTCATTGATCATGATGTTAATTTGTGTTTTGATGACCTCCGTTTCTATAGTAAAGGAAAAAGAATTAGGAACCATGGAAGTTTTGCTGGTTTCGCCATTTCATCCCTTTTTCATCATCATTTCAAAAGCAATCCCTTATTTTGTCTTATCTCTCTTTAATCTAGGAGTGATTGTTTTTCTATCAGTTACCTTATTAGACATGCCAATGGAAGGTAGTTTTTTCCTACTTTTTGCTGAAAGTGGCTTATTGATTTTGGTTTGTTTGTCTTTGGGTTTACTCATTTCAAATTCCACTAATTCTCAACAAGCAGCTATGTTGATTTCATTGTTGGGTATGTTGATACCAACTTTAATTTTTACTGGATTCCTTTTCCCAATTGAAAATATGCCCTTACCATTGAAAATTATTTCAAATATTATGCCTTCCAAATGGTATTATATCATTGTAAAAGATATCATGATTAAAGGATTGGGAATTCAATATTTTTGGAAAGAAACCCTTATTTTGATGGGAATGGCTATTGGATTGTTAGGATTAAGTTTGAAGAAATTTAAAATTCGCTTATGAGAAATATCTTTTACATTATAGAAAAAGAATTTAAACATATACTTCGTAATCGGTCGATATTACCTGCTATTTTCGTAGCCCCTATGATTCAATTGATCATCATGCCCTTAGCTGCTGATTATGAAATAAAAAACATTAATCTAGCAGTTGTTTGTAGTAATTATAGTTCAGAAACTAAACATTTGATTCAAAAAATTACCGGTTCTGGATTTTTTAAAGTGGTTAATGAAACTAGTAATTTTCAGGAAGGGAAGGAATTAATTGAAAGAGATCAGGCTGATTTGGTTTTACAAATACCTAATAATTTAGAGGAGAATTTGGTTAGAGAAAAGAAATCTAAAGTGTTGATTTTTGTCAATGCAATCAACGGGACAAAAGCTAATATTGGGGCAACCTATTTGTCAAGTATTTTAAAGACCTACAATATTGAATTTATTCAAAAAGAATTTGGATTAGCCAATCCGGTAGAATTAAAATATAGAAACTGGTATAACCCATACATGAAATATCCCTTTTTTATTGTACCCGGTGTCTTGGTAACTCTCATAACAATGATTGGGGCTTATATGTGTTCGTTAAATATTGTAAAGGAAAAAGAATTGGGGACTATCGAACAAATAAACGTGACACCAATCAAGAAATATGAGTTTATTTTGGGAAAGCTAATTCCATTTTGGATCATTGGTTTTTTTGTATTTTCTGTGGGCTTTTTCTTTATCGGAATGGGTATTTACGGGATTAGGCCTTTAGGTTCAATTCTTGTTTTGTATTTGTTTTTATCCGTTTTTTTAGTTGCAGTGTTAGGCCTAGGCTTATTAATTTCCACCTATTCCCAAACACAACAACAGGCCATGTCAGTTGCTTTTTTCTTCATGATGATTTTTATGCTCATGAGTGGTTTATTTACTCCAATTGAAAGTATGCCTCAATGGGCTATTACAATGGCAAAATTTAATCCAGTTGCCTATTTTATTGAAGTGATGCGAATGGTGGTTTTGAAAGGAAGTGGATTAAGTGATATTTTAAGCCACCTCCTAAAAATGCTTGGATTTGCCCTTTTTTTCAATACATGGGCTGTTTGGAATTATCGAAAAACGGTCTAAGAATTTAATCAATTAGTTACTAAATTTACATCTGCATATTCGAATTATCCATTCCAGAATCGTTGTTTTTCTTGAACATGTTGTTGGTCATTTGTCCAAAACGGAATGATAGATTCAAGCGAATATTCTGCGGATTGTTCAAACGATAATACGTTTGGGTAAATCCTTCACCGTTTAAAATTTGGGTATTTCCTCTTGTTCTAAAAATATCATTAAAAGACAAAGTAACAGTCGCCAAATCATTTTTCAAGAAACTCTTTTTGATTGCAATATCAATTCCATAAAATGGTTGAATATATCCTTGTGATGAACTTTGAGCTTGCATCATTGGTGGACCTCCACCACCAGGACCACCACCACCCTGGTTCTGTGAAACAGGCATATTGGTTTTGCCTTGGTAGTCAAAACTCAATTGAATCACATATTTTTTTGGCAAAGTGAAGTTGTTGTTTATTTTACCAAAAACGGTCCATAGTGCCTCCCTATTAATGGCATTGTCGATGTTACTCAAATTAATTTTAGAATTATATAAATTTAAACTAGAAGTTAAATCCCAAAAACGTAAAAGTTTGTTCATGTAGGTAAACTCAACGCCATAATTGTAACTCGAATTGGCATTGATAAAGGTGTTAACCAATCCTCCTGGTAAAACATCTTTGCTTAAATAACTGGTGATTAGGTTGTCGGTATATTTGTAATAAACCGAAGTTAAAAAAGTACCAGACCCCTTACTTTTGCTGTACGACAATTCGCCTGAAGTGGTGAATTCTGGTACCAAGTTAGGATTTCCTCTTCGAATATTTAAACTGTCTGAAAAATCAAGAAAAGGTATTAACTGAAAGAAATTCGGACGATTTACCCTGCGGGTGATACTCAATTGTACTTGATCACTTCCTTTCAATGTTTTACTTAGAAAGATGGATGGAAAGAAATTCAATGGGTACTTGTTACTAAAGGTTTGGTTATTCCCCAATAACTTACCTTCATAAAATGAGCTCTCTTCTCTTAAACCTATTTTGTAAGAAAATGTTTTGCTTGGTTTTCCTTCAATGGAGAAATACGCAGCATAAACAGAATTTGTACTCTCGTAATTACTGGACGCGGAAGGAATTTCTACATAGTTTGAAGAACCTAAAGCTTTTATGGTATTGATGTTTTCATTTTTCAATTCATTCGAATTGATTCGAATACCAGCCTCAATTTTTTTATCACCCTTTAATGGCTTCACATAATCAATTTGGTAGGTGAAATTAGAATTTTTACCATCGCCAATATTTCTTTGAATTTGGTTTCCAATAGTGGAACCCACTTGATTCAAATAATTGGTAGTTGTAATGGTATTTCCAGAATTTGTTCCTCCAAAATAATTTAAATCAGAGGTTAATTCTTCCCCTTGATTCGGGAAACTATGTTTAAATCCTAATTGCATCCCCATGGGTTGGAAATTTCTTTCACCAGTCGATGTACGAAGGCTCTTTGAAACTAAATTACCGATGGTATTGGTAATTTGAATTTCACTGTTCGGCTCCATGTGTCCTCTTGGCATCATTCCTGCCACAGAAAAAGATGTACGATTAGTAGCATAATAATCGAAACCGATACGCGCAAAAGTCATATTGCCACGCATTTTATTGATAATATCTTGTGAAATACTTGAAGTGATCGATGCAGCTGTATTGGCTCGTTCACTATTTCCAATTCCGTTCATGCGGTTTTGCATGTTCATTATCATGGCTGAGAAATTCACTTTGTTCTGACGAATATTGAAATTACCCAACAAGTTCATTCCACCGTATTTATCTCCACCGGCATTGATCATACCATTGTAGCCACTCTTTTTATTCTTTTTCAAAATGATATTCAAAATGCCTGCCATACTTCCAGAGGCGTCATATTTTGCAGAAGGGTTAGTAATTACCTCCACTTTCTCAATGGCATCTGCAGGAATTTGATCTAAGGTTAAAGTGGTTGGTCGACCATCAATAAAAATCGTCGGAGCGGCATTTCTAACTTTTACGTTTCCGTCAATGTCAACTTGTACCGATGGAATATTGCGCATTAAATCCACAGCAGTCCCTCCAGCAGTTACAATGTTTTTGTCCACATTGAAGGTTTTTTTGTCCACATCCAGGTCCATTAATGGCTTGGTTCCTGTCACAACCACTGCTTCTAATTCTTTCGAATCCGTTTCTAATTTGATATTTCCTAGATCTTTTTCAAGTGCCGACATCATTTTAGCTATTACTGCAGGATCAGGTGCTTGGCCAGGTTTAAATCCACCTTCCATTTTCGGTAAATCAAAGGCAACTTCCTTTTCAAAACTTTTGTATCCAATAGAACTGATTTTCAGTTTCATTTTACCCATCAAAGGCAAATCACTCAAACTAAAATCTCCATTCAATTCAGATTGCATGGCTTTCAAGGAAACATCTTTATTCTTTTTAGTAGCAGCATCAAACGTACTGCGCGAAATTACAACAGTGGCAAACTCCACAGGTTTCCCCTGACTGTCTACTACTTTTCCAAAAATTCTACCTTTTGGCATATTACCTCCTTGCGGAAATTGAGCTATGGCATAAAAGGAAAAGAGAAATGCGAAAAAACTTAAAATAGGTACTCTCATTAGGCGATATTATTTATTCTAAAGTTCTTGATTGAACAATTGACTGCAAATTTGCAACATCTTTTTCAAACAGTTGTAAAAAATATACCAACGGCATAATTTGTAGATGAAATTTGGATTTTTTGAGTTAAACTAAAAATTAGTAAATACATTTTATTGATAAATCAAGGGCATTCGGATACCTTTTAAAGGCATGGCAGAAAATTGGAAATTGCCCAAAAACAATTCTTTTTTGCCATTTATTTCACCAATTGACATAGTTAAAGGATTGATTTTTGGCAATTTAACATGCTTAAGTTCAAATTGCATTTTTCCTTTGTTGATAAAATAGATTAGCGTTTCTGATTCTCGGAATTCTTCCTCCACAAAGTTGGCACTTCCGACCAGATCCAATTTCCCATCTCCATTCAAATCATTAGCTAAAACTGTTGTAGCCCCATAGATTGGGAAAAATTTACTTTCCTTCCAATGGTTGGAAATGGTTTGTTTGAATATTCGAAAACCATGGTAATTCTTTTTGCAATAGGAATAATCTGCATTGTCGCCATTTGCAAGTATGATTTCTTCTTTCCCGTCTTGATCGACGTCTGCCATTTCTAAATAACTTGTTCCATAGTAGGAAGGCAAATTGATTTGTTCTATTTCTTCAAATTGACCATTTCCTTTATTCATAAACAAGCTCACCCGTTCACGGGCTTGTGCCAAAAGAACATAGAAATCATTTAATCCGTCATGATTAACATCTCGAAGAATAAAATTTCGTGCTCCCGGTAGCGTACTTAGCGTGTTTTTCTTCTTTGTCTTACCATCAAAATAAGAAATTTCTCCTGTTTCAAATCCAAATTCTGCGATTAAATAATCTTTAATTTGGTCATTATTGAAATCTTCATACACAAAATCTACCGGACGATGTAACCCATATAAAATTGGTTCTATGCCTTGTGGAGCCTTTGAATTGAATTTATACAATCCGCCTAAATGGGCTTCGGTAGGGTTCATATTTCCTCCAGCACACAATAATAAATCTCCGTGCACCTGAACCATTGCACTTGGTAGTTGCATGATTTCTTTTTTCCCTGTAATGCTATTTTCTATTTCTAATCTTCCTTGAACATTCGATAAATAAATATTACCATGATCTATTCCAAAAAATGTAGTACCTGTTTTTGGCATTGCATCACCTTTAATTTCTTTAATAGATGCCTTAGAATTCAACGTATTTGCTGATTTATCTTTTTGAGGCAGTGCTTCCTCTGGCGCATTTTCCACGTAAAAATCAACAATTTTTTCCCAATCTTTTTCAGAAACAGTCGGATTCATTGGGTAGATACCTTTATCACTGAAATAGGTTAAATCTTGGTAAGAAAGTGTTTTTAACATTTCATCCATATCGCCTAAACCCATTCTTTTTTTCATTTCAGGCAAAAGCTTTTTTTCCCAAACAGACTTAGGCAAAATGCTTGGGTCTGGGAATTGATGACAGCTTCCACAATGTGTTTTTGCTAATTTTTCGCCTCGCTCTGCACTGGATTTGATTAAAAACCATGTAAAAAATCCGACAATCAGTAAACCAATAAGTGCAACTACTTTAAGTGTTTTCAAAGCAATAAAAATTATATCGCAAAATTACTCTTTTTGAATCATCTAAACCAATACAAATCCATCTCGAAGCATGTTTTCATATACTTCTTCATTGAATTTGTAAAAACTCGGTGCACGATGCGCCCCAATGTTCCGTTTTTCATTTGTTTTTTCTAAAAGCCCTAATGAAAGTAATTTGTTGGGGAAATTAGAGGCATGTAAATGTTTCCCAGATAAAATTTCAAATAAATTTTTAATTTCTTTCAGTGTGAAACGATCAGGCAATAAATTTTTACCTATTGGATAATGGTATAAATGGATTTTTAGCGTTTGAAGCGCTTCTTGTAAAATTTGATTATGATCAAATGCTAGTTCCGGAATTTCATCTAAAGAAAACCATTTGCACTCTGTTGAAAAAATATCAATCGCAGGTTTTGATTCTGAAATATTTGTCACAGCATAATACCCGATAGATATGGTATTTTCTTCTAACCATGTATTTTTAGGCACTTTAAATCCAGTTATTTCTACGAATTTCTCCTCATCAAAAATACCAGGTAAGATGTTTCTTTTGGGATCACCAAAGGTTTTAAATTGACGAAAAAATAAATGATCAATCCCTGTTCGCTCCATTGTAGTTCTACGAGCGGCTTCTTCCAAGTTTTCATTTTTTCGAACAAATCCTCCTGGTAAACTCCATTTGGTAATAACCGCATTTTTGGACAATAGTACCTTTAATTCATCTTTTTCAAATCCAAAAATCGCACAATCAATGGAAATACCTTGACGATAATTCTTATATCCTTCCTCAAAAAAGGCCTTTAACCCATCGAATTTTTCCATACATCTAATATATTTACTAATGAATAGGAAATCAATTTTCTTTCCTCTAATTTTATTTCTTAAAATTTAGTAAATATACATTTTTAACATAAAATTTAATAAAATGAAGCAAATGAGATTTTTTTTAACAGGGCTTTTGATGATGTCTGCTGCAGTTTTCGCGAAAGCAAATGTGGCTCCTAATCCTGATTTTTATTCTGGTAAGTGGCAATTTGAATTCAAAGGCTTACCCAATGGAGATGGTAAATTAATTTTTCAATTGAAAAATGTAGAGGGAAATATTACTGGCAGTTTGTTTACTTCTGATGGAAATGAAATGACTAAAATTACTTCTTCTCGTTTCGAGGGGGATGATTTGGAAGTAGGTTTTTCTGCACAGGGGTATGATGTTACCGTAACGATCAAAAAAGTAGACGAGGACCACGTAAAGGCAAGTTTAATGAATATGTTTGAAGGCGAGGGTGTCCGTGTAAAAGAATAAAAGACACTTAACCAATCATTGAAATTGAAAAACCTCTTCATTGAAGAGGTTTTTTTAGTTCTAAACCTTATATTTAGTTAAATAAATTCTTATTTGATGAATAAGTCGCCGTTTTCAATTCAATTTTTAGGAGCCGCTAAGACGGTTACTGGTTCTAAGTTTTTTTTACGATTGGGCTCATTGGGCTTATTGGTTGATTGTGGAATTTTTCAAGGCTACCGAGAAATTAAAAAAAGAAATGAGGATCCATTGGGGATTTTAGTTTCAGATATAGATTATGTTCTCCTCACGCATGGCCACTTAGACCATGCAGGTTACCTTCCCAAGTTGGTAAAAGATGGATTTAAGGGTAAGATTTTGGGAACAGCTCCAACATTGGATTTAGCGGAAATTATTTTGATGGATTCTGGTAAAATTCAAGAAGAGGAGGCCTTACGAAGCAATCGATTTCATCCAGATGGCGAGCAGGAAGAAGCCTTGTACAATGTAGATGATGCACGTCATGCTATACAGCAATTCAGTTCGATTGAGGAGGGTGAATGGGTAAAAATTTCACCAGACGTTTCGATTCGTCTTCAGTACATAGGTCATATTTTAGGGGCTACTTCCATTGAAATAGATTTCCAAGGAAAAAGAATGGTTTTCTCAGGAGATATCGGTCGAGAAAATGATATTTTACTTCATCCATTTAAAAAACCCGAAAAAGCGGATATTCTTTTATTAGAAAGTACCTACGGAAACCGAAAACATCCACAGGAATCTGGGAAAGAAGCCTTAAAACATGTTGTTCTGGAAAATACTAAAAAACAAGGTACTCTGATATTGCCTTGTTTTGCAGTGGAAAGAGCTCAAACTTTGATGTTTCTCCTTTGGCAATTGATGAAGGAAAAGCAAATCCCCCCAATTAAAATGATTTTAGATAGTCCAATGGCAGCAAACGTTTTGGATCTATTTAAAAATCATCCCAAATGGCATGAAATAGCACAAAAAGACCTTCAGGATATGATCAGCCACTTTACGATCATTAAAAAATTTAAGGAATCTTTACATATGGTAGAATCTGATGAGCCCAAAATAATCCTTGCAGGTAGTGGTATGTTGAGTGGGGGAAGGGTATTGAGATACCTTCAAAAATACATTGGTGACCCAGATGCCACCGTAGGCATTACAGGATTTCAAGCAATTGGCACCAAAGGTAGAAGACTTGTGGAGGGGGCTCAAACTTTACGAATATATGGAAGAGATTATCCAGTAAAGGCGAAAATTGTGAATTTTGAAATGTTTTCTGCACATGCGGATCAAGATGATATCATGGATTGGATATCCGAAATTAAAATCCAACCAGCATTCACTTTTCTAATCCATGGCGAGGAGGAATCCATGTTGGGATTTCAAGCCTTCTTAAAAGAAAAAAAGAATTGGGAAAGTCACATTCCAGAACACCATGAAATAGTTGATTTGTCATGAAAAAAGCACTTTTGCTTCTTTTTTTGATTAGTTCTTTCTATTCTTTTGCTCGTTTTTTTCAAACAAAAGAGTTGGTCAAATATGTGGCTTCAGCCAAACAATTAGATAGCTTAATTCGACAATCAGATAAGCTTGGAATGCGGCCAATTCTTTATATGAATCCATTTTTGGATTCCTTGATGGCTAATCAATTGTTGCCAAGCGATTCAATTCGAATCAAGAAAAAATTACAAAAAGTTGCGTTTCAATTTTTTAAAGATTTTAGATATGGTGATCACCAGCCTTATTTGAGGTATAAAGGTTTTTCCTTCGATTTACAGGAAGCTGCTTTCCAAAAAAGAGTTGTTATCGCTTCGGAAAAAAATAATTTTAAAGGACTTTTTCAACAAATTCTATCAACTGAATCAAAGGAGGTGCAAACCCTTTTACAAATTAAAAAAGACTCCATTCAATTGGATGATAAAACAATAAAATGGATTGCAAATGCAATCCATGAATTTCGTTGGCTTGCCCAGGTAAAGAAAAATTATCCTTTAGTCATTATCAACATTCCTGCCACCCAACTAAAATATTACGATAAAGGAGAACTGGTTTTGGCAATGAAAACAGTAGTTGGACGACCAAAAAAGCCTTCCAAGACTCTTTCGAGTAAAATCAAGAATATGATATTATTTCCTTTGTGGAACGTTCCTCGAAGTATTAGCTTAGAGGAGTTGGTGCCTGAAATTCAAAAAAATATCCGATACTTTTATGCGAGTCATTTAGAGATTTTTACTAATAAAGGAATTAAGGTATCTCCCGAATCGGTCCCATGGCATCGCTTAAATGCCAATTATTTTCCCTATGAAATGGTGCAAAGAAATGGATATTGGAATACTTTGGGTTTATTAAAGTTCCAATTCGATAATCCTTTTAAAATGTATTTGCACGATACATCTGAGAAAAAATTATTCGCAAAAGAAAAACGATTTTACTCCCACAGCTGTATTCGATTAGAAAAACCGCTTGAGTTTGGTAAATTGTTGTTGAATGGTAATTCGATTGCATTGGACACCTTAAATCCTAAAACGAAGCAGGTTGATATCAAACCAATCTATCTGCCAGTGAAACGTACAATTCCCATAATCATCTGGTATTCACCAATAGATTTTACTGCTGAGGGTGAAATGAAGATTTATGAGGATGTATATAGGAAATTATGAGTTATGAATTATTTTGTTAATTAATTAACAATTAACCTATTCATAACTCATAATTCATACCTACTTCTTCTTCCCTGCAGGTAACTTCTGAGCAGCCAGCCATTCCATGATGGTCACAGGCTTACCATTCACTTTTACAGGTGTCCCGTCTGCATCTTTATACGCTTTATTGGCATGTGAATAAATCCAAGACCAATGACCCATGTATTGATAATTTTCTCCTCCAACGAGTCCGGTCACGTCAGTAACATGGTCATATAGGCTTAAATAAGTATTTTTAGCTCCAGCAGCTTTTAAGCGATTGTAAAGTGGAACCACCGTTTCGTCTGGTTTGGTAGTATTGTCATCTTTAGAATGCACAAACCACATTGGGATATTTTTAATTTTTTGGATTTCAGCATCTGATACAAATTCTGATTTGTAAGCCAAGGCAGAAATGTAAGCAGCTGCAAAATAATCTGGATAAAGTAGAAGTAATTTTAAGGACATATACCCACCATTTGAACAGCCACCAATGTAGATGCGGCTCGCATCTACTTTCGGATTATTCTTTACAAAGTCTTTAATCAAGGCGATCAAAGCTTCATTGTAAATATCATTTTCTTTCCCTGATGTTGAGGCATTGCTAACCGAATGCATCCAACGAGTAGGTGTTTGAGGAGCTAAAACATATGCTCCTTCAAAAAGGGTTTGAATTTCATCAGAAGCGTAATTACTAACTTTATTTCCTATAATAGCAATTGTTGGATCGGTACCGCCCTCTCCACCACCATGAAGCCAAATCATTAATGGTACTTTTTCTTTTGTTGTATTTGGTTTAAACACCCCATACGTAAGGCTAATTTTATCATCAAATTTGAATTTTCCGGATGTATCAAATTTATCAGTCAAACCCAAGGATCTGCTGGATTCTTTGTTCCAAATTTGTCCGGTTTTTGAATGAATGATGGTTAGTTGGTAATCGATCCATTTGTTTCCACCTGTTCTAAAATATTGAATTGGGGAGGCAATCGGTAAAGTGGGTCCGACGGAAAGAAGCAAAGTTGCAAAATTTCCAGACTCGGTCTTAAAACCCTTTTCATCTGAGATGAATGCAGTTAAAATGTCTCTTTTTCCAGTAGACACTTCCGCTGGGATATCTCCAAGGCTTGAACTTCTTTTAACAAAAATTTGAAAATCAGCTGCTGAAGTTGTCTTTTGGGTAGAACTAAGTGGAAGGATTACTTTGTTTACACTTGGGCCCCAATCATATCCTTCAATACCAAGATGGTAGGTATTTTGGGAAAACAAATTACTAAATGTTGACAGGAGAATTCCTGCCAATAGGAACATTTTTTTCATTTTTAATAGGTTTTATATTCTTGTAAATTTAATCAAATATTACTGAAAAAGAGGTATATTTCCTATGTTAATCTCTTACAAATATGAAAATTCACGGTAAAGTATTTATAGTAACAGGTGCCGGTAGCGGCATGGGTCGCCAACTATCTTTGCAATTAATCGCAAAAGGTGCAAAAGTAGCCGGAATTGATTTACACGAGGGACCACTCAAAGAAACCTTAGACTTGGCTGGGGGGAACACAAACCTTTTCTTTACTATAGTTCATGATATTTCTGTTTTTGATCAAACGTCTGGCATTATTGACTCCATACATAGTCATTTTGGGCAAATAGATGGCATCATTAATAATGCGGGAATTATTCAACCATTTATCAAAATTCAAGATTTGTCGTTTGAAAAAATTATTCAGGTGATGAATGTGAATTTTTATGGAACAGTGTATTTAACAAAAGCCGTTTTACCCATCTTGTTACAACGTCCGGAGGCTCATATTGTCAATATATCTAGTATGGGTGGATTTTTACCTGTACCCGGACAAAGTATTTATGGAGCCTCAAAAGCTGCTGTAAAACTATTTACGGAGGGATTATACGCGGAATTGAAAAACACGTCCGTTCGGGTATCCGTTGTTTTTCCAGGTGCCATTGCAACCAATATCACTGATAATTCTGGAGTGAAAATAGATGTGCCAACTGATGAGCAGGCGAAGAATTCAAGTATGCAGGCAATGCCGGCTGAAAAGGCAGCACAAATTATTATTGATGGCATTCAAAAAGATCAATTGCATATTTTGGTAGGATCCGATTCAAAATTTTTAAACTTTCTGTATCGTTTAGCCCCTAAATACGCGACCGATTTTATAACCAAAAAAATGCAATCTTTGCTGAAATAAACATAAATCTATAAACGATGAAAATTGTTCTAAGTTTGGGGATAGCTATGCTGTTTTCCCTAAGTAGTTTGGCTCAGACAGCCACTAAACACGCCCCAATTTTTGATGTACACGTACATGCCTCAAAAATCAATCCAAATTTTGCCAATGACATGTCGCCATGGTTTTTAAGTGATATGCCAGGTGCAGACCCCAATGAACCGATGCCTAAATTTTTGAATGCAGATGGTGCGATTCAGTTAAAGGCAGCAAAAACTGATAAAGAATTTCAAGATGAATTAATCAAAACGATGAATCGTTTGAATATGACCATTGTTGTATCTGGCGATGCCTCGGTCATTCGTGCATGGAAAAAAGCTTCACCTACTCCAGAAAGAATTATTCCTTCCATCGGATTTAGTAATGACAAAGGAATCTCAGTACAAGCATTTGAAGATTCTTTGAAATCGGGTTTTTATAAAGTGGTTGGAGAAATTGGTTTACAGTACCAAGGTATTTCCCCAAGCGACATGTCGGTTGATAAATATTTTGAAGTGGCCGAGCGACTAAATGTTCCAGTGGCTATTCACATGGGAACAGGCGGGAATGGAATGGCAAATTTAACTTCTCCAAAGTATCGTGCTTCCATGGGAAATCCTTTATTATTAGAAGATTTATTGGCTAGACACCCTAAAATGAAGGTTTGGGTGATGCATGCTGGTTACCCAATGATTGACGAAATGGTGGCCTTAATGGGAGCAAATGCTTACGTTTATGTGGATGTAGCTGGAATGATTTGGAGTTATCCATTGGAAGAAATCCACGCCTATATCAAACGTTTAGTTCAAGCAGGATTCGGCAAACGAATCATGTATGGAACCGACCACATGGTTTGGCCGAAATTAATGGAAACATCTATTGGCGTCATTGAAAATGCACAATACTTATCTCATGATCAAAAACGTGATATTTTGTACAATAACGCGATGAGGTTTTTTAGATTAGATCCGGAGAAATATAAATAGTTGGAAAGTGGATAGTTGAAAGTGAAGAAATTATAACTCTCCACTCTCAACTACCTATATCCATAAACCTTTGCAGACCTCATGATCCATGGTAATTCATCTGGTGTTTTGGCAACTGTTTCGTTTAATTTAAGTTTTAAAAACTTTGTTTTTTTCTGTTGTAGATAAACAGTGTTTTCTCCTTCGCTTCCCTTTATTTGGTCAGAAATTGTTTCCCAGCTTTGGCCATCCTTTGAAACCATTACCGAATAAGATTTTGGAAAGGTAGTGATCATTGGAATATTCGTTGGGGGAGATTTAGGATCAGGTCTCCAACCTCTTTTAATGGAAGAAGGAGAAACAAAAATAAATTCAGAAAGCGATATTTCTTTAGGGAATTCAATTTGGTAATACATGTCTTTTTCTTGTCCTATGCCAGTAGACCATCCTTCATATGTAAAGGCTGTCTTGGGAGAAATATTTCCTCCTACACGCGTATTGGCAGTATGGCTTGCTGTTATTTTCCAATCAGGTGTTAAAGAAATCTCCTCTGGTACCTCTTTTAGTAATTGAGGATATTTGTAAATGGTGCTTTGGCTAGAGGTTTTAGCCCGTATGGCTGCTACTTGTGCCGGACTCACAAAAGAGGCTTCATTTGATAAACCATTTCTTATAAATGAAACCACATCGGCAATCCATTGGTCTTTTTGGTCTTTCATTGGAGCCATTAAACCACCCGTGTATGTTTTATTATCAATGGCTCCTTCTAAACCATGTAATACCACTCGGATAGCATATTCTGGGTGACCTTGGATACGAGCATTACCAGCTAAACCCGGTGCCAGTAATTTTCCATTGCCAGCATCTTTGCCCATTCCATTGTTTCCATGACATTGAGAACAGAGTTCATTGAAAATCAATTCACCCCTCTCTAGAATTGCCTTCTGGTCTTTATTGAGTTCAGGTGCTCCAAAAGGTCCCATATTTCTTGGTTT
>JACCDK010060368.1_pt1 | contig 38659 bp, 36 predicted proteins | sample 7445871 | NCBI WGS metagenome assembly JACCDK01 (sample SAMN15323436, study PRJNA562643) | freshwater metagenome | isolation source: river surface water | place: USA:Blue River Watershed | collected 2017-08-15 | reverse complement strand
GGACTTGATCGCATTTTTCAAAGTGGTGGTAATGTGACTTTGGCCTACCACAGAATCAAATAGGGTAGGGCGGTATTTACGCGCTGAAACAATAAAATTTTCCATAATCAAATTTACCTTTTTAAGGGATAATTCCCAAATGCTTTAGGGGATTCTAATGACAGCGCTTACCGGAAAATGGTCCGTTGGATATTTATTTTCCCAAGTCTCACTATGGGTGGTATGTTGTAAAACTGCAGGGCCATTTTTAACAAAAATATAATCTATATGTCTCCCTTCTTGTTCTTTAGTGAAGCCATTAAAGGAGCTGTACGGTCCATAATGTCCATTTTGACTTATTTTCTCTGCATCGATAACGTGCATGGGATTTTTCTGGTCTACTAGAATCTGAATCGGTTCGTCGTCTGGTGTAGCATTAAAATCGCCCGTTAAAATGACCGGGGACTTCCCAGCGATTTCCGCTATTTTACGCAACACAAGCTTCGCGCTCTCTCTACGTGCTACCTTGCCTAAGTGGTCGAAATGGGTATTGAAAACGAAGAATTTTTTGCCGGTTTTGATTTCTTGAAATTGTCCCCAAGTCACTACACGGCGGCATGCAGCATCCCAGCCAAAACCCACCTTTTCACATGAATCAGACAACCAAAAGGTTTTCTCTTGCAATAATTTAAATTTCGATTTCCGGTACATCAAGGCAGAAAATTCGCCTTCTGCTTTTCCATCATCACGTCCTTTACCAAACCACCCAAAACCGGGTAATTCCTTTTCTAAATCCGTAATTTGATGCAAGAATGCTTCTTGTAATCCGATAATGTCTGCTTGGTGGTAGCGAATTAATTCCCCGCAATGTTTTGCTCGGTATTTCCATTGGTTTAAGCCATCTGATTCGGTGTCTAAGCGCACATTGAAAGTCATCGCTTTTACCTGAGCTGAGGAATTAGTCAATTGCGCTGAGGCCGCAGGGCCTATTAACAATAGTACGAAACAGGTAAAGGCTTTTAGGATATTCATTACTTGTGGAAATACGCGGTCGTTCTTTCCATTTTGTATGACAAAATCAGCTCCCCAAAGGTAGTTTTTAGGTTTCGGTTGCAAATCGATTATTTGCATGGTTTCCATGTAACTCATATGACTTCTTTTTTGGACGTTTTGAATGCGTTCAGGTAAGGGACAATTCACGGTGATGACCTGTGAGATAGGTTCCGGTTTAGCTTGAGGTGTAATGAGGGCGGATTCGTATAAACAAAATGGCGCCTGTTGAGGGGCATTTAAAATCCATTCTGTCGCCTGCTTTCGCACCGCTGGGTGAATAATGGCATTTAAATGGGCCACATCTCCTGGGTATTTCTGTAATAGTCCTTTGATCCAAGACCGGTTGTAGGATCCGTCTGGAAGATAGGCTTTAGGGCCAAATTCCGCCATAATAGCTTCCTTCACCGCCGCATCTTTTTCACATATTTCGCGCGCGACTTTATCTGCTTCGAAAATGGGGATCCCCAGGCATGAAAAAATCCGGCAAATGGTCGATTTGCCGGATCCTATTCCGCCTGTAATTCCGATGAAAGGTTTCAGGCTTGTCTGCATTGAATTACTCTTCTAAACGAGATGAGGCATCTTTAGAGATCGCTGTTTTCTCGAAAACCATTCGAACACCTTTGCTTGAATCCACTTCGATTACGATGGTCTTTTCGCGAATCGTAACAACCGTTCCGTGTGCTCCTCCAATGGTTACTACTTTATCTCCCGTCTTTAATTCATCAATGAATTTCTTTGCTTCTTTCGCCTTTTTTTGTTGTGGACGAATCATGAAGAAATAAAATACGACGAATATACCTCCGAAAAGGACGATTTGCATATACGCTGGACTCTGTGCTTGTAATACTAACATGTGTTTATTTTTTAGGTAATACTTCTACTTTAAATGCCATTCTGTTTTCCGCAGGTAGCGTATTACAGTAGGCGGTAATGGTTTTTTGAAATTTGCCCTCTTTTCCTTTTGAATCAAACTTCACGCGAATGAATCCTTTTTTACCTGGTTGAATAACATCGGTGCTCCATTTAGGTGTTGTGCATCCGCAAGACGCATTGACAGAGATGATTTTCAATGGCAAATTCCCCGTATTCTTAAAATTAAAAGTGTGAAAAACACTATCTCCTTCCACTAAGCGTCCTAAGGAAACATAAGGATTATCTGCCTTCAGTATGGGGTGTTTTTCTGCACTCGGTTTTAAGGCTGCCGGGATGGCATTTTCAGTGGCATTGTTCGCCTCTTTTTGCTGGTTCGTGCAGGAAAATATCCCAAGGAAACAGAATAAAAGGAGAGTATTGCGCATTTTATTTAGCCTTAATCTGTGTCATCATTTTTTCCACGTCCTCAAGCAATTTCTCTGCTTTGATTTTCGCGTCTTGAACCACTTTTTTACCTTCTGATTTCGCAGAAGTTTCGATAACCTCTTTACCTTCAACGATATCATTAATCAATTGCTTTAATTGATCACGGTATTTGTTCAATTGGAAATACAATTTACTACGGGTATTTTCTCCTTTATCTGGAGCATATAAAATACCTACCACAGCACCTGCCGCAGCGCCTACTACAAAGGCCCAAAAAGATCTAGATGATTTGCTCATTTTATTTGTTAGCTATGTCGATTAATCCTCGACCTGATTTTGTTATCACTTTTTCGTGAACTAAGCGATTTGAAACGACGTCTAAAATACCATTAATAAACTGGCCAGATTTAGGAGTCGAATAGTTTTTCGCTAGTTCGATGTACTCGTTAATGCTCACTTTTACTGGAATACTTGAGAATTTCACCATCTCGGCCAAAGCCATTTTAAGAATGATAAAATCCGCTACCGCTAGGCGATCTGACTCCCAGTTTTTAGTTTGGTCCCCAATCCAAGCACTTAATTGCTTGTCTTCTGAAACGCTGTAATCGAATAATTCCTCAAAGAATAATTTGTCGTCTTCCCATTGGATGGCGAGTGGTTGCAAACGTAAGTCTTCTAAAGCCTCTATCTTAAAGGTCTTGTTCGCCATACTCTTCACCACGTCCTTATTCAAAGACCAATTTAAATCATTTTCCTCAAAATACTCCGTCATTGACTCGTGTTTTAGAAGGAAATTTTTCAATACATAAACAACAAAGGCTAAATCATCTTCAAATTTTTTGCCCGCCGTAGGAAGGTAAGTTAAGAAGGTTTCATCCGTCAAGATGTTCTCAATAAATAATTTCTTGATTAAATTTTCTTCATCCTCTGACCAGCCGATGTGGTTCTTTTCGAAGGCACGTTGTAAATCGCCCCATTTGGAAAGAATGTATAATACCTTGTTTTTTGCCAAAAGAGAAGTCTTCGTATTGTTCTCTAACAAACGTCTGTTCTCATCCCAAAGCGCGATTAAGGGCAATTGCTGCAAATAATACAATATTTTCAGGTATTGTTTGTTGATGGCCTCTACCTCTGAAACCATATCTTGCTTCAACTTTTTCGCGATTTGCTTTACATTCGCTTGGTACAATTTGTAGACAGATTGAGCGGCCTCTTGTGACTCAGCAGGAATCGTTTCTTCGGAAGTAATTTCTTGGAAATACTCTTTTAATTGAATTTCGGCAAGTTGTCGCAGGCCCTCTAAACGAGGCATTTGATCCTCTTTCGCCACCATTAAAGATAAATCAGGCTGAAAAATGGTCGCTAAACCATCAAAAGCTAATTGATATTGGGCGCGTTCTTGTGTATAAAAAGCATACAATTGTTGAAATGCTTTGACACGTAGTAATCTCCTGTTAACCATCCGAAATAAAAGAGCGTCTTGTTTGAACATCAAAATTAAGAATTTTAATTGATAAAGATTCTATCTTTGTGTTCAATTAATCTTTAGATTCTTCCTTACGTGGGTGCACTCAGTCATATCAATCAGTATTTTTGGAAGTACAAATGGCTGCTTTTCTTGGGGATTTTATTCACCTTATGCTCTAATTTTTTTGGGGTTTTCCCTGCTCAATTAGTGCGTTATGCGCTTGATTTAGTGACGGAAACCATTGATATTTATTTCCTTTTTAAAGGATTTAGCCTCCAAAAAGCTTTTTACGAAATCTTTGGTTTTACGCTTTTTTTCTACGGCGGTTTAATCATTTTGATGGCTATTTTAAAAGGTGTCTTCCTCTTTTTAGTTCGTCAGACCCTCATTGTGATGTCCCGACATATCGAGTTTGAATTGAAAAACGAAATTTATACGCATTACCAAACCTTGCCTTTGTCCTTTTACCGCCAGCAAAATACGGGTGATTTAATGGCGCGTATTTCTGAAGACGTGGGTAAAGTCCGAATGTATGTGGGACCTAGTATAATGTACGGATTGAATTTAATCACCGTGTTTATTTTGGTGATTTATGCGATGTGGCAGGTGAACCAGAAATTGATGTGGTATGTGTTAATGCCGCTACCTATATTGTCACTTAGTATCTATTATGTGAATTCGGTCATCATTCGCAAGTCGGAAGAAATTCAGGCTGCACTCTCGCAGATTTCCACCTTTGCACAGGAGGCGTTTTCGGGAATTAGAGTGTTAAAATCCTTTGTTAGGGAGAAAAAATCATTGGAGGCTTTCAAGGAGGCGTCCTCAGCCTACCGAACTAAATCACTCGGTTTAGTGAGGGTGGATTCGCTATTTACTCCTCTGATAGCGCTATTGGTAGGCTTTTCAACGATTTTAGTCGTTTTTATTGGTTCGCAGGAGGTTATTGCCGGCCGGATGACAGTGGGTAATATCACGGAATTCATTATGTATGTGTTTATGTTGACTTGGCCAGTGACTGCTTTGGGATGGACCAGTTCGCAGATTCAACGAGCGGCGGCATCACAAAAGCGGATTAATGAGTTTTTAGAGGCCAAATCAGAATTAACTATAGGTAAACAAATTCGACAGGAAATAGTGGGTAATTGGGAGTTCAAAGAGGTTAGCTTTGCTTATCCAGGATCTGATCGTTTGGTGTTAGAAAAAGTGAATTTGACGATAGGGGCAGGAGAATCTGTAGCACTATTAGGCCAAACAGGTTCCGGCAAATCTACCGTGGCTTTATTGATGGCCCGTTTTTATGATCCCAGTTCAGGGGAGATTTTATTAGATGGTATTTCCTTGAAGGATTGGGATATGGCTTGGGTGCGTTCTTTTGTAGGCTTTGTGCCGCAGGATGTGTTCTTATTTTCAACGAGTATCTCGGAAAATATTCGTTTTGGTAATGATACCTTAACCCAAGAGGCCATTGAAGTCGCTGCTAAGCAAGCAGATGTGTATGACAATATCATGGAGTTTCCTGATCAATTCGAAACCATATTAGGGGAGAGAGGGATTACGCTTTCTGGAGGTCAGAAACAGCGTGTGTCGATTGCTCGTGCTTTGGCTAAAAACCCTAAGATGCTCATTCTAGATGACTGTTTATCTGCAGTAGATACGCATACGGAACATACGATTTTGGAAAATTTAAAACAGGTGACGAAAGGAAAGTCGTCACTTATTATCTCTCACCGCGTTTCCTCTGCGCGATTAGCGAATCGCATTTTTGTGCTATCCGAGGGAGCTATAGTTGAAAGCGGGACGCACGATGAATTGATGGCGGATAAAACGCTTTACTTCGAATTGTACCAGCAACAACTGAACGAAGAATTACAGCAGGTTTCCGCTCAATCGAATTAATTCAATTTCGGCTGCTTTCGCAGCGTATTTTGCTTCGATTAAACGCGTCTCAGCAGCCACAGCATTGCGTTGCACCTCACGTAATTCGTAAGAGGTGGCTATACCCACTTTGAAACGATCAAAAGCTATATCGATATTTTGTTTCGCAATGGCATAGTTCTCTGTCTCTAATTGAATCAGATTCATTGAATTCTCGTAGGTCACGTAAGTCTTTTCTAAAGCAGATAACAAGGCATTTTTCAAATCTTCGATCTGTAGAGCTGCTATTTCTGCATTGATTTTCGCATTCTGAATTTTACGCTTTTGGTTATAGCCATCGAAAATAGAAATCGTTGCCCTTAGGCCGTAATTGAACACATCGCTGCTTCCTTTCTCCACACCAAAACCTGCGCCATTCGCCACACTATTTAAGTTGTAGCCGGCTAATAAATCGATTTGAGGCTTTTGTTGGCTTTGTAAATTCTGGATGTCTAAATCGCTGATTTTCTTACTTAAGATGGCCCCAATCAAGGTTGGATTCTGAGATAAGGCGCTCATTTTCAGTTCACTAAGTTTCAATTTAGGAAGTAGATCGATGGTGTTAACGATTTGGAAATCTGCTTTATACTCTTTCACTAAAAGCGTATTAAATCCTATTTTCGTGTTGGTGAAAGATTGCTCTTGTGCGATTAATAGCGCTTTGTCTTCATTGTAATCCACCTGCGCAGAATAATAATCCACCTTAGATCCTTGTCCTACCTCGTAACGGTCTTTGGCTAATTTCAAGCGGTCACTTGAAATTTCAAGACCCTTTTTGAAGTTATTTACACGAAGGTTTTGACGTATTAGATCGTAGTAAGTACTCGAAATTAAGGCGATCAAATTTTCAATGGAAGATTCCGTTTGTTTCGCCCCCAAGTTTTGTAATTCTTTATACCGGTCACGAAGAATGAACATCCCTTTTCCATCATACAATGTCCAAGCCATTGCCATACCTACGTTTCCTGAATTAGAGTTGACTCCTGATTGAACTAATGGGGGACGCAAACCACCAAAAAACGATTGGTCAATGCCAGAAATGGTGTAGTTTTTATTAGCGGATCCCGTAATTGTTGGAAGAAAACCCGCATTTCCTAAGCTATTTTCGTTCGCAGCAATACGCTCCTTTTGTCTTGAAATTTGGATAGAATATTGCTTCGTAATGCCCTGCTGGATTGCGTCCTCTAGCGTTAACATTTGTTGAGCTTGTGCCGAAAAAGGGGATAAAATAGCGAAAAAAGCTAGGCGAATTAGTTTCATAGGTATAGGTTGCAGTCAATCAATTGAACAAACTTAACAAAATCAAGTCACAATAGGAAGCCTTAAGCCTATAAGCACCCATAAGGCTTTTTGCACAGAAAAGTTTACATTTGTAATATGGTCACACATCTGTATATCTATCCAATTAAGTCCTTAGGCGCGGTTTCACTTAGTGAATCCGTGATGGAGACGGAAGGATTGCGTGGTGACCGTCGTTTTATGCTCGTGGATGCCGCTGGTCAATTCATTACCCAACGGACGCGACCTGAATTGACACGATTTACACTTAGGGAATCTCTTGGAGGGTTTATCGTGAAGGATGCCGAGACGGGTTTAGAGAAGGAATTGACTTGGGAGCCTGCCTTGGGGGAATGGGTTTCGGTAGAGATTTGGGAAGATCAAGTAAAGGCACGAGAAGTGTTAGAGGGCTGGTCAGAGTGGTTTTCAAATGCTTTGTCTTCAAAGGTAAGGCTCGTTCGCATATCGACAGAAAAACCGCGTGAGATGAAAGCAAAATACCAGACCGAATTGGCTAGAAATACTTCTTTTGCAGATTCTTTGCCGCTGCTTTTAGTTAGTGCAGGATCCTATGCTGCTTTGCAAGAGCGCTTGAAGGAACCCATAGATCAGCTGCGTTTCAGGCCGAATATCATTGTTTCATCTCCAAAGTCCTTTGTGGAAGATACCTGGGCTGAAATAAAGATAGGAGAGGTATCTCTTTCAGGGGCCAAACCTTGTGCCCGTTGTTCTCTCGTGAACGTGGATCCATTGACTGGGGAATCAGATAAAAGCACGTTAAAGGCTTTAGCATCGTTTCGGACGTTAAATCACAAAGTGTATTTTGGCCAGCAATTTGTTCCAATTTCAGTAGGAAAAATAGGGATAGGAATGGAGGTTTGTGTTATTCAAACGAAAGATGCGCTTTATTAGAAATCTTTCTTTGGAGGTGGTTATTGGCGCCGTTCTCTACCAATGCTTCCTGTATAAGGTGTATTTCCATTCCTTTCCATCTAATCTAGAAATGGCGATATTAGCTTTAGTCGTTTGGTTCTTGTACTTACTAGATAGGCAAATTGATAATCTTTTTCAGCCGGTTCAAGATGAACGACATCGAATTCATCTTCATAAAAGTCCGCAGATACGGCTCCTTTTAGTAATCTTAGGAGTGTCCATTCTTAGTTTGCTGCCTTTTCAGCGCTTGGAAGTATTATTCGCTGGATTTTCGCTATTTCTATTTGTTATTTTATACGGATTTGCCTGGCATAAACGCTGGTTGAGTTCCGAAAAGGAGGTATTTACGGCCCTATTATATGGCTTAGGTGTGGGATTAGTGGTGTGGATTCGTGATACCAAATCCATGCTGCTAGTATTGCCTTTAATTGCGCTAGCTTACCAAAATCTATGCTACTTTAATTTGATTGAATCTCCGAATCAATTTTATGAGAGGAGATTACGTAAAACAGAATGGATTTTAGTAGGGCTATTAAGCGGTATATATGTTGCAACCCAGGAATTCTTCATCGTCTTGCCTTTTTTGGTTACATTTGGTATAACGTTTGTTTTATCCCGCTTGCCTTTTTCAGATGAAAAGCGTTTGTTAGGAGATATGGCGTTTTGGAGTCCTTTTATCTACTTTTTCTATGGGATTTTTTCAAAATAAAGACGCGTACAAGGCCTTAACTTTTCCGGAATTTCGGGCTTACGTGACCGGTAATACGCTTTTTACCATAGCCTTGTTGATTCAAGAAGTAGTCTTAGCGTATGAAATTTACAAGATAACGCATAATCCGCTTGCTTTGGGTTTGATTGGCTTGGCAGAAGCTGTTCCTTTTATTTCTTTGGTGCTTTTTGGAGGGCATTTTGCGGATAACCGGGATAAGAAAACGATTATGCAGGTAACCCTATCCGTGATTATTGCGTCATCTGTCTTTCTTTTGTATTCGAGTACGCAACTGCAGTCTGCTGATCAAGATTTTCATATTTATTCCATTTACGCGGTAATATTCATTATTGGTCTTTCTAAAGGCTTTTTTAGCCCAGCCGCCTCTTCTTTGAATCCCTTCTTGGTACCTAAAGAGGTTTTTGCTAACGCTGCCACTTGGAATAGTTCTTTCTGGCAATTAGGCTCCATTTTAGGACCAGGTGTAGCAGGGTTTCTATATGCTTATGCTGGATTGTCAGGCTCCTTGATTACTGTGATTGCCCTTTTATTAGGTGTAATGTTTTGTATTTTTCAAATTGAAAATCGCCCTGTTCCCGTAAAATCGGTACAACACGAATCCATTTGGCATAGTCTGCGAGAGGGAATTGCGTACGTGTTCAAGACGAAAATTATCCTCTATTCTATTTCATTAGATTTGTTTTCCGTATTATTTGGAGGCGTGATAGCCATACTACCTATATTCGCAGAGGATATATTGAAAGTAGGAGCGGAGGGTTTAGGGATTTTACGTGCTGCTCCTTCAGTAGGAGCTGTGGTGACGATGGTTACGTTAGTCTATTTCCCTCCCCTAAAACACGCTTGGAGGAATCTGATTTTAGCCATTGCAGGATTTGGCTTAGCCACCTTTGTTTTTGGCTTATCGACAAATTTTTGGCTTTCGGTAACAGCGCTTTTCTTTACGGGCGCTTTCGATTCGATCTCTGTCGTTATTCGTCAAACGGTTTTGCGATTCTATACTCCCGACGAAATGAGGGGGCGAGTATCCTCAGTAAACGGTGTATTCGTCAGCACATCGAACGAAATGGGTGCCTTTGAATCAGGCCTGGCGGCAAAGATTTTTGGAACTGTTCCCTCTGTTTTGATTGGTGCAGGTATAACAATGGTCTTAGTTAGTCTCGTAGCTATTACCTCGAAAGAATTGTTTGACCTGAAAGTAGATGAAAAAGTCTCCGAATAACTAAGCTTCTGCTTCTTCTTTTCGTTTCGCGATTCGAGCTGGCCAGCCTTTTAGTATTTCTGTTAAGGCTTTTTTGGATTCTTGTGCCCACTGTATGCTTTGGATGGCTTGAACATTACTCGCGTTTTCACCTAACAAGCAAGGAAGGATCTTAATGTGGTGGTCTTCCATTTTCTTTTCAGAAACAATGACTGTTGCATCACAAGACACGTGGTGAATAATTCCATCCGGTGTTTGACCTTCAGATACATAAAAATGATCTAATTGAGCTAATTGGATTGTTTTTTCAGCGATTAAACGCTCTCCTTGATAATGCAATTGCGTGATGAAGTCATCTCCCACGGCCACATAGGAAACACGTTTTTTGCCAGACTTCTCTGCAAAATAATCACCTATGGATTGGAAGAAATTACGTTTAGGCAGCGTAGTGATTCCTAGTCCTTTAGTGTGGGCTGGAAGATGAGACTGTATAAATTGGAAAGTGCTGGGCAGGTGAAGAGACATCATAAAACAGATTAAATTTCGATTCTAATTTTAGGCTTAGGGAATTCAAAGTAAGTGGAGAATGTTTTGAACCAAGTATGAATTACTTCAAAACCGGTCTTGTCGAGTTTGTACTCGATGAATTGCCCCTTTTTATCCGCTTGAATCAGTTTGGCCTGTTTTAAAAGATCCAAATGATGCGAAATACTCGGTTTACTCATATCAAACTGACTGGCAATCTGTCCGGCGTTTTGAGGGCCATTGACTAAGAATTGCAAGATCTCTCTCCGGGTAGGATCGTTGATTGCTTTGAATTTTGTGTCCATCTTAATTAGATAATTAAGCGAATGTCTAAATTAAAATGCAGAAATGCAAATTTTAAGCGTCGGATTTACGATATGCATCGATTAAGGCAAGTTCTCCATCCTTTCCTGGCTTAGAATTTCCGTGTTCCATCCCTAAAACCCCGGAATATCCCTTTTGTTTTAAGTGTCTGAAAATAGTTTGGTAATTCACCTCTCCGGTAGTAGGTTCTTTACGACCCGGATTATCTCCTATTTGTAAATAAGCAATCTCACTCCAGCATTTGTCCATGTTCGCGATTAGATTACCCTCATTGCGCTGCATGTGGTACATATCGAAAAGGATTTTGCAAGAAGGGGAGTTAACCGCTCGGCAAATGCTGTAGGTTTGATCCGAAAAGCGCAAGAATAAGTCTGAATTATCGCTCAATGGTTCTAAAACCATGGTTAAACCAGCAGGTTCAAGGATTTCAACCGCGCGCTTCAGGTTATCAATTACGTTTCCTGTTTGAATTCCCATCGGAAGATCGCGGGTGAAATTACCAGGAACCACCGTCGCCCATTTTGCATTCACCCGCTTCGAAGTTTCGACCGCTTTTCTGCAGGAAGCCAGGAATAAATCGGTCCATTCCTTTTTGCCTGTTGTCATGGTTTGCTTATCAAAGAAGCCATCGAATTTAATCACGAAAACCCCCATTTTCATATTGAGTTTGGCTAATTTCTCTCCGATTTTCTCTTGTAAAGCCACCGGTCTTTCCATTAGTTCGTTATCCTCTAACGCAGTAAATCCTTGATCATGCATATACTGCAATTGATCGAGTTCATTAGGTCCAGCGTGGTTTTTAAACATCCCAAAATGGGGTGCATAGTTCAGCTCAAAGGGCTTTTCGCGTGCCCATGTAGATCCTTTTGAAAAGGAGGGAATCAATAAACTAGCTCCCAAGATGGAGGCAAAATCACGGCGATTCATCTTATTTTTTCTTTAAAGTGGATAAATATTCGATTAAGTCAACTAGTTCAGGCGTACTCATTCCATCGGCTAATCCTTCCGGCATCAATGATTCTGGTAATTGCTTGTATGATTTTAAAGCGGACGTTTTAAAGCTTTTCACAATTCCACCCGGAATTCGTAGCACAATGTCCGTTTCGTTCTTGGAAACAATGATTCCTTGATACGAATCCCCTGTTTTTGTTTTTACTTCAAAGGTTTCATATCCAAATCCAATCCCAGCATTAGGGTGTAAAATGGACATGTACAGGCCTTCTTTCGATAATTTTGTCCCTATTTCGCTTAGTTTAGGCCCTAAATCAATCCCTTCATTATTCACTACATGACACATCGTACACGAATTCGTAAAGACTACTTTGCCTTTCACCGCATCTCCTGACATTTTAATCAATTCTGCCTTAGCAGGATGCGCTTTCTTTGTTTCAGTTTGATGTTTGTCTAAATAACTATTCGCCTTCATTCGGATGGACTTTCTCCAAGCTTTTTGAAGACTTTCTACCACCAATGGAATGTAAGCAGGAGTTATTTTCTTTTTCTCTAAAAGATCCAATACAAATTCCTCCGTAGGATAGGCATTCCCAATCACTCGTGCTGCCTGCATTTGTACTGCTTTACTTAGTTTAGGATTCGCTGTGGCCTCATATAATAATTGTACGGATGCCGTTTTTCCTTGCCAACGCAATGTTTCGATTAAGGCTAATTGTTCTGATTCGTTCCCCGCAAAGAATTTCGAGCGAATTAATTCAGCGCCACCAGGCAAATTATACAAAACTTGACCCGATTTGGAGGCTTCTGTTCCGGCTAAAATCATTCCTAAAACACGCGGGCTTTCCTCTGTTAGCTGGAAGTAATCTACTAATTCGAGATATGGCTTGCCATTAATTTGTTTCAGCAATGCAGAAAGTATCGATTTTACTTCAGTATGTGAAGCTATGTAAGCCGGTTTCATGTGCCTTAACGCTTCAATTTGCGCGTTGACATCGTTAGCAAACTTGCCTTTAATCAAATCAAATAATGCCTCTGATTTTTGCTCCCCGGGCATAAAGTCTAAAGCACGGAAATAGGCTAGGGACTTTGTATTTCCAATTAAGTCGATGAGGGCAGGAAGCGCTTTCTCTGTTCTTGCTCTCCAAACGACATCTGCGTAACCTTTCGAATTTTCGGGCTTTAAAGCAGAATAGGCAGCAAAACGCTCATCCCAATTTCCATCTGCACCAATTCCTAGGGCTTCTAGATACCAGCGGTCGCTACCCGTGTGGCGCATCGCTAGACTTGCCCATATTTTATTCACTTCCTCTCCAGCAAGATGGCGCAAGGCGATGGCTAATTCGCGTCTAACAGAAGCGTGTTGATCTTTTGCCGCTTTTGCTGCTAATGCAGACCATTCAGCGAAAGGTTTTTGCTTAGCTGCCCGAATGGCCATTGCCTTCAGGTTTGGATTCGCTTGATCAAAAGCTTTTTGGATAAACTCATTTGAACGCGGTCCCTTATTTAACACCCAAAACACGCGCGCTCTAAATCTCGGATTCTCATTCGTGTTAAATTCATTTTCCAAGACAGCTTCCGCCTTTGCTCCCATTTTTTCCAATGCTTGAAAGGCTATAAAACGAATTTCTAGGTTAGGATTTTCTAGTGCTTTGAAAGCTAATTCTGGCGTACTTAGATCAAAGCTTGTTTTCTTGAAAGCGTGTCCTTTTGGAGCAATTCGGTAGATACGGCCTTTGGCCTGATCACCTGCTTGATGTCCGCCTACGCCTGGATCATACCAGTCTGCGACGAAAAGCGATCCATCCGGAGCAGCCGCTACATCCGCTGGTCTGAACCATTGATCGCGCGAGGTAATTAGATTATTGATTCTAGCCTCGTATCCGGCACCCCAAGGGGTGGTAGCATAGGAGCGAACCACATTAGGGCCTGCATCCGTATGAATCATTTGATTTTGGAAGATGGATGGCAATAAATTACCCTCGTAAATGATCATCCCCGTAGGCGAACCAGCACCCGTTTGCAATAAATTAGGAACAACCCCTGGGTCATTTAGGTGCCAGTGGCGTAAAGGAATCTCTTTTTCGATATTCGTCCGGTTCACTGACCAGCCTTCACCCGTCATCTCATCCACATAACCGTAGTTTCCATGCTCGAAAACGGCATTAATTCGCACCCCTTTATTGCCATCGTCGTCATTATCAGATTGCCAAAGTGCCCCGTAGGAATCCACCGCCACTTCGTAATTATTTCTAAAATTATGCCCTAAAACCTCGACTTGGCTTCCATCCAAATTACAACGGAATACCATTCCTTGGCGGTATTTTTTAGGTCCAATGGGGTCCCCGTCTTGATCTAAGACCGGATTTCCTTTAGCATCTAACAATTGCTTTCCCTCATTTCCGATGTTAAAATACAGTTTCCCATCCGGTCCAAAGCTAAACGCATGTGCTCCATGATCATGTTGCTCTCCTCCAATTCCAGAGAACATAAGCTCTTTGCGATCAGCTTTCCCATCGCGGTTATCGTCAAACATTTTCCAGATGTAAGGACTTTGAGATACAATCACCATCGAATCCAACACGGCAATACCCAAAGGAGCGTTGATCTCAGGCGACTGGTAAAATACTTTTCGACTATCTGCCTGTCCATCCCCATTCGTATCTTCTAAGATGATGATGCGATCTCCCAGGGGATTCGTGGGATTCCCGTTGATTCCTGGTCGGTAATTGTAAGCCTCTAATACCCAAACCCGACCTTTCGAATCCACATCGATATTAGTCGGATTAATCAACATAGGTTCCGCCGCGAAGAGTTTTACTTCAAGCCCTTCAGGGACTTGTAGCGTCGCAACTTTGGTTTGAATGGAATCTGAGATGATGGTCTCGCGATGAATCATCTTCGGGATGCCCAGGCTCACGAGACTAATCATCCCACCTAGAAATAGGAGCGGTACTTTTTTGACGAATGGCATAGTGCTTAACGAATAGTTGAGAACGATGTAGGGCTCATAAAGATGGACTCGATTTTTTCGATAATCTTGCCCTCCTTTTCTGAGTCAGTAGACACTTGCTTCCACTTGGGATCATTTACAAAGGCCGTCCAATTTGCTTTTGCAGCCTCTTCTGAAGAATGTGCCACGAGATACACTAATTTGCTTTGTACCGCTGGGTCCTTTTCGATGGTAGTGAAATACGCGATGTTTTTGATATCGTGTTTTTTGAAAATTTTCATCGTATGATCTCTGAATCGCGCTAAGATGGCTGGATTTCTACCAGGCAATTGCGTGTAAGTACGTAGTTCAAAAACTTGATCCACTGGACCTCCGGATGGTTTGATTTTAGGACTAAAATCAGTGGCATTCATAAATACACTAGTCACTTTAGCGACAATTTTACCTGTCTCTTCCGATTTTTTAGCTACCTCTCGCCATTCAGGATCGCTGCTGAAATGCTTCCATGAAGTATCTCGTGCCGCTTGGGAAGGATAGGCTAATATGTAGTAAAGCGCATTTTCGGTATTATTTGTAGGAATCCAATAGCCCACATTTGTCATACCATGTTTTTCAAAAATCTTTGTCGTATGATTCGTGAAACGTTGGATTAATGCGTCTAGTCTGCCTGGATGGCAATAGTAGATGCGCATTTCGAAATAACGGTTGTCTGCTTTTTTCGCGTTTACTGCAAAAGAGAATAGCCCTGCACACAGCAAGGTCAAAAAGTATAATTTTTTCATAAGTTATAATAGGTTTATACGAATTTACGGATTTAATCGTTTTTTCAATAGTTTGTCGATCATAAAAAAGATCATCTCCGGTTTTAGTGTTCTCCAGTTAGGGATTTGCAGGTTTCCACCAAAATTCAAGTAGTAATCAATCTTGTATTTGGCCCATTCTTCCTCTACGAAAGGCGCAAAATGCATCGCAGCAATCCATCCATCTTCCACATCCTCAAACCATTCCGCGTAATAATCATCTTCTATTGACCCGTGAAAATTCAATACATTTTCACCTATTAAAATGAAATGCTTAATCCCTGCATCTACGAAATGATCTACAACCGTTCTTTTTAAATGCATCACATCATTATGAAGCGTATCATTCCATTCCCCAAACAATTCAATAATCGTGTACTTAGCCGAATAATCCGTGTATAGGATTTTGCAAAAAAGAGTTTCTGAACCTATATCATCCCAAAGAGGGTGGATATAGTAGCCATAAATATCATTTTCGTAAGTAGTTTGAGAATAGTGTCTACCAAAAAATGGAGATTTTTTATCACGTGCTGCGACGTAGATTGACTCCCATTGGAAGGATGGTTCTATATTTTGCATACCCTAATAACACAAAAAAGGCTTGCAATTGCAAGCCTTTTTCACAATCTCAAATTAGAGTTATTAAAGAGCTATGGCTTTTTTGAAGGCACCATTGCCATCAAACTCTAGCAGATATTTCTTTGTAGCCACCTCAATGATTAAGTGGTAATCTTTTACTACGTTATCAACAGCTGCACTGGCACCTTTCACAAATGCCCAGCCTGCATAATTAGTCGTCAAATACGTCTTGATCGCAGTTGGCAAATCGTTCGCTGTTAAATTAGTAATCACTAAGGCTGGAGGATTGTGTCCTGGGCCACCCTTACCAGTAGAAGAATTAGGTAATAATTGGAAATTCGCATCTAAATGGAATTCTTTTTTTGATGTACCTACAGTTACTCCTACGTGGTATTCGACGATGATAGAATCTTTAAGGATGGCCACAGCATAATCTATTTTAAATCCAGCTGCGTTTGTATTTAAGAAAGTCACTAATCCGGCAGGTAATTGTGATAAATCAATGCGAGTAAAAGAAGGACCTTTCTGATTCATCTCTTTTGATTTTAGAATGGTTCCATTTATATCTATATCTAAATCAAAAGGAACACCCGCCTTGTCCACATGAATGTGGTAAACAGCCAGGCCATTTGAGTCTTTTGTCAAAATCGCGCGTTTAAAGGTCATTCCATTGATAGCTGCTTGAACAGGAGCGGGAAGGTCCGTAAAGGAGATTTCAGTTACAGCAGGTGCTGGTCCTTTCTTACCCGACTTTCCTTTTAAACCAGTCACTTGGCTTAAAAATGCCCCCGTTTGATCGAAGAAAATAGAATAGTGCTCGTTATTGAAAATTAATTCAACACGGTAACCTAATATATCTCCTTTAGTCTTTTTAGAAGCATGTTCAAAAGTAGCACCAGGAAAATTAGTATCTAGATAGGCGAGTACAGCTGCAGGTAAATCAGCTTTTGCAATCTTTACTGCCTCTTCTTTGATAATCCCTTTGTTGGAAACAACTACTTGAGCCTCTATGGTAGGTGTCGTAACGTTTGCAACATAAAGACTATTTGTTTGTAAAGAAGAGTAGTCTACGCTGGTTGCTTTTGGGTAAACAGTAGCTACAGTTTGTGTTACAAGAACAGGCACATCTTGTGGGGCAAGCGTTGACGTGTTTTGAGGATCTACATTTTGATCTTTTGTGCAAGCATTTAATGCAAGAACAGATACCAAGGCGATTAAAGATAATTTCGTTTTCATGAGGATAAAAGTTGATTTGGTTTATCAAACGGTTAATCTGTTGCAATAATATAGCACTTTATTGAAAATTGGAAGGATGGATGCAACCAATCGACGAACGGGCGCATCTAGTCTACAAATTACCACCTAATTGATAATTTATAGTACCTTGTATTGCAAAGTACCTTTTGTTTTGTATATTTGCAGTAGACATAACAAATCATCATGAAAAAGCGCCATCTAATCGTTGTTTTACTCGTTTTTTGCAGCTTTCAAGCCATGTCCTTAGGCTTTCCTCATCGTTTATATCCTGCTAAACTATTCAAAAAGACTATTCAAGTTTTAGTGAACAACTCCAAGAAATAATGTTTAATTTTGGTCGAAAGACTAGCATATTATGAGCTTATTATTTGTTGAGTGGAACGCTGATCCGACCATTATTACTTTATTGGGTTTTCCCATTCGCTGGTACGGTTTGTGTTTTGCCTTGGCTTTTTTAGCCGGTTTTCAGGTCGTTAGCTATATGTTTAAAAAGGAGGGAAGATCTGTTGATCAAGCTGATCAACTGTTAGTGTACACCATGGTAGGCACGGTGGCAGGTGCGCGGATGGGGCATTATTTCTTTTACGAATTCCCTTTGCTCTTAGCAGACCCCGTTCGTTTTTTTATTCAAATGATCACGCCACCCTTTTCGGGATTAGCCTCGCATGGAGCTGCCATTGGATTATTTATCGCGTATTATTTATACACGAAGAAAAATAAAGATCAATCCTATTTATATGTGACCGATCGGATTGTTATCGCGACCGCACTGGCGGGATTCTTTATTCGCTTTGGGAATTTGATGAATTCGGAGATCATCGGAAAACCAACTGATTTGCCTTGGGGATTTAAATTTATGCGTGATTATGAATTCAATCCGAGCGGATTAGCGGCTTTTGTAGTACCACGTCATCCCTCTCAATTGTATGAAGCGCTATCTTGCCTAGTGATTTTTGCTTTTTTGCTTTGGCTTTGGAACCGTCAAAAGCAACAAACTCCTCATGGCCTGATGACAGGCCTTTTTATGATTATCTTGTTTACACTTCGTTTCTTTTATGAATTCTTGAAAGAAAATCAAAGTTCATTTGAGAATGGTTTGACCTTGAATATGGGCCAAATTCTGTCCATTCCTGCAGTTCTTTTTGGAATCGGAGTGCTTTGGTATTCCAGACGAAAAGCTTAATTCGCGTAGTTGAAACGAAGGTGATCTAGATTAGGTAAGTGTTTTTTAGGTCTTTTTGCCTCGAAATCGTAGATTACCTGACCAAGGTTTTTATAAAAGGGAAATCCAATTGTATCATAGTCGTATCTCTCATCATTGAAGATTTCATCCTCATTGCATAGTAGAACTGCCGTCACGATAAATTCAATTTTCTTATCAAAATCCACTACGTAGGCATTGTCTAATAAGAATCCGTAGGCATCACCTACCTTATTGAAAATACGTATGGAGGGATTCAATACGGCATTTTTTTCAGATCCGTAATACAAAAATTTGCAATAGGTGGCGAATTCATTCGAATAATCAGGGTCTTTCGATTCTGTTGGATACATTGACATGTAGCGGTAAAGGAAGGCGTAATCGTCTTTATTTAGCAGGAATCGGTCTTTTGCTGGAAATGCTTCAGGTAATAGTAATCTTTTTAAGAATTCATGCTGTGCCTGCAATGGATAGGCATTTTTTAAGCTAAAGTCCAAGGGTTTGTCTTCCACCAAACCCGCATCATTCATTGTTCCTTTACCTAATAAAATGGGTTTTGAGGCACTGTAGGGTTTGTCGTTAAAGGACTCTGATTGCTGATAGATGATTTTACCTGACCTATCTAAGAATTGAATGGGATTTGTGTATTGATTCTCTAAACGAGGAAGCGGTGTTTGTAAACGGTGAGTGAGACGCACGCCGTGGAATCCTTTATTGCGCATTGTTTCGTTGAAAGGTCGCTGTCCTAAAAATTCGTAAAGGCGGTTATAAGCTTCATTATCAGAAACTAACAGAATCTTTTTGATGTAATGTTCCACACTAGGTAAACCTGATTTCGCGCTAGTATCTGTTTTGATTTCTAGCTGGGAGAGACGGTTTTTCAGTGTTTGAAAGGTTGTTGATTTATCGATTTTTAAAGCGTTCAGCTTTTCTAAGGCCAATACACTGGCTGCTAATTTGACGGTGCTCGCTGGATAAAAATACTCGTTTGAATCTGATCGATACGCATAGGTAGTCAGCGTAGGTTTGTTTTTTGCATCACGATCAATCTGTGTGTAGAGGATCTGGAGGCGGTATTTTTCTGGATTATCCGTTAATTTTTTGAACTTATCTGGGTTAGATAGCAATAATTGCTCCAGTGGGTTGTCAGGTTTTTGAGCGAATGTACTCATGCTAATCAGAAAGAGTAAGAGGTATTTAGGCATAGCTTTTAATAGCATTGGTAATCGAATCGATATCTTCTAATGTCAAGCAGGCTGGCAAGATGGCACGGCAAACAGGAGGGGCCGTGATGTCTGGATAAGCAAAATGATTCACTAAAATGCCAGCTGATTTCAAGTGTTCGAACAATCCTGGTGATTTGGAGCAGAAAGCGGGATAACCGGGTTCATAGGTCACTCCGGTAATAACCCCCTTAAGGTTATGCGCGAAACGATCCGCTAGGATCTTGCTTTTTCCACTTTGTTCTTGATAAGCTTCCATCGAATGTAATCCAGCATAACAAAAGGCAGGATTAGGGGGGGAAGAACCCACCCAAAACGAATCCTTCTTTATTTCTTCTATGTCAGCAGCGGAACCTAAAATGACTCCAGCAGGTAGTCCGAAAGCTTTCGAGAGTGAAATGGTTAGCAAAAGATGTCCAGTACAGGAAATTTGAATATTTTGAATTCCAGCTCGATGTGACTCGTCCACAATCAAGTAATTAGCGGGGTCCATCGTTGTAGCAAAGGAGAAATCAAAGGTATTGATCCAAGGAGATCCGACGCCATCAGAGGCGAGGATTTGTTTTTTTTGATGTGTGGAAATCCATTCTTTGTAGTTCCCAGTGAAGGGTGTATGTGGATGGCGCCACAAGGCTGGATGCGCCTGAGGTGCAAGGTTTAAGGCCAAGCCTTTTTGTTGGGCGAATTGAACGGCGATTTGAGCTGCAGCAAGGCCTGAGGAACAGAGAGCTGCGGCTTCTACTTGAAAATAAGCAGCTAAGGCGCATTCGAAATCCTCCCATATCGAGAATTGTAAATTGTTGCGTCGTGAGCTGCCAAAGTTTTGGGAATAGCGTTCAATTCCTTCTTTAAGGGCTTTTTGAAAGCTAGGATGTGATCCTATGTTCAGGTAATTCGTTCCCCCTAACCACAGGTATTCTATTCCTTCAAAGGTAATTTTACGGCCCGGGATGTGATTTTCTGTGAACGAATAAGTCATAACAAACAAGCTCCAGTTCCAGGTAAATTTGAATAAGCAACCACACCAAAATCGATGGTAATACCTTTCGAAATTTGATCATCTACTAACAAACAGCCATCCATATCCACGTAGTCAAGTAAGGGAAGTAATTGCGCAATTGCAGAGCAACCAATTGTTGATTCCGTCATACAACCCACCATGACTTTTAATCCGAGTGTTCGGGCTTTTTGTATCATTCTTAACGCAGGAGTAATTCCACCGCATTTCATTAATTTAATGTTGATTCCGTGGAAATAGCCGGCGCATTTCTCGACATCAGACTCAAGAATGCAGCTTTCGTCTGCGATAATGGGTAACGTAGATTCTTTGAATACACGTTTCATGCCTTCCCAATGATCAGCTTTCAGTGGTTGTTCGATGAATTCTACCCCTAATTTTTCTAATTCAGGAGCGAAATAAATCGTTTGTTCTGGTGTCCATGCGGTATTGGCATCGACGCGGAAAACGGCGTCTGTTTCTTTTCGAAGAGCTTCAACAATTTCTAAATCGTCCTTTGTTCCTAGTTTGATTTTATAGAGAGGGAAGGGAGTTTCCTGCATTTTGGCCACCATCTTCTCCACCGTATCAATTCCGATCGTGTAGTCTGTAATCGGATTATTTGATATGTCTAAATGCCAAATTTCGTACAAAGGCTTGTTATGCGTCTTACCCCAAAGATCCCAATAGGCCACATCCAAGGCACAAAGAGCGAATGGGTGGTCGTCTAATAGGGTTTTGGACATCATCGCCCAAAAATCACTCGGATGCGGTAAGATATCGTGCGGCAATAAATCGATGATGGACTCAATCTGCGCCTTCATTTTCGCCATAGTGACCCCATAATAAGGCGTTTCTGTCGCTTCTCCAAAACCACTTTTTCCATGCCAACTCAACTCCACAATCAGGGTAGGTTGCACGTCACGAGATTCATGCGTAATCGTGAACGTGTGCTTTAAAGGCAAATCGAAAGTATGTAGTTTCAGTTCCATACGGGCTTATTTGAGTGGAATATAGGGCAATTTCTTCGATTTATCACCTGCTTTTTGCCAAACCAATCCATCTGCTCTTGACCAACTAATCAAGTCTCCTGAGCCATTATGTGCTAATACCTCTCCATTTTCTACCGGAATCCATTGGTCTAAATCCGCAGACGGTTTAGGTAAGAATTTGATTTCTTTCTCGTTGTATTCAGTCCAATCCCCAGAAACCCAGGGAAGAAAATAGACCCAGAAACAAGTCAAAGTAGAAATCGGATTTCCTGGGAAAGCGAAAATTACTTTCCCATCGGGGCGATTGGCAACAAGCATCGGCTTGCCCGGTTTTTGGCTGATTTTATGGAAGATAGTTTCAAATCCAGCCTCTGCTAAAATACTCGGGATTAAATCTTTTTTGCCCGCAGAAACTCCACCGGAAAGCAAAATGATATCATTTGATTCTAAGGCTTTATCTAGGCTAGCTTTGATTTTTTCTGCGGAATCTGGTAAATGACTCGAGTTTGCTTTGAATCCTTTGGACAATAACACTGACTTCAACATCATCACATTCGAACTGCGAATCTGGTGCTCTTTTGGTGTCTCATGTAAGCCTACAATTTCGTCTCCAGTGGAGAATATATGAACGTGTGGCTTCGATTCTACTTCTATATGTGCTTTACCCACCGTCGCGGCAATAGCGATTTCGACGGGTCCAATCTTCGTTCTTTTCTTGACTAAAACAGATCCAGCCGGGGCATCAGCGCCTTGCAAGTGAATAAATTGTCCCTTTTGTAGTGGGTTTTTGCCAATGTAAGTGGCGATTTTTTTCTCAATTTGTAAATCCTCGATTTTAAGGATGGCTTCCGTACCGCGTGGAGCTGTCGCACCTGTCATGATCTCCAAAGCACCATCAGATTTTTTAATGGCCTTTACGGGTTCACCAGCGAATAAAATTCCTTCGATTTTCCAGCTAGTAGCTGAAATGTCTTTTACGGCGATGCCATCCATCATCACCCGGTCAAAAGGAGGGAAGTCGCGATCTGCCACGATTTTTTCCGCGATATTCATCCCTAAGGTTTTCGCCAAAGGTAATTTTTCGGTGCGAAAGGGAATAGTGATGGATTTAAGGAGTTCAATGGCTTCTAGCGGGCTGATCATGTGTTGTGTTTTATCGTATTTGTTAAATTTCGCTATTTTTTGCTAATTCTCCCGTATTTTTGTCTTCTAAATTTCAAATCAGCTATGTCCATAGACTTTTCTCACCTGCAATCGGATGGCACCCCAGGAATGGTGGATGTGAGTTCGAAAAACGAAACGGTTCGTGAGGCGAAAGCCCAATCTATTGTCTATTTAGGTGCTGAAATTGTGCAACATTTCGAGGAAGCTGGTTGGCAAAATAAGAAAGGAAGCATTCTGCAAACTGCGGTGATTGCGGGAACGATGGCGGCTAAAAAGACCTCTGATTTGATTCCTCTATGTCATCCCTTAGGATTAGACTCTTGCAAGTTTGAAACGGAAGTGTTAGCTGATCAGATTGTGATTACCTGCATTTGTCGTTTAGAGGCAAAAACAGGAGTGGAAATGGAAGCCCTCGTAGGCGCCTCTGTAGCGGCCTTAACGGTGTACGATATGTGTAAGTCGGTTTCCAAAGGTATCGTCATCAAAGAGACCAAATTAATTTCAAAGTCCGGAGGTAAGTCTGATTTTAAAGCCTAATATGTCATCTCACCACATCATCCGAGACAAGCAGGAACCCGCGTTGATCATCGCAAATGGGGAAGCTTGTTCTTTGGATTTAGTGGAACAGCTATTAGAATGGTCACCTACAGTGGTGGTGCTGGATGGCGCTTTGGAGCGAGTTATTTCGCTAGGCATTAAAGTGGATGTTTGGTTAGGGGATTTCGATCACTCTCTATCAGCGGATTATAGTGAGTATCCATTGAAAAAAGTACACACACCTGACCAAAATTTGACAGACTTAGAAAAGGCCTTTGAATACCTACTCGCTGAGGGATATCCTGCAGTCAATGTTGTTTGGGCCTCTGGAAAGCGAATGGATCATACCCTGAATAATTTTCACTCGATGGTTCGCTATGGCCGTAAATTGAAGATTGTGTTTTTCGATGATTATTCAACTTCGTATTTGTTGCCCCCTGTATTTGAAAAATGGTATCCTGCGGGAACTCCGTTGTCAATCATGCCTTATGGCGAAGCATTTCAAGTAAAATCATCCGGTTTAGTGTATGATGTAAACCACCCTGTTTTAAGTTTAGGAACTCAGACAAGTTCGAGCAATGAGGCCCGTGAAGATGGAATCGTGAAAATAAGCTATGAAAGCGGGGCACTTATTTTGATGGAGTGCCACGATTAATTTTATCCTGTTCCGAAGGTTTGTAAAAGACCGGTCTAGACGCAACCTCCGGAAAGTAATTTTGCTCCACCCAATGGCCCGGAAAATCATGCGGGTATTTATAATCTGCTCCGTAATTCAGATCTTTCATCATGCGCGTGGGAGCATTGCGTAAATGCAAGGGCACAGGCAAATCCCCCGTCTGTTCCACATAGGCAATCGCTTTGTTAATAGCATTGTAAGCGGAATTGCTTTTAGGGGATGTGGCTAAATAGATCACCGTCTGGGATAAAATAATTCTCGATTCCGGATTACCAATCACCCGAATCGAGTCGAAGCAAGATTGGGCTAACAATAGCGCATTAGGATTCGCTAATCCGATATCTTCTGAGGCTAAAATCAACAAACGTCTTCCTATGAATTCCAAGGATTCTCCTCCAGCTAACATCCGCGCTAACCAATAGATTGCTGCGTCCGGATCCGAACCGCGGATGGATTTGATAAACGCCGAAATGATATCGTAATGCTGCTCGCCGTCCTTATCATATTGAGCTAAATTCTTTTGTAACCGTTCGGTCACTAAGGCATTCGTCACCTCTAGGGCGTTTCCACCTTCGGTGGTAATTAATAGTTCGAAAAGATTTAACAGCTTCCTTCCATCTCCACCGGAGAAATGAAACAGGGCATCCGTTTCGGTCAGGGTTATTTTTTTATCCTTGAATAGGGAATCCGTAGCCATTGCTTTTTGTAGCATTTGGTGTAAATGCTCATTAGAAAGCGATTCCAATACATATACTTGGCAACGCGATAAAAGCGCTGAAATAACTTCAAAAGAAGGGTTTTCAGTCGTAGCGCCCACTAAAGTTACAATCCCTTTTTCGACAGCATTTAAAAGAGAATCCTGCTGAGATTTAGAAAATCGGTGTATCTCATCGATAAATAGGATGGGAGATTGCGCCTCGAACATTCGGTTTTTCTTCGCTAATTCCAAGGTCTCCCGCACCTCTTTCACCCCAGATTGTACGGCAGAAAGCGAATACATAGTTCGCTTCAAAGCGCCGGATAATAAAGTGGCAAGTGTTGTTTTGCCTACACCTGGAGGCCCCCAAAGGATACAAGAAGGCAAATGTCCCGCTTCAATCGCTTTTCGCAATGGCGCGTTCGGACCCACGACCTTTTCTTGGCCGATGTATTCATCCAGGGTAGTAGGGCGCATTCGTTCTGCGAGGGGCTGCATCATCTTTCGAAGTTACGTGAATTTTGTAAAATAGAAATAGAATTTGTAGCTTGAAGTTCTAAATAAACCTATCGATTATGAATCAATCTAGACGTTCCTTTTTGCGCAATTCTGCGATGGGACTAGGCGCTTTAGCCTTTGCGTCCCCTGCTTTACAAGCATTAGCAGCGGTTAAATACAAGAAATTAGTGGGAGTACAATTGTACTCGGTTCGCGACGATATGCGCAAGGACCCACAGGCAACCCTGAATGCTTTGGCAGAAATGGGCTACAAATATGTGGAGCACGCAAACTACATCGGACGTAAATTTTACGGTTGGGAAGCAAAAGAATTCAAAAAGCGTCTCGATGATTTGGGCATGAAAATGCCTTCAGGTCATACGGTGATGGGTAAACTGCACTGGGATGATGCAAAGAATGACTTTACGGACCTTTGGAAATATACCGTAGAAGATGCCGCCATCATGGGTCAGGAATTAGTGATCAGCCCGTCCATCGATATGGGGATTCGCAAGGATAAAAACCTATTGTTGAAGTACATGGATATCTTTAACAAGTCAGGGGAATTATGCCAAAAATCCGGCATGCGATTCGGCTATCACAATCACGATTTTGAGTTCTCAGAGAAATTAGATGGCGAATTGTTATACGATATTATGTTGAATAACACGGATCCTGCACTCGTAGCGCAACAGTTAGACATAGGTAATATGATTAACGGCGGTGGTATTCCAGCGGAAGTGATGAAGAAATTCCCAGGTCGTTTTGTTTCGATGCACGTGAAAGACGAAGTGCCGGCTAAATCAGGTCATGAACACTTTGAATCTACCATTCTAGGAAAAGGTTCCGGCCAAATCGATGTCCAAGCCTTAGTTAAATTAGGCGATAAGGAAGGGGGAACTAAGCATTTCATTATTGAACAAGAAGCCTACCAAGGATTACAACCATTAGACTGCATGAAAGAAAACATCGCGATCATGCGTGGATGGGGATATAAATAAAACATAAATGAAAAAACTAGCTTTAGGACTATTATTAGCCACCCCTTTTTTAGCGGAGGCACAATCTTCTTTAAAACCAGCCATCGCTCAAAAAGCGGATGCTTTAAAAGATAAGGTCATTGCCTGGCGTCGTGATTTTCACGAACATCCAGAATTAGGAAACCAAGAAGTGCGCACCGCAGGAATTGTGGCGGCACATTTACGCTCTTTAGGTATCGAGGTGCAAGAGAAAGTGGGAATCACGGGTGTGGTGGGAATTTTAAAAGGGGGGAAACCAGGTCCTGTCGTTGCGTTACGTGCTGATATGGACGGTTTGCCGGTAACAGAGCGTGGAGATTTGCCTTTCAAGTCTAAAGTGGTAACCGAATTTAATGGCCAAAAAACGGGCGTGATGCATGCTTGTGGACACGATTCTCACGTGGCTATTTTGATGGCAGTGGCGGAAATTTTAGCGTCTGAAAAGGCGAATTTAGCCGGTACCGTAAAATTCATTTTCCAACCGGCAGAAGAGGGAGTCTATAATGACAATGGAGAGACCATTTTAGCCGGAGCAGAATTAATGGTGAAGGAAGGGGTGTTAGAAAATCCGAAAGTCGATGTTATTTTTGGTTTACACGTAACGGCAACTTCTGATAATGGGGTCATTGAATATAAGCCAGGTGCCACCATGGCCGCCGTAGATCAATTAGACATTAAAGTAAAAGGAAAGCAAGCGCACGGCGCAAGTCCATGGACGGGAGTGGATCCAATCGTTATCTCCTCTCAAATTGTAATGGGTTTACAAACCATCGTTTCAAGATCCGTGAACATTACCCAAGATCCTGCGATTGTGACTGTAGGTGCCATTCACAGTGGAATTCGCCAAAACATCATTCCAGAATCTTCTCACATGATAGGCACCATCCGTACGTTCGGGGTGGCACAACGCGAGTTAGTACACCAACGCATTAAGGACATTGCGACAAATATCGCTGAAAGTGGAGGAGGGAAAGCGGATGTAAACATCGGGACAGGTTATCCTGTAACCTATAACAATCCGGAATTAGTGGAGAAAATGCTGCCTACTTTGCAAGGGGTAAATGGAAAAGAAAAAGTACGCTTGATTCCTGCTCACACAGGTGCCGAGGATTTTTCTTTCTTCCAACAAAAAGTGCCTGGATTCTTCTTCTTTCTAGGAACACGACCTGATAACAAGAAATCAAATGAAGTGGCAGGACACCATACACCTGACTTTTATTTAGATGAAGGACATTTCCAAGTAGGAGTAAAAGCTTTGAGTAGCTTGGTCGTTGATTACATGGACATGGCGCAACCTAAGAAAAAGAAATAGATTGTGAGAGACGCGCTGGTCGCGTCTCTTTTTTTATCCTAATTTCTGAACCTATGAAAAAACTTCTTTTACTACATCTGCTTGTTGCAGGTACTTTTGTCTATGGGCAAAACCTAAAACCAGAACTTTGGAATAAACCTTGGAAAGCAAGCTGGATTACGTATGCGGAAAATGCCTCTTCCAGTATTTATAATCCAGCTAGTTTGAAAGAATACGGGGTTTACCGTTTTAAGCACAAGGTTCCTTTGTTAGTTAAGCCTAAAAATTGTCTCATTCACGTTTCAGGGGATAATCGTTATAAATTGTATGTAAACGGCACTTGGGTTTCGGCTGGGCCAGCGAGGGGTGATTTGTATTTCTGGAACTTTGAAACACTGGACATCGCGCCCTATTTGAAGGCGGGGGAGAATATGGTAGAGGCCTTGGTTTGGAACGAGGGCAGAGGGAAACCAGAGGCGCAAATTTCGTTTGCTACCGGATTTATTTTACAAGCGGATGAGGAGGCTTTTGATGTATTTAATACAAGCGTACGATGGGAAGTGGCTAAAAATCTGGGAGTATCTACTTTGCAGCCTCGCGTTCCTGGTTATTATGTGGCGGGACAAGGAGAGTTTCAAGAATTTGCCAAAGCCTGGTCGCCCTTTATTTCCGCGAAATCCTTAGGTCCAGGTTTAACCAAAGGCGCTGCCATCGATTCCAGGGGCTGGATGCTTTATCCAGCTGCGATTCCGGCAATGGAATTAACCGAGCAGCGATTTGCCTCCATCCGAAAGGGAGAGGGCGATTTGATTCATGGGAAATCGCTGGTGGTGCCAGCGAATAGTTCGGTGGATTTGTGGATTGATCAAGGAGTATTGACAAACGCCTACCCACAATTAACGTTTACTGGAGGAAAAAATGCTAAAATCGGCCTAACCTATGCCGAAGGTTTATACGAAAAGAAGCCTTTGAGTACCACGACCAAAAATGGGAATCACAAAGGCAATCGGAATGAGATTGATAATAAATATTGGCTAGGTCGAAAAGATAGTCTGATTGCCGATGGTTCCGCGCATACCTTTGAAACAATGACCTATCGCACGTTTCGCTATGTGCGTTTGACCGTCAAGACGGAAGCGGAGGCATTGACGCTGCAGGATTTCAAGAGTGTGTTTACGGGTTTTCCTTTTCAGGCGAAAGCCTCGTTGAAAACGGATAACCCATTGATTCCCCAATTGCTAGACGTGGGATTTCGCACCGCTCGTTTATGTGCGATGGAAACCTACATGGATTGTCCTTATTATGAGCAATTGCAGTACATTGGCGATGCACGGATTCAAGCGTTAGTAAGTCTGTATTACGCTGGGGATGAACGTTTGGTGCGTCAGGCGCTTGACCACATGGATCATTCTCGGATAGCCGAAGGAATTACCTTGAGTCGCTATCCGACAGACTTACACCAACAAATTCCGACGTTCTCCTTATGGTATATCGGGATGTTGCATGACTATTTACGCTATGGAAAAGATCCTTCGTTTCTGAAAAACAAATTATCCGGCATGCGCAGCATCCTGGATTATTTTTCTCGTTTCGAAGGAGCGGATGGAACCTTGCAGAAGATTCCTTATTGGACTTTCTCTGATTGGGTGAATGCCTGGCCACGGGGAATTGCACCGGTGGGGCCTTCGGGTCGTTCGTCGATCATTGATTTTCAATATGTGTGGATCTTGCAAAATGCGGCGGAAATAGAACGTTATTTTGGCTATCCTGAATTGGCCGCACGCTATGAGGCGAAGATAAAGGCTTTAAAACCCGTTTTACATCAATTATACTGGGACGCTAATCGAGGCTTGTATGCTGATACGGAAGTGCATGATAAATTTTCCCAACACGCCAATTCCCTTGCCATTTTGGCGGGTTTTGATACTGGCGGGGTGTCAAGCAAACTGCTGACTGACAAGGATTTAGCACCTGCTTCCATCTACTTTAAGTACTACTTACACTTAGCCTTAACGAAAGCGGGTCAAGGCAATGATTACCTGAAGTGGCTAGATAAATGGAAGGAGAACATCGACATGGGCTTAACGACTTGGGCGGAAACATCGGATATCTCTACCTCCCGTTCGGATTGCCATGCCTGGGGTTCTAGCCCAAATATTGAATTCTTCCGTATCGTTTTGGGCGTAGATTCAGACGCGCCGGCTTTTGCTAAAGTAAAAATTGAACCCCATCTAGGAGAGCTAAAAGAAGTGGAAGGCGTGGTACCGCATCCACAAGGGGAGATTCGGGTACAATACAAGTCAGGGAGTGCCTCGATCATCTTGCCGGGAACGGTGAATGGAACCTTTGTTTGGCAAGGAAAGAAATACCCATTAAAGTCTGGAAAAAATTTAGTAACTATCCCTAGGTAGGATAGGACGGTTTGCCGCTTTTACCTCTGTAGTTTTATGAAAAAATTGTAAGCATGTACAAACACGTATCTTATCTCTGGGACGACGCCAAAGCAGCGGCACTCGCTGGGAATGAAGTCGACTTATTCATCTACCGCTCGAACATTTTAGGAGCGGATTTACGCATCACGAATTACGGCGGGGGAAATACCTCGGTGAAGTTACGGGACAAAGACCCCTTAACAGGTTCGGAAACCGAAGTGATGTGGATCAAAGGCTCCGGTGGAGATATTGGAACCTTGAAGAAGTCGGGCTGCGCGGCCCTGTACGTGGATCGCTTACGTTCGTTGACGAATGTCTACCGTGGTTTGGAACACGAAGATGAGATGGTGGAATTATTCAATCATTGCATTTTTGATTTGTCGTCCAAAGCGCCTTCCATCGATACACCTTTGCACGGATTTTTACCATTCAAACACATCGATCACTTGCATCCTGATGCGGCCATTGCGATTGCGGCTTCCAAAGATGGCGAGCAAATTACGAAAGACTTGTTCGGCGGATTAATTGGTTGGGTAGGCTGGCAACGTCCGGGCTTCGACCTTGGCTTGCAATTAAGAGCTTGCTTGGACGAGGCTGCATCACGCGGTGTCCAATTACGTGGCATCATGTTGGGCTCGCATGGTTTGTTTACGTGGGGCGATACATCCTATCAATGTTATGTAAATACCTTAGAGGTTATTGAAAAATGTGCGGAATACATTGAATCGAAAACGAAAACGGTTTTTGGCGGGGCACGCATGTCTTCGTTTTCTGCTGAAGAAAGAGCGGCTAAGGCCGCTGCTTTAGCTCCCGTTTTGCGTGGATTTTGTTCATCGCATGTGCAGATGGTGGGACATTTCTCGGATGATGAGCGTGTCTTGCAATTCATTAATTCGAATGATTTAGATCGTTTGGCGCCATTAGGTACCTCTTGCCCAGATCACTTTTTACGGACAAAAATTTCGCCATTGGTGTTGGGTTCGGATGTTTCCGTGGAGGCCTTGACGCCTTTATTTGAGGATTACCGCATCATGTATGGATCTTATTATGATGCTTGCAAACATGCGAATTCTCCAGCGATGCGTGATCCCAATCCAGTGGTGATTTTATATCCAGGTGTGGGGATGTTTACTTTTGCCAAAGACAAACAAACGGCCCGAGTTGCTGCCGAGTTTTATACGAATGCGATTAATGTCATGCGCGGAGCGGAGGCGATTTCGTCTTACACATCCTTGCCACGTCAAGAAGCGTTTGATATCGAATATTGGTTGTTGGAAGAAGCGAAACTCCAACGCATGCCAAAGCCCAAAGCATTATCCGGCCGTGTCGCCTTTGTGACGGGATCGGGTGGGGGAATCGGGAAGGCGATTGCCAAAAAGATGGCTCAGGAAGGCGCTTGCGTGATATTAAATGACGTGAATGCGGATCGTTTAGCGGAGGCAAAAGCAGAGTTTGTGAGCTTGTTCGGGAAAGATGTGGTATCTACGGTCATTGCGGATGTAACCAATCAAGAATCGATTGACGCGGCGATGAAGCAGGCTTGCTTGGATTTTGGTGGGGTGGATTTAATCGTGAATAATGCGGGAATCTCGATTTCGAAAGGGATTTTGGAGCATACTCAGGCCGACTGGGATAAGTTATATGCTATTTTAGTGAAGGGACAATACTTGGTTTCGCAAGCGGCGATTGCAGTGATGCGCAAGCAGGGATTGGGTGGCGATATTGTGAATATCGTGTCGAAAAATGCTTTCGTGGCCGGACCCAATAACGTAGGTTATGGCTCCGCCAAAGCTGCACAAGCACACATGACCCGTTTGTTGGCCGCGGAATTAGGACCCGATCATATCCGTGTAAATACCGTCAATCCGGATGCGGTGATTGCAGATTCCAATATCTGGGCAGGGGGCTGGGCCGAAGGTCGTGCCAAAGCCTATGGCATCACGGTAGCTGAATTACCCGCCTATTACGCGAAACGTACCCTTTTGAATGAATCAATTTTGCCAGATGATATTGCCAACGCCTGTTTTGCATTCGTAGGAGGCTTATTAAATAAGTCGACCGGAAATGCGCTAAACGTAGATGGTGGTGTCGCTGCAGGATTTTTAAGATAAGATAGAATAAGCACAATGATGAATATTTTGAATCATAACGAGGCATTATTAGCCCAACATACCCGCCGACTGGATTTCTTGAAATCAGAGGTGAACTTGCCAGCTGGTATTTTACAGAAATTAAAGGATTTTCAAATCGCGATACCTTCTTGGGCCTTAGGCACAGGAGGAACCCGCTTTGGACGCTTTTCTGGTGGAGGCGAACCGCGTAATTTGGAAGAAAAAATCGCGGATGTTGGTTTGTTGCATCAATTGAATCAATCCTCAGGCGCGATTTCTTTGCACATTCCTTGGGATATTCCTACAGATCCTGCGGCGATTCGCACACTGGCAGCCCAACACGGTTTGGCATTCGATGCCGTGAATTCAAACACCTTTCAGGATCAAGCGGATCAAGCACATTCCTATAAATTTGGTTCTTTGCAACATGTTTCTGCGGCGACTCGGAAGCAGGCAATTGATCATAACATCGAGGTGATTAAGCATGGAGTGGAACTCGGATCGAAGGCTTTAACCGTTTGGTTATCGGATGGATCTTGTTTTCCTGGCCAATTAAATTTCCGCAAGGCATATGAGCGCACGGTGGATAGTTTGCGAGAGATTTATGCGGCGCTACCTGCCGACTGGTCTTTGTATTTGGAATACAAAGCTTACGAGCCGAACTTCTATTCAACGACCGTTGGAGATTGGGGTGCTTCGTATTCGATGGTGAATAAGCTAGGACCTCAGGCAAAAACCTTGGTGGATTTAGGGCACCATTTGCCGAATGCCAACATTGAGCAAATCGTTTCTATTCTCTTGATGGAGGGTAAATTAGGTGGTTTCCATTTCAATGACTCGAAATATGGCGATGATGATTTAACGGCAGGTTCGATTAAACCATATCAATTGTTCTTGATCTTCAATGAATTAGTGGATGGGTTGGATGCCAAAGGAATGAATCATGCCAAAGATTTAGGTTGGATGATCGATGCTTCACACAACGTAAAGGATCCTTTGGAAGATTTATTGCAATCGGTGGAAGCCATTCAAATTGCTTATGCTCAGGCTTTATTAGTGGATCGAAAAGCTTTAGAAGAAGCTCGTGAAGCGAACGATGTGGTTCGTTGTCAAGAAATTTTGCAGGCCGTTTTCCGTACGGATGTGCGCGCATTAGTGGCACAAGCCCGTTTGGAATTAGGGGGAGCTTTGGATCCAATCGCCTTATTCCGTCAAGAGAATATGCGGGAAAAATTAATCAAGGCACGTGGTGCAAAAACGGTAGCGACTGGATTGTAATGAGTGTTAAAACACCTGTAATTGCGGTATTTGACATAGGAAAGACGAATAAAAAGGTCTTCCTTTGGGATACTTCATTTCAGATTGTATTTGAAAAACAGCAGCATTTTGCAGAGGCTGTAGACGAAGATGGATTTGCCTGTGAGGATTTAGCGAATCTCCAGCAATGGATTGTTGCGACGTTTACAGAACTCTGCCAAATGCCTGAACTCGAACTTATCGGTTTGAATTTTTCCGCTTATGGCGCTTCGTTTGTGTATGTGGATCGTACAGGAGAGCCGGTGGCGCCTTTGTATAATTATTTGAAACCTGCCACTTTGCCATTTCCCTATTCGGATTTTGGTGGGGAGGCTGAATTTGCGCGCAGAACCGCATCGCCTATATTGGGGAATTTAAATTCGGGATTGCAAGTATATGCTGCTCAGTTCAAAGCATTTTGGCCTGAGGTACACCAAGCCCTACATTTTCCTAATTACCTAGCGTCATTATTTACTGGAAAATTCTTTTCTGAGATCACGTCCATCGGTTGCCATACGGCTTTATGGGACTTCGATAAGGGCCAATACCATCCCTGGGTATCCGCTATTGAAGATAAGTTAGCGCCAATAGCTAGCGAGGCTAATATGGGAATAGATGGAATTAATTATGGGTTTGGTCTGCATGATTCATCGGCCGCTTTGGTTCCTTATTTGCGGAGTATTTCGGAGGAATTTGTGCTTTTGTCCACCGGCACCTGGTGCATAGCGATGCATCCGTTTAATGATTCGCCCTTGACTTCCGATGAATTAGCAAATGATGCCTTGTGTTATTTACAGCCTAACGGTAAGCCTGTCAAAGCGTCTCGCCTGTTTGGAGGACATTTTCATGAGGAGCAAGTAGCTCGGATGGAAGCGCATTTTGGCGGTTCTTTCAAGGATTGCCGATTCAGCGATGCTGTTTTCAAATTAAAACCGAATGCTTCGTCCGTTTTCGAATGTGCTTTCGCCTCCCGAGATTTAGCTGATTTTAGCGATTTGACTTCGGCATATGACCAATTCATGGTAGATTTGGTAGGCCAACAAATCTTTAGTCTGAACTTGCTGTTGAAAGACGCTCCTGTCAAACAATTGCTGGTTGACGGAGGTTTTAGCAAGAATGAATGGTACATGCGTTTATTAGCGCGGGCCTTTCCAGAGGTAACCGTTTATGCGGCGGAAGTGGCTCAAGCGAGTGCGCTAGGTGCGGCTTTAATGGTTTATAAGGGTGATATCCCTACAGATTTAATTCAATTGAAACGATATTAGGATGCGTGTTGCGCTGTTTGTTCCTTGTTACATTGACCAATTCTACCCGCAAGTCGCGGTGGCGAGTTTGGAATTGTTGGAGAAACTGGGCTGTGAGGTCATCGTTCCGAGGGATCAAACCTGTTGCGGCCAACCCATGGCTAACTCGGGTTTTGCGTCTGAGACGATGGGTTGCGACACGAATTTTTCGAATAATTTTGAGGGATTTGATTACATCGTGGGGCCGTCGGGTTCTTGCGTGTTGCATTTAAAGGAACATCATCCTTCGGCGAAAATCCGGGAATCCGGATATGAGATTTGTGAGTTTTTGACGGATGTGTTGAAGGTTTCTTCCTTACATGCTTCCTTCCCTCATCGGGTCGGATTGCATCAGAGTTGCCATGGGCAGCGCGGTTTACGTTTGAGTTCCATGTCAGAGCGTAACGAAAATACCTTTTCCAAATTACAAGATTTACTGAGTCTTGTAGAAGGTGTCGAAGTGGTGATGCCGACTCGTGAAGATGAATGCTGTGGATTTGGCGGAACTTTCTGCCTAACGGAAGAAGCCGTTTCGGTGAAGATGGGACAAGATCGAATCAAGGAGCACAATGCGAATGAAGTGGAATACATTGTAGGGGCGGATACCTCTTGTTTGATGCATTTGGAAGGGATTTTACGCCGACAAGGCTCAAAAGTTCAGGTTAAACACATTATCGAAATATTGAATCATGGGTAGTCACGCGGAGGCTTCAGAGAAATTTATTGCGGATGCGGAGCGAACAGACTGGCATGATGAAACCTTGTGGTTTGTGCGTGCTAAGCGGGATAAGGCATCGAAGGTTTTGCCCGAATGGGAAGCTTTGCGTGAACACGCTTCACAAATCAAAGATCATACTTTAGCGAATTTAGGAAGCTATTTGCAGGCCTTTGAAGCCAAAGCGCAAGCTAACGGAATTAAAGTACATTGGGCGAAAGACGCGGCAGAGCATAATGCCATTGTGCATGGAATCATTGCAGCTCGAGGATCGAAAGTGCTTGTGAAGAGCAAGTCCATGTTGACGGAGGAATGCCACTTAAATGATTATTTGGCAAACAAAGGCATCGAAGTCGTCGATACGGATTTAGGGGAACGCATTGTTCAATTCAGAAACGAAGTGCCCAGTCACATTGTTTTACCTGCAATCCACCTGAAAAAAGAGGATGTGGGGGAGACATTTCACCAGCATTTGGGAACTCCTAAAGGCAATAAAGATCCTCAGTTTTTAACAGAGGCGGCACGTCAACATCTTCGTGGGCATTTTCTTGCTTCAGAAGTGGCGATCACCGGGGTGAATTTTGCGGTGGCCGAAACGGGTGAATTCGTGGTGTGCACAAATGAAGGAAATGCGGACATGGGGGCGCATTTGGCGAAAGTGCATATTGCCTGCATGGGGATTGAAAAGATTATTCCGAAACGCTCGGATTTAGCGGTGTTTTTACGATTACTTGCTAGAAGCGCCACGGGTCAATTAATCACGACCTATTCCTCGCATTTTCATAAGCCTCGTGAGGGACAAGAAATGCATATCGTGTTGTTGGATAACGGTCGGACACGTCAGCTCGCCGACCCTAAATACAAGAATTCGTTGAAATGCATTCGCTGTGCGGCTTGTTTTAATACCTGTCCGGTGTATCGCAGAAGTGGGGGACATAGTTACCACCAACCGGTGGCTGGTCCTATTGGCTCCATATTAGCCCCGAATATCGATAAAAAGGCCAATGCGGATTTGCCTTTTGCGAGCACACTTTGCGGCTCTTGTTCGAATGTCTGTCCGGTGAAGATTAATATCCATGAGCAACTGTGGTTTTGGCGGCAGGATTTGATGGCAGATGGTTTAGCGCCAGTAGGCAAAACGATAGGAATGAAACTGATGGCGTTCACCTTAGCCCATCCGGCGATTTACCGATTAGGCGGATCGCTTCTAAGGAGATTTGCTCCCCTATTAAATTCCCGTTTAAATCCTTGGTACAAACAGCGGGAAATGCCTGTTGCCCCCAAGGAGAGTTTTCAAGAATGGTACCAAAAACGATGAGCGCAAGAGAAGAGATTTTAGGGAAAATTCACGTGCAAAGCGAAATAAATCATCCGGGCGATTTTAAAGGTGCATCGGAAGATTTTGATTTCAAGGCTTCTTTGGAAGTGGTGGGAGCGCGTGTCTTGACTCCAGAGGAGTTAGAAATCGAATTCCCCGGAAGACGACGTTATGAAAAAACGATGGATGGCTTGAATTTAGCTGATGTGGAAGTATTGGAAATTGATGGTGAGTTTGGTGTAGCGGAGAATGGGGCGATTTGGTTGACGGAAGAGGCATTACCACATCGGGTGGCGCCGTTTATTTGCCAACATTTAGTGATTAATGTTTCTAAAATAGTACCGAATATGCACGCGGCTTATGCGGAATTAAATAAGCCAAACTCGAATTTCGGTTTGTTTTTAGCCGGTCCATCGAAGACCGCGGATATCGAGCAATCGCTCGTGATTGGGGCACACGGTGCTCGTAGTTTAACCGTGGTAATCCGCGCTTAATTTTGTATTTTTGCTTCGTATGAAGCCCATTTTCTTCTTTGCTATCCTGTTTTTTCAGTATTCAGCGCTAGCCTTTCAAGGTACGCAGGATAAAATTCAACGCTACAAACCCTTTATTGATTCGTTATCCCAAGTGTATGGAATTCCATCGAAATTAATTATTGGCGTAGGTATTTGCGAGTCAGGTTTTGGCCAGTCTAAACAATCCATTAAGCAAAATAATTACTTTGGATTGCGCGGTAAATACGTTCGTAAAAAGAAGTCGAGTTTTAAGCATTATGCGCGTCCGGAGGATAGTATGGTAGATTTTTGCGAGGTTTTGGCTGGTAAAAAATATTACATTCTGCTAAAGGGAAATCCAGATCCCATGAAATGGACCCGGGCAATGGCAAAGGCGCGTTATGCGGCGAATGCGAAACGCTGGATTCGGTTAATGAAAAAATCTTTTACGTTGATTGATTAAATGAAAAGGTTTTATCTGTTTTGGGCGGCTCTTTGTTTTATTTTAGCATGTTCTGGGCTGTATTTGTACAGTTATATTCCCAGCACCTATTTACTTGCGGATCAAGAAATCAAGAAATTATTAGAGATTGAAACACCTGTCCAGAAAGTAGAGAAAATCATCGAAGCCGCTAAAATTGACACGATTCCTACCTATATAATTCCGAAAGATACGACTACTTTAGTTTATTCTGCCATTCCTGAGCCCGTTTTGCCAGACTCGAGTGTGGATGATTCTACGCAGCACCGGGTATTATTAATAGGGGATTCTGAAGCCGGAGGGATGAAAAATGTGCTGAATGATTATTGCCAAAGTAACGGCCACAAACTCGTCGCCACCGTTGAATGGGCTTCGGCCACTTCAATAAACTTTGCAAAATCGGATACGATCTCTAAGATTATCAAGCGTTATCGTCCTAGTTTTGTGTTCGTACTATTTGGATTAAATGAAGTGTTAGCAAAAGATTATTCGACGAGAAAAACCTTAGCTAGGCAATTTCAAAAGCGATTAAATGGCATTCCTTACGCCTGGATAGGACCTACGAATTGGGGTTATGATTACGTCGTTTCTGATGCCTTTCAAGCGGCGGCTGACTCCGCTGCCTTTTTCTCCTCTAAGCACTTAGTACTTCCTAAAGCCACGGATGGAAGACATCCATCCTTGCCGGGGTACCGCATTTGGATGGGAAATGTGGCGAATTGGTTACAGGAATCGAGTCGTTGGAAGATACGGATGATGCCGCCGGAGCGGTTTGGCTATCCGAAAAAATACAAAGCAATTGTCTTAAATGCAGCAGATTATAGAGGTTATTAAGCAGGCGATCGGGTTAATCCCGTATGATCAGCTCCTTCGTGAATTTATGCTGTATTCTACGAAAGAGCCTTGGTTTTTTACGGAGTTTTCTTTCCTATTTACTTTCGGGATTTTTCTCTTTTTCTATGCCCTCCTTTTTACGCAAAATGCCCTGCG